>Ga0075467_10002377_pt1 | contig 14853 bp, 11 predicted proteins | sample DEB08_DNA_9_FD_75067 | JGI IMG/M metagenome (GOLD analysis project Ga0075467, IMG submission 75067) | Aqueous microbial communities from the Delaware River and Bay under freshwater to marine salinity gradient to study organic matter... | ecosystem: Environmental > Aquatic > Marine > Coastal ... | reverse complement strand
TCCGTCCGCGCTTATTAGATTTTTCGATAAGAGTAAGATAATCATTGATGGCTTTTTCTTCCTCCGGAAAATAAGATATGAGCTGTTTTCTGAAATTCTCCTTACCTGCCTTAAGTTCAAATCTCTTATCTCCAATATATATTACGTCATATACTTCGCCCATTGACTCCCACTCGAGTTTACCATCCGTGAGAAAATTAAACATTCCTATTAATGAGTCATCTTCCCCAAGATTTCCAACATAATGAACTCCGACATCCCATTGGAAACCGCCTTTTCTTTTAAAACTATGGGTAAATCCGCCAGGGACATAATGACGCTCAAAGACGGCAACTTTTTTTCCTGATTTTGCCAACCAGGTAGCTGCTGTTAATCCGCCAATACCAGATCCAACAACAATATGGTCGTAAACTGAAAAATCAATATTCTTATTAAAACGTTCGTAATTTTTTTCAGACATACAGTTTCTAAAGAATCTTCATTAAAAAATGGCTTTAATACCAACTTAACGTATAACAATTAATTTGGTATAAGATTAAATTTAGTTTAGTCCTGTCGGATAAAATTACATTTCATCTCCAAAGAAGATTGCGTTCATTAGTAGTTTATTGGTTCCATACCAAAAGGCTCTAAAGTTAGTGTTATCCGTAAAATATACTACTTGACCTCTACCTAATCCTTGAGTTTTAAAAGGAACAGTGTTTTTCAGTTTCTCCAAATTTGGCTTTGAAATATAGCCGCTGAGTAACGGACTGTCAGTGTATTTTATTGGATTGTTATAACTATTCTTGTCTGGCTTTAGAAAAAGAGTTGAGTTTCTGAATATTGGTAGGTGATCATTCTTGTATCCAAAAGCAATAGGATGTGAGCGATCAAGTTTCGTGTTGAAAATAGCACCACCAATTACCTGAGCCCCGCGATAATCACCCTTCTGTTCAAAAGAAATGTTTTTGGCAGAGTCTTTTTTAGTAATGAATTCCATTTCAAGTAATTCATTACTATGTAGCCAATTTCCGCTATTCTTATAGCCAATGACAGTTCCGCCAGCTTCTGCCCAGTTTTTCAATTTCTCTGCTTGTTTTTTATTAAGAGCACTGCCCCAAATACTGGGTAGAATTATATCTGTATATCGACTTAAATCAGCACGATTAAAATTCTTTGTGTCTAATTTAGTGATGGTCATATCATATCGCTGATCAAATAGATGCCACATTTCTCCCGCATCGTAACTACTTACTCCTTCACCTACCAATATTGCAATTCGTGGTAATTCTATAGCACGAAAATCACCACTGCCTAGATCTATACCTTTACTGAGTCCTGTATTAACGTTTTTAATAGTGACATTAGATGTTGTTGCCACTTCGGAAAGGAAATCAGCTAGCTCTTTTGCATTGAGGTTTTGATTTTGAACAGGAATTAGGATACTTCCATAGTCATAATCATTGTTTTCAAGAGAAAATTTTGTCATTCCGACCTTTGCTCGAAGCCCTTTTTCAAGAATCATGTTTAAGGCTTTTGGAGCATAATAATCATGCCACTCCATTATGTAGCCGTATTTTGAAATCGAAGGAGCTGAGATTTTCACCATTTCCAGATTTGTAACTTCATTACTAGCTCGAGCCATAGTTGCGTCTTCACTATAATCTAAATTAAAAGCGAGCGGGAAACTCCATGCACTAATATCGTAAAAAAGGCTATCCCTAAATTGGGTGCGTTTTTCGAACATCGCCTGAATAAGTCTGTGCTGCTTTTGATTACCTGGAATGACATAACCGTAGCCTTTCTTGAATGTTTTTCCGTCTTTTGAAAAGTCCGAAGCAATTTCGTGAAATTTTATTTTGTGCCGTTCTAATATTTCAGCTAGGTGAAATACTTTTGATGCGTCTTTTTCATCTCCAAAAACGATTGCTTTAGACCCCATAGCCTCTTTTCGGGCTTCAGAGAAAAATTGGCGTTGATAATCTAGGATCTTAGATCGCATCGAGACCGCCGCTTCCAAGGTTGAAAGTGCGGTTGTAAACTGATTTCTGATGGTAAATGGAAAAGTTAGAATGCCATTGTCACTTTCTTGCGCATGACCTCTGGATGAGGCTTGTTCAAATAAAATACCAATACTTCCATTAATGTCTGGGAAGGTAGAGCCCTTTCCGTAGTAAAAATCATCATAGTCTTCTTCAGAATAGTATAAACTCCCAATTTTGTCCAGCGCCCTAGCGTGAAATTTCCCTATTTCTCCAGTCAGATCCTGATTTTTTTGTGGTGTTAGTGGATGTGTTCTTGAAGGTATCCCGGGTTGAAAAAAGAAGGTAGAATTTGTTCCCATCTCGTGATGGTCTGTTAAAATATTGGGGTACCATTGATGAAAAGTTTCAATACGTGCGCGGCTTTCAGGTAATTGAGCCGGCAGCCAGTCTCTATTCAAGTCAAACCAGTAATGATTGGTTCTACCGCCGGGCCATACTTCGTCATATTCGCGATCATTGGGATCTGGATTTATGTTTTTGTTTTTGTTTGTATTTGCCCAATAGGCAAAACGCTGCAAACCGTCTGGGTTGTAGGACGGGTCAAAAAGGATAACCGTATTTTTCAGTAAGTCATCTATTTTTGATCCTTGGGCTGCTGCTAGGTAATAGGCAACGGCGAGTGCTGCATTGGATCCACTAGGTTCGTTTCCATGAATAGAAAACCCCTGGTAAACAACTATAGGCATATTCGCAGTATTTAACGAATTTGAATTCCCTTCAGTGAGTGAAATGTGGTTTGCCTGAATGTCTTCAAGTTTTGTGTGATTTTGGGGAGATGTTATTTTAAGAAGTAGTAACGGACGACCTTCGAAAGTCGCTCCGCGATTCTCTATACTAATGCGTTCACTTGCTGTCGCCAGGGCATACATATATTGTACCAGCTTATCGTGAGTAATATGCCATTCTCCGACTTCATGACCAATAATGCTCTTAGGAGTTGGAATATTTTGATTGTAGCTTACGTCCTGAGGGAGATAGTATTTTAAATCTATTGTCTTCGATTGGGCGAATGTTGCTGAAGAACAAACTAAAAATGCGAGATATATCAGTTTTTTCATAGGGTTTGTTTGGAAAGCTTAAATATAAATGAACTAGCCCAAACTTCTTTGATTGAAGCTAAAAAAAATAATATAATTCAATAGTAAAGAACATTTTAAGCGCTACTAATTTTAATCAATAAAAAAACCGCTCTCAATTTTAATTGAGAGCGGTTTTTAGAAATTAAGATATAACCTATTCATTAAATATCATCAAAATCAACGTCGGTAAAACTGCTGGAAGATGGTTCTTCCGTCGCGGTTTCAACTTCGGTTGGAGTCATATCCGACTCTTTTTTAAAATCTTTCTGATGACGTTCGCTAATGACTTCATCTCCTTTTTCATCAATAATATATTGAATCATGTCATTTAAGCTATCTTGAAATTCAGAAAAGTCTTCCTTATAAAGATAAATTTTATGTTTCTTATAATGAAAAGAACCATCGTCATTTGTAAACTTTTTACTTTCGGTAATAGTCAAATAATAATCTCCTGCTTTAGTAGATCTTACATCAAAAAAATAGGTGCGTCTACCTGCACGCATTACTTTCGAAAATATTTCTTCTTGCTCCATCGAATAATTCTCACTCATAATTGTAGATTGTAATTTACGTTTATCCAAAAATCTAAAAAAAAACCAAATATGCCAACTTTAAATTACATTTCTTTTTCTAAAAGCTGCTTAGAGTACAATTCTTTGTAATATCCTTCTTGATTTACAAGCTCACTGTGAGTACCTTTTTGGATAACCTCACCTTCATTTAAAACAATAATTTTATTGGCATTTTTTGCTGAAGAAACTCGATGACTCACAATAATGGTAGTCTTATTTTGCGAGATTAGATTTAGATTTTGTAATATTTCTTCTTCAGTTTCTGTATCTACGGCGGATAGACAATCGTCAAATAATAATATTTGTGGATCTTTAATTATTGCTCTGGCTATTGATACTCGTTGTTTTTGACCCCCACTTAATGTGATACCACGCTCCCCTAAAATAGTTTCATAGCCCTTGGTAAAGTCCTTAATGTTTTTATGAACTGCTGCTACTTGGGCAGCGGCAATAACTTCTTCATCTGTGGCATTTTCTTTACCAAATTTTATATTGTTGCCAATAGAATCGCTAAATAGAAAAGCATCCTGAGGCACATAGCCAATACTGCTTCGAAGGCTATTCAAATGAAGGTGCTTTGCAGCTATATTGTCGATAACCAATTGATGATCTTCTGCGTCATATAAGCGTCCAATGAGTTCGAGAATGGTAGACTTTCCTGAACCTGTATTTCCGACAATTGCTAATGTCTCTCCTGGGTTTACTGTAAAAGAAACGTTTTTTAAAGCGTTTATTCCAGTGTCAGGATATGTAAAAGATAAGTTTTTAAATTCAATTTTACCTAGTATTGGAGTTGCTTTGGAAGCTAGGTTTTCGATACTCGGTTTTTGTTTTAGAAATTCGTTTATTCGCTTCTGTGAAGCCTCTGCTTGCTGAATCATTGAGGTGACCCAACCAACAACTGCAACAGGCCAAGTGAGCATATTTACATAAATAAGAAACTCTACTACGGTTCCGAAGTCAATTTCACCATCAATAAACTGGCTGCCTCCAATATAAATTACGAGCAAGTTACTAGCCCCTATTAACATCATCATTAATGGGAAAAACAGGGCTTGAACCTTTGCGAGGTCGATATTTTTTTCTTTTGATCCTTGGGCCAATTCAGTGAAATCAATATTTGTTCGGGATTCAATGCCGTACGCCTTTATTACCGCAATTCCGCTAAAACTCTCTTGAGTAAATGATGTCAGTTTCGATAAGTACTCCTGAACTATTGTACTTCTCTTGTGAATAGCGGCACTTAGGTTGTAAATAGCAACTGATAATATGGGCAAAGGTGCAACTGCATAAAGAGTTAATAAGGGAGCTGTATAAAACATATAACTTATAACAACAACAAAAAGAGTAATAGTTGTAGCGCTATACATTAAAGCGGGCCCGGCATACATACGTACTTTTCCAACATCCTCACTTATACGATTCATTAAATCCCCGGTGCGATTTTGTTTATAGAAACCTAAAGAAAGGCGCTCATATTGCTGAAAGATTTCATTTTTAAGGTCGAACTCAATATATCTTGACACAACAATTATCGCCTGTCTCATTAAGAAAGTGAAAAACGCAGCTAGTAATGTGGTGCCGAGGATAAGTAGTATGTTCGTTAATAATTCAGATTCAACTTCTGCTAAATCTAGAATATCACCATTGATATATTTCTCTACAAGGTCAACAGAGTCACCAATAAATTTAGGTGTTAATAGTGCAAAAACCCGCGCTATGATAGTGATTAATAAACCAAAAATAAGCCGCCATCGATATTTAATAAAATAGCGGTTGAGATATTGTAGCTCTTTCATTTTACGTTAAAATTAGTAGCAAATTCGTATTTAACATAAATTCCTTTGTAAGGAAGTTAGCTAAGCACTATTTTTGCGCATCCTTTCTAAGGATATCTTAATCAATCAAATTATGGTTACTGAAATATTGACTTCAAGCGAGCTTAAAAAAATAGCCCCAGTTTTTGGGCAAGCCTCCTTCAATGATCACGAGCAAATTGTTTTTTGCCACGACAAAGATACAGGATTAAAAGCAATTATTGGAATCCATTCAACCGTTCTGGGACCATCTCTAGGGGGTACCAGAATGTGGCAATATAACAGTGAGTGGGATGCGCTCAATGATGTTTTAAGGTTGTCGCGAGGCATGACCTACAAGGCTGCTATTACTGGCTTGGACCTAGGAGGTGGAAAAGCAGTAATTATTGGAGATGCTAAAACTCAAAAGACTCCTGAACTAATGCTTCGTTTTGGAGAATTTGTTCACTCTCTAGCGGGAAAATATATAACTGCAGAAGATGTAGGAATGGAGACCACAGATATGGATTTGGTGCGCACTGTCACACCTTTTGTCACTGGCATCTCAGAAGATAAAGGTGGTGCTGGAAATCCTTCACCTATAACGGCTTATGGCGTGTTTATGGGAATGAAAGCTGCAGCAAAATTTGCTTATGGTAGCGATGTTTTAGAAGACAAGGTTGTTTATGTTCAAGGGATTGGAAACGTGGGAGAGGCTTTGGTCGAGAACCTGACAAATGAAGGTGCGAGAGTTATTATTGATGATATCAATCGAGAAAGATTAGAAGTGATACGCGATAAGTACAGTGTTGAAATTTATAACGGTGACAACATATACTCAGAAAAAATGGATATATATGCTCCTTGTGCTTTAGGAGCTACTATAAATGATACTACTATAAATGCCATTCAAGCTAAGGTTATTGCTGGTGCGGCCAACAACCAACTTGCCGATGAGAGTAAACATGGGTTGATGCTGCAAGAAAAAGGAATTGTGTATGCTCCCGATTTTTTAATTAATGCTGGGGGTATTATTAATGTTTTTGCTGAACTTGAAAATTACGGACGACAAGAAATTATACGTAAAACAGAAAATATTTATAACACAACACTAGATATACTGAACAGCGCTCAAACGACCGGTTTAACTACAAATCAAGCTGCGTTAGAAATTGCTCAGACGCGCATCGACACTCGTAGAAAAGAAAAGTAGTTTTCAAAATTATTATGATACCTTTGTGACGTCTAAATTCGCTTTTAGACTCCATTTAATTTATTAAAGTTCTTTAAACATATGCTTACACGAAGACATATTAGAGTAAAAGTATTACAATCTATTTATGCTCTAAATCAGAATGAACATCCTGACCTTAGTAAGCAAGAAAAATTCCTCTTCTACAGCATAGACCAAATGCATGATTTGTATCTGCTGATGCTTCAGCTAATGATTGAAATGCGCGATCATGCTGAAAATTATCTAGACGTGTCTAAAAAGAAACACCTAGCCACAGATCTTGAAAAACACCCAAGCACAATATTTATAGAAAACAAAGTACTTCGCTTAATAGATTCCAACTCTGATTTGGAAGCAACTATTAAGAAGAAGGGGCTTAATTATTGGGCACAGGATACGGAGTATATCGCTATCCTATTCAAGACGCTTCGAGAAAAAGATTGGTATGAAGAATATCTTTTAAAAGAGAATACATCTTTTGCCGACGATCAAAATTTCATCACTAAGGTTTATAAAGAGGTTATTGCTCCAAATGAAAAGTTGTACGAGTATCTGGAAGATAAACGTCTTACCTGGATAGATGATTTTCCAATTGTTAATACAGCAATGGTGAAAATGCTTGGAAAAATTTCAGAAAAGAATGTAGCCAACGTTTTAATTCCAGATCTATATAAAGATATAGAAGATAGAGAGTTTGCGCTACAGTTGCTGAGGAAAGTAGTGCTAAATGAAGAAAAACTTTCTGCAGAAATAGATGGGAAAACACCGAATTGGGATCAAGATCGTATTGCCGACTTGGATTTTATTATTCTGAAAATGGGAATAGCTGAATTCCTATACTTTCCCTCGATACCAGTACGCGCATCGATTAATGAGTATTTAGAAATCTCTAAAGAATATTCGACCCCAAAAAGCAGCATTTTTATAAATGGTATCCTTGATAAGTTGGTAAAAGAGTTCGAAATTTCGAAGAAGTTGAATAAAATTGGAAGAGGACTTCAATAAATTTAAAAAATTAAGTATTTTTGCTTTACTAAAAATTTAAAATTAAATATAATGAAAAAATCAATTTTAATAGTAGCTGTACTATCTGTATTCGCTTTCACGTCGTGTAAAGAAAAGGCTACTGATAAGGTAAATGAAGAGAACGTTGCTGCAGCTGCAGATCGCGATGCGAAAGCTGGAGAACTTCCTGTTATGACATTTGAAGAAACTGAATGGGACTTTGGAAGCATTGAAGGAGGAACAGCGGTTGAGCACATTTTTAAATTCACAAATACGGGGACTGCTCCTTTAGTTATTGTTGATGCAAAAAGTAGTTGTGGTTGTACAGTACCTGAATATACCAAGGCACCAGTTGCTGCAGGAGAATCAGGTGAGCTTCTTGTAAAATTTAACGGTAGTGGTAAAAACCAAGTTAGTAAAACAGTTACAATTACTGCGAACACTGCTAACGGAAAAGAAGCTTTAGTAATTAAAGCCTTTGTTAATGCTAAAGACGGTGCTGTTCCTGGAGCTGCTCCAGTTAAATAATTTATAGTTAGTTAATATATGGAGCAAATTCAAGGCTTTTTGCCAATCATTCTTCTTTTTTTAGTGATGTATTTATTTTTAATCCGTCCTCAAATGAAGAAACAGAAGCAAGAAAAGAATTTCAATGCTGAAATTAAGGTAGGAGATAAAGTGATAACTAAAAGTGGTTTACACGGAAAGGTTTTAAATTTGAATGATGACGGTACCTGTATTCTTGAGTCTGGTGCTGGAAAAATGAAATTTGAACGTTCGGCTTTATCGATGGAGATGAGTAAAAAGTTGAATACTCCTGAAAAGAAATAGCAAACTAGTGTACATAAAAAAACCCTGTAACTTTTGTTGCAGGGTTTTTTTTATGTCTTTTTTTACTCTTCTTTTTTGGCTACTAATTGTGCAATATTTACAATTACTTCGATCGCTTTTAACATGCTTTCAACGGGAACATATTCAAATCTACCATGAAAGTTATGACCGCCAGCAAATATATTCGGACATGGTAAACCCATAAAACTTAATTGTGATCCGTCGGTACCACCACGAATCGGCTTAATCATAGCTGTTATACCGGCCATTTCCATTGCTTCTTCTGCAATATCAACAATATGCATCACAGGTTCAATTTTTTCTCGCATATTGAAATATTGATCTTTTAGCTCAACAGAAATAATCTCCTTCTCATATTGGTTATTCAAGTCATTCGCTAATTTTTGAATCATCTCTTTGCGAGCTTCAAAATGATTTTTATCGTGATCTCGAATAATATACTGGAGTTTTGTGCTATCTACTTCGCCTTTCATGTTATGCAGATGGAAAAACCCTTGCCGGTCTTCTGTGCGTTCGGGGGTTTCCATTCTTGGTAATGAATTGATAAATTCGGTAGCGATATACATACTGTTTATCATCTTTCCTTTAGCATAGCCGGGATGAACAATTTTCCCTTTTATGGTAACTTCCGCCCCAGCAGCATTAAAGTTTTCATATTCTAATTCACCAATCTGACTGCCATCCATGGTGTACGCCCAAGAAGCTCCAAATTTTTTCACATCGAATTTATGAGCTCCCCGGCCAATTTCTTCATCTGGTGTAAAACCTATTCTTATTTTACCGTGCTTCAACTCTGGATGATTTATTAAATACTCCATGGCGGAAATTATTTCAGCCAAGCCAGCTTTATCATCTGCTCCTAGCAGGGTAGTTCCGTCTGTTGTTATAAGAGTCTGACCTTTATATAGTAATAGGTCATCAAAATCGGATGGAGACAAAATGATGTTTTCCGCTTTATTTAAAACAATGTCTCTTCCATCATAATTTTCAACAATCTGAGGCTTTACATTCGCTCCAGTGAAATCGGGCGTCGTGTCAAAATGAGCTACAAAACCTACTACCGGAACCTCATGGGAAACATTGCTGGGAAGCGTAGCCATAATATATGCGTTTTCGTCTATCGTGACATCTTCTAGTCCAATTTGCTTTAATTCTTCAACGAGCGAATTTGCCAAATCCCATTGTTTTTCTGAACTAGGCGTGGTTTTGCTTTCTGGATCACTTTCAGTGTCTATGGTAACATAACTAATAAAACGATCAATAAGGCGCTGTTTTTGAATCATATAATGTTTTTTTCAAAGATAAAGATTACTCTTTAATTATATTGAAATAATCAATTAAGAGTAAGTCTTATTATTTCCGTACCTTACAGGAATAACAAACAGAACTTTTTAACTTAACAAACACTAAATCTATGAAACAAAACAACTTTATTTTAACTGTATTATGCTTATTATTCATAACTACGGTTAGCGCACAACAAGTCTCAGGTCTTGTTACCGATGAAACTTCCGAGCCCCTTTCTGGGGTTTCTGTAATTTTAAAGGGTACTGCAACTGGTGCCATTACAGATTTTGATGGAAAGTATTCTATAGAAGCAGTCAACGGGGCTGTACTAACTTTTTCGTATGTTGGGTTTGACTCCCAGGATGTTACTGTGACAGGTACTACTATGGATGTCCAAATGAGTTCAGGTGTATCGCTTACTGAAATAGTTTTAATTGGAACACGTAATCCAAATCGAACAGCAATTAATTCTGCTGTACCTGTAGATGTTATAGAAATGCAGGAATTGATTACTTCTGGCCCACAAGTTAATTTAAATCAGATTTTAAATTACGTTGCGCCGTCGTTTTCTTCGAATACTCAAACTATTTCTGATGGTACCGATCATATTGATCCTGCGTCATTAAGAGGGTTAGGTCCTGATCAAGTATTGGTCTTGGTTAATGGGAAAAGGCGTCACAATTCGTCTTTAGTGAATGTAAACGGAACTTTTGGACGAGGAAGTGTTGGAACCGACTTGAATGCAATCCCTGCTATTTCTATTAAGAGAATAGAAGTATTAAGAGATGGTGCTGCGGCACAATATGGATCTGATGCCATTGCAGGAGTTATAAATATTGTACTTAACGATAAAGTCAACGAACTTGTTCTTAATGTAACCTCTGGAGCACAATTTAGTAAAAACTCGAATAATCAAACAGGTGGTGTCGATGGTGGAACGATTAATGTAAGCGCTAACTATGGCGTTGCTGTTGGAGAACGAGGAGGTTCAGTTAACTTTTCTGGTGATTTTGATTATAGACAGCCTTACAGTCGTATGAAGGAATGGGAAGGAAATATTTTCAATCAGTATAATACTATAGAAAGAGTTGCAGCTAGCTCCGGGTATAATACTGCTCTACTGTTAGATGATGATGTTAGCGATGTTATCCAATTTGGTAATCAAGCGGGTTTCAATCTAAGCCCAACAGCAACGAAGCCTGAACTTCAAGCTATTCTAAATGCCGATAATACAGCTGCCGAACTAGCCGCTAGGGGACAAGAGAGAAGAGATTTCAATATGAGAGTTGGACAGTCTGAATTAAGAGGTGGGCGTTTCTTCGCTAACTTTTCACTTCCTGTCGATGATAATGATACAGAATTATATTCGTTCGCTGGGCTAAGCTCAAGATCTGGTAATTCTGCTGGTTTTTACAGATTGCCAAATCAAAGTAGAACATATACGCCTGCATATATGAATGGATTCTTACCTGAGATTAACTCAAAAATTTTAGATCAGTCCTTGGCAGTAGGAATTAAAGGTATAGTTGGTGATCGATGGACTATTGATTTTAGTAACACATATGGAAAGAATAAGTTTCTTTATACTATTGGGAACACTTTTAATGCATCCCTTCAAAATGCATCCCCTACAACTTTTGATGCAGGAGGTTTCAGTTTCGCGCAGAATACTACGAACCTAGATCTTAATAAATTCTATGAAGATATCTTGAGCGGAGTAAATGTTGCCTTCGGAGCTGAACACCGCTTGGAGACTTATGAGATTGTTGCCGGAGAAGAAGCATCTTATTCTCAATATACAGCAGATGGTCAGGCCATAACGCTTGCGTCACAAGTTCCTGCTCAAGACTTTTTTGGGTCTTCTAGACCAGGTGGATCACAGGTGTTTCCTGGGTTCAGTCCAAAAAACGAATTAAACAGAGGTAGAAGTAGTGTTGCTGGATATTTTGATATTGAAGCTGACTTTACCGAATCTTTATTAGTAAGTTTTGCAACTCGTTACGAAAATTACTCTGATTTTGGTGGAACTACAAATTTCAAATTAGCGACTCTTTATAAATTAAACGAGAATTTTAATTTGAGAGCGGCAGGGAATACTGGCTTTAGAGCACCATCCCTTCATCAGTTAAATTTTAACTCTACTTCTACAATTTTTGATCAAAACGGAAACCCACAAGAGGTTGGTACTTTTGCGAACGACAGCAGAGCAGCAGCATTGCTAGGAATACCTCAATTAAAGGAGGAGAAGTCTAAAAGTGTAAGTGTTGGGTTTACTGGGAAAATCCCAAAATGGAATCTAAGCTTAACGCTAGATGGTTATTTCGTAGCGATTGACGACAGAGTTGTTTATACAGGTCAGTTTAAAGGACCTGGAACTGGAACAGAACTTGACAATCTATTGGCACAAGCTAACGCAACAGCCGCTTCCTTCTTTGCGAATGCAATCGATACAGAATCAAAAGGTATTGATATTGTTATTACACAAAAGGCTAGATTTGGGAATAATATGGGCTTGAAAAGTGATCTTTCGGCTACGTTTTCAAAAACGAAACAAGTTGGCGAAATTAAAGCTTCTCGAGTACTAGAAGATGCTGGTTTAGTTGGCACTTATTTCCCTGAAGACAGTCGTGTTTATCTTGAAGAGGCAGTTCCAAGAACTAAGATTAATTTGTCTAATTCATTTACAGCAGGAAAGTTGAACGTCTTTTTAAGAAATGTGTTTTTTGGAGAGGTTACTGAGGCTACAACCAATATTGACCGTCAACAAGTATTTAGTTCGAAAGTAGTTACAGATCTTTCTGTTGGTTATGAGCTTTCAAAGGCTTTAACAGTTACAGTTGGTGCTAACAACCTTTTTGATCTATATCCAGACAGAGCGGCTCAAGATTTAGAGCCAGGAACTCCAGGAGATCAAAATAACCGAAGTAGTGGAAGATTTGATTGGTCTAGAAGAGCACAACAATTTGGAATTGGAGGAAGGTACTTATTCGCGAGATTAACTTTTGGACTTCAATAGTATAATGTTTTTAGTTCACCACTAGCAGGTGACCTTATTATCTTAAAGGCTGCCCTTTCAAATGGGCGGCCTTTTCTATTTCTACTAATTGGTCTAATTCTCTTTTAAATTGAAGCCTAGCTCCGTACCTTTGCAAGAATTTCAATCACAACTATGTACAAAGCGCTAATTCGTCCTATCTTCTTTGCGATCGACCCTGAAAAAATACATTATTTTACCTTTTCACTTATACGTTTTCTAAGTAGTCTAGGATTCGGAGCACTATTCCGAAGAATGTATCAAATTAAAAATTCAAGTTTAGAACGTGAGGTTTTCGGACTCAAATTCCCAAACCCTGTGGGCCTTGCTGCGGGATTTGATAAGGATGCAAAATTATATAAGGAGTTGTCTAATTTCGGATTTGGATTTATTGAAATTGGAACGGTTACTCCAAAACCTCAAGATGGTAACCCAAAAAAAAGACTATTCCGTCTTAAAGAAGATGCTGCTCTCATAAACCGAATGGGCTTTAATAATGGAGGTGTTGATGAAGCAGTGATGCGATTAAAAGAAAATAGTCATGATACGATTGGGAAAGATGGGTTTAAGGTATTAATAGGAGGAAATATAGGGAAGAATAAGACAACACCAAATGAAGATGCAGTGAATGATTATCTTATTTGTTTTGAAGCGCTTTTCGATTATGTAGATTATTTTGTTGTAAATGTGAGTTCTCCCAATACGCCAAATTTAAGGGCCCTTCAGGACAAGGAACCCCTTACGGCCTTGTTAAATACTTTGAATAAAAAGAATATTGAAAAATCAAATCCGAAGCCTATACTTTTAAAAATAGCGCCCGATTTAACGGATGAGCAGTTATTAGATATCATCGATATAGTTTCAGAAACAAAAATTGACGGTGTTATTGCAACGAACACAACGATTTCAAGAGATGGACTGTCTTCAGAAAATAAAAAAGAAACTGGAGGGATGAGCGGAATGCCTTTAGGGAAAAGGGCAACTGAAGTGATCCGATTCCTTTCAGAAAAAAGCAATAAAGCGTTCCCTATTATAGGAGTAGGAGGTATACATAGTGCTCAAGATGCGATAGAAAAAATAGAAGCCGGAGCAAGCTTAGTGCAACTATATACCGGATTCGTTTACGAAGGTCCTGGGCTCATAAAGGATATCAATCGAGCTCTGTTGAAAGCGTAGAACGATATGATAGAGGCCTTACTATCTTTTTCTGCAGCAACAGTTGCTTTGGCACTTTCACCAGGGCCAGATAACATCTATGTTATTACTCAATCTTTAGTTAATGGCACCAAAAGTGGCATCGCAACTACAGCAGGACTTATAAGCGGATGTATAGTGCATACTGCATTATTGGCGTTCGGGGTGTCTGCATTGATCACTGCATCCGACAGTATTTTTTATGCAATAAAAGTCTTTGGAGCTCTATATTTACTCTATTTAGCATATACAGTTTATAAAAGTGATGCCAACGTCACCTTTTCTGATAATGCTCCAAAAAAATCGAACTGGGGGCTTTTTAAGCAAGGCGTGTTTATGAATCTTGTGAACCCTAAAGTAATGATTTTCTTTTTGGCTTTTTTTCCAGCATTTTTGTGGAATACAGCTGATGATACGATATCACAGTTTTTTATTTTGGGTTTAACATTTATGCTGGTGTCGTTCTTAATTTTCAGCTCTCTTGCCGTGCTAGCGGGCAGTATCAAAAATTTTATGACAAAACAGAAGTCGGCAGGAAAGCTTATGAAGTGGCTTCAGATTATTGTGTTTGTGGGAATTTCAATTTATATTTTGATACCATAATTTACGTATCAAAAGATGCTAGCACGCTAAGGAATTTATATCTTTGAGTCAATGCAAAGTGTAAAAATAATAGAATGTCCACGGGATGCCATGCAAGGAATAAAGGATTGGATTCCTACTGAAGAAAAAATACAATACATTCAATCATTGCTTCGTTGCGGATTTGATAC
>Ga0075467_10002374_pt1 | contig 14863 bp, 14 predicted proteins | sample DEB08_DNA_9_FD_75067 | JGI IMG/M metagenome (GOLD analysis project Ga0075467, IMG submission 75067) | Aqueous microbial communities from the Delaware River and Bay under freshwater to marine salinity gradient to study organic matter... | ecosystem: Environmental > Aquatic > Marine > Coastal ... | reverse complement strand
CTTGTCCACCTCATCGAGCATGACGTTCGCCAGAAGCGGCGACAGCGGCCCGCCTTGCGGGGTGCCCTGTTGCCGTTCCTGAACCACGCCATCTTGCATGATGCCGCTGTTTAGATACGCACGAATCAATCGGATCACTCTGGCGTCATTGATACGTTTCTGTAGACGGTCAATCAGGATGTCGTGATTGACCCGGTCAAAGAACTTCTCCAGATCAACGTCCACGACTACTCGGCGACCGGACTGCACGTACGACTGTGCGGCAAGTACCGCGTCATGCGCACGCCGTCCGGGCCGAAAGCCGTAGCTATGCTCACTAAAGGTGGGGTCAAGGATCGGTTGCAATACTTGCAACAGTGCCTGTTGGACCAGACGATCCACAACCGTCGGGATGCCGAGCTCACGCTCGCCACCATCGGGTTTCGGGATCGCGACCCGTCGCACCGGACTTGGCCGATACGTCCCCTGCAAAATTTGTTGGCGAATGACAGGCCACGTGTGTACCAGTGCGCGGGCAGTCTGGTCAATATCCAGACCGTCCACTCCTGCTGCACCTTTATTGGCTCGCACCCGCTTGAACGCTTTCTGCAAGTTCTCTCTCGTCAGCGCGGCATGCAGCAGCGCTGACCCTGTGCTCTTGGTGGTATGTCGCGGGCACTCCGGTTCGTCGCTGACAGGTATTTGCACAGCTTCACTGCGCGCAGCCCCCATCCGCCCCGGTTGCCCGGGCATCTGACGCACTCCATCTTGCATCGACATGGCCTCAAACACTCCCTCTCGTTTGGTCCTTCGCCAGACGTTTCAGCCTCCCCAGCCCAGTTTCTGACTACTACGACCGCTGCTGACTTCTCGCTCCAATTCGACATCGTCACCCTGTCAGGCATGAGGCGAGATCTCCCCAGGTAAGAACGCACTCCTTGACTGCACAACCGCCGGATCTACACCGCTTCGCCTTGATCACGAGAGCTTTGCGGTTTTACGCCCGCTCGCTCTGCTCGGCAGTGCCTTCTATCCGGTTCTTGTTCATCGGCTCGCAGCTTCGCTGTGATCAACTTACGGCGGGACTTGCACCCGCAAGAGTGCGCCCATGCTGGGCGCACGTAAAAAAGAAGGCCCCGACATTCATCGGAGCCTTTAAAAGCCGGTAGGGCGCAGCAGTCCCAGCCGGCGGGGGATCGGAGATCCAAATTGGCACCAATCACGTTTGACCCAAACAGCTCAATGTGAGCTTGGCGGTGCAAAACAGTGACTTCCAAATTTTGGAACACAACCAAACTATAGGACAAAAGACTGACTTGAAGCTGACAATCGTGGCAAATGTGACAACGATTTTGCAAGTTAGTGCGTTTGGCACAGATGCGTCAATCGGCCATGAATGTCAGTGCAAAGCGCGTCCCAGGTGGGGTTTGCGTGGGGTGAGCCGGTTGTACGGTGATTTCAGCATGGTGGCGTTGTGCGATTTCTTTCACAATCGCAAGCCCCAAACCGCTGCCATGCGTTTGGGTGCCCAGTACCCGAAAAAAACGATCGAAAATACGCTCCCGGTCGGCAGGATCAATACCAGGACCGTCGTCCTGAACGCTAAGTGTGACTTGATTTGATGATGCATGCACCCCAACAGTCACTTGACTGTTAGAAGGCGCATAACGCAAGGCATTGTCGATGAGGTTGTTCAATGCTTCAGTGAGCAAAAGCGCGTGACCACGGATCCATGCGGTCTCCTCGTTTGACTCAAAGCCCAAATCGATCCCTCGCTTCATCGCCGCTGGGACCCACTGTTCAGTGACCTCACGGGCCAACTGCGTGGCATTCAAACGGGGTTGCTCGATCGCATCGGGATGTTCAGCGCTGGCCATCAATAGCAGCTGATTAATCAGACGTGTGGCGCGGGCAGTGCCAGCGACGATTTTACGAAGGTTATCGGCCACGGGGTCATTGGGTGCCGCTTTTAAAGCCAGTTCGGCTTGTGAGCGCAAGCCGGCAAGCGGTGTTTTAAGCTGATGGGCGGCGTCGGCAACAAATCGGCGTTGCGCATCAACGCTGCTTGAAAGACGCGATAGCAAGTCGTTCATGGCGTTAACCAGCGGTGCAATTTCGACCGGTGTGGCGTGATCTTCGATGGCCGAAAGATCGTCGGGCTTTCGATGACGCAAGCGCTTCTGTAATGCGTTGATGGGCGCTACACCGCGTGAAAGCCCAAACCAAATCAAAAGGGCAGCCACAGGGAGCACCAAAAACTGTGGAATGATGACCCCTTTGATAATGTCACTGGCCAGCGCAACCCGGTTTTCTCGGCCTTCAGCCGCCATGAGCAATACCCGTTGTTGTTGGTCAGGTTGTCTTGTTGAGTGCTCGGGATTGACCAACCATTGGTAGGCCAATCGAACCTCATATCCGCCAATCGTTTGATCGCTAAAGTAGATTTTGCCCAGATCCAAGTCTGAAGGTATCGCTGGTGTCGGCAAGGCGTCATCACCACTGATGACAGGTCCGTTAACAATTTGCGCTTTCCAAAAAACGCCTTCGTTGTCGCGTGTGCGCAGGGCAATACGGGCGGGGCTGCTGATCTGCAATAGGGGAAGCTCAGTGTCGGTGGCCCATTCGATTTGGTGCGATAGGATCGCCAATGCGCTGCTAAGGCTACGATCGTAGGGTGTATTGGCAATGCCTTGTGCCACCACATACGTGATAGCCACGCTCATGGGCCACAACAAAAACAAAGGGGCCAGCATCCAGTCGAGTATTTCGCCCAACAGTGAACGTCGCCGTGAGGTCGGGGCAGCAGGGCGTGCGGTGGTAATGGGAAGCGTTTTTTTGAGTAAGTCAGTGGCCAAAATTTTGCCTAAAAATGCTTAACGGGGATTCGCACTATCGTTGTGTGTGTCGATGCCTTCGCGCTGCAAGCAGTACCCCAAGCCGCGCACAGTGGCGATTCGTACCCCGCTGGGTTCCAGTTTCTTTCTCAGTCGGTGAACGTAGACTTCGATCGCGTTTGAGCTAACTTCTTCGCCCCATTGGCATAGGTGATCAACAATTTGGGACTTATTGACCATCCGGCCTGCCCTGGTCAGTAAAATCTCCAGCAGGCTGATTTCTCGGGCTGACAGGTCCAAGGCGATATCATCGACCAAAGCCACGCGGCCGGTTTGGTCAAACACCAAGCGTCCGTGCCTGACGATGGTGGCGCCCCCGCCCGCGCCTCGCCGAGTGAGTGCTCGAACGCGCGCCTCAAGTTCTGTTAAGGCAAATGGCTTGGCCATGTAATCATCAGCCCCGAGATCAAGACCGCGCACGCGTTGCTCGACAGAATCAGCAGCCGTCAGAATCAAGACGGGTAGGCGGGAGTTTTGATGCCTCAAGCTTTGTAAAACTTCTAGGCCAGACATACGCGGCAGGCCAAGATCAAGGATAAGTAAGTCAAATTCTTGCGAACGAAGTGCCGTATCGGCGGCGACGCCATCACTGACAGCGTCAACGGCGTAGCCATTTTGGCGTAGTGACTGGGTCAAGGCGTCGGCCAGCAGACTATCGTCTTCAGCAATCAATATGCGCATGGATGCAGGCTAAGTGATCTTTTTAACACTACGATTCTGGCACATCTGTGGTGTATTGCCTACGGTAACAACCCGAAAGAGACATTTCTTTGCGCACTTAAATGGATCTTATCGTCATGCTGTGTATATATACAGTACTATCCGATGTAATAATGATCCAGATCTGTGCTGTCAGTGCTTTGTTTACTAGGTTCTGGCATTGAATTGACAGCCACCCCGTTACCCACAAAAGGATGATTCATGGACGATAAATCGACCAAGCTAGCGGCAGCAGAAAAAGGCAAAGCGTTGGCCGCTGCGCTTTCCCAAATTGAGAAACAGTTTGGCAAAGGTTCAGTGATGCGCTACGGTGACAATGAGGTCGAGCATGACATTCAGGTGGTATCCACCGGTTCATTGGGCTTGGATATTGCGCTTGGTGTTGGTGGCTTGCCGCGAGGCCGTGTGATTGAAGTATACGGTCCTGAATCCTCAGGCAAAACAACGCTAGCGTTGCAAGTGTTGGCTGAAATGCAAATGATTGGTGGCACTTGTGCTTTTATTGATGCCGAACACGCGCTTGACGTGCAGTATGCGTCACGGTTGGGTGTGAATTTGACTGACCTTTTGATTTCGCAGCCAGACACAGGCGAGCAGGCACTTGAAATCACCGATGCGTTGGTTCGATCTGGATCGGTTGATTTGATCGTGATTGACTCGGTGGCTGCGCTCACGCCAAAGGCGGAAATCGAAGGTGATATGGGTGATTCGTTACCGGGCTTGCAAGCACGTTTGATGAGTCAGGCCTTACGCAAGCTTACCGCTTCGATCAAGCGAACCAACACCACGGTGATTTTTATCAATCAGATCCGCATGAAAATTGGCGTGATGTTTGGTAATCCTGAGACCACAACGGGCGGTAACGCATTGAAATTTTACGCCTCCGTTCGCTTGGATATTCGGCGCATTGGTGCCATTAAGCGCGGCGATGAGGTCGTGGGTAATGAAACGCGTGTCAAAGTGGTGAAAAACAAGGTCGCGCCACCCTTTAAGCAGGCTGAGTTCGACATCATGTACGGTGCAGGCATTTCGCGAGAGGGCGAGGTCATTGATCTCGGCGTGGCGGCCAATATTGTGGACAAAGCAGGTTCTTGGTTCAGCTACAACGGTAACCGTATCGGCCAGGGCAAAGATAACGTGCGCGAGTATTTGAAAGAGCATCCTGACACGGCCTTTGAAATCGAAAATCGTGTTCGCGAAAACTTTGGTGTGGCCGCACGTCCAGGTGGCCCAAAGCCTGCCAAATCAGCAAAAGCTGCCAAAGAAGTCAAAGATGGCGCAGCTGCAACGCCAGTTGAGCCCATGCCAAGCGAAGATGATAAGTGATGTTTAATCAGCGGCGATCTGGGTCGAACGCGGCTTTTTCCGCAAACGAGCCGCTGAGCAAACGGGCATTAAAAGCCAAGGCAGTCGGGTTGCTGGCACTACGCGAGTACACCCGCGCTGAACTGCTCAAAAAGTTATCGCCATTGGCCCAAACGCCTGAAACAGTGTTAGCGGTGATTGATGAGCTTGCCAAAGACGGCTGGCAATCTGATGAGCGCTTCGCTGCCGCATTTAGTCACCAGAAGTCTTTCAAGCAAGGGGCTGCTCTGGTGGCGCAAGGCATGCGACAAAAGGGTGTGTCTGATGCACTGATTGCCCAAACACTGCAAAACCTGAGTGCCACTGAGCAGACTAGGGCGCATTTGGTGTGGGAAAAAAAATTTTCCAAAGAAGGCCGCCCAAATGACGCTCGCAGCTGGGCGCGTCAGGCTCGTTTTTTAGCCAGCCGCGGCTTTGGCTCGGGTGTCATCAGGCAGGTGCTTGGCTCGAGCGGCTCAGGCGAGGAAGATCAATAATCTGTCAGCCCGGTGTCAGCGTTTTCCCGAATCTCGCGTTATACTTTGCGCCTCTTATTAGTGAGTCAGCGTCGTTTTTTGGACAACGCCCCCTTATAGATGCCTTTGCCGCCACCTGATTGCCCTAGAAAACCGATGCACAATCGGTTTATACGCGCGCATTCTTTCGAGCGCGAAGACGGTCTCTGGGAAATCGAAGCCGAACTCATCGATCATAAAAATTACGATTTCACTCGCCGAAATGGTGCGGTGCATCCTGCGGGCCAACCCTTTCATCACTTGCATCTTAGGGTAGCCTTTGACGATGACTTCATCGTTCAACACGCGGTGGCTGTCTATGACTCGGCGCCGTTTGGTGAGCAATGTCGAGCCATTGAAGCTGATTATGGTGATCTCGTTGGCATGAACTTAATTGGCGGATTTAGGCAGGCTGTCAAAGCTCGGTTCGCACGCACCGCGGGTTGTTCGCACATGAGTGAACTTGCGGGTGTTTTACCGACTGTGGCCATGCAAACCATGGCCAATCGGCGGGCTAAGCGCAAAGTGGTATCTGGCGAGGAGCCTGAGCGCCGGCCATTTCAATTAGAGGGCTGCTACGCTTTGCGCTTAAATGGCCCCGTCGTTAAAGAGCACCACCCGAAATGGTATGTGGCGCCTGTGGGCGAGTCGAATATTGAGCAGATGCGATAGTGCAACCACATTGGATGGGGTAAAACTGACCAGTGATCGAAGGGAGTTGTGGTGTTTTTATAAAACTGACAGACCCAGTAATACACACGATAGACAAAAAACGAAACAAGGGATCTCATGAAAATCCATGAATATCAAGGCAAGGAATTGCTGCGCAAGTTTGACGTTAAGGTGCCTCACGGTATCCCAGTGCACAGCGTGGACGAAGCGGTTAAAGCCGCTGAGAAACTCGGTGGCCCAGTTTGGGTTGTGAAAGCACAGATTCACGCCGGTGGGCGAGGCAAAGGCGGTGGTGTCAAACTGGCACGCTCAATTGATGAGGTGCGCACCTTGGCCGATGAAATCTTGGGCATGCAACTGGTGACGCATCAAACCGGTCCCCAGGGGCAAAAGGTTAGACGCCTGCTGATTGAAGAGGGTGCCGATATCCAGAAGGAATACTACGTTGGTATCGTGACTGATCGTGGCACGCAGCGGGTTTGTGTCATGACCTCAAGCGAAGGCGGTATGGACGTTGAGGAAGTGGCTGAGAAGACGCCCGAGAAGATTCTTAAAGTTTTTGTTGACCCCAGTCAAGGTTTGACTGATAGCGAGGCTATTGAGTTGGCCATGGGCATTGGCGTGCCAGAGGCCTCTGTGCGAAAGGCAGCTGCCGAATTCCAAAAGCTCTACAAAGCTTATTGGGAGACTGACGCGTCTTTGGCTGAGATCAACCCTTTGATCTTGACCGGTAGCGGTGACATCATCGCGCTGGACGCCAAGTTCAATTTCGATAGCAATGCTTTGTTCCGTCACCCCGAGATCGTTGAGTATCGCGACCTTGATGAAGAGGATCCCGCTGAGATCGAAGCCAGCCGCTTCGATTTGGCTTACATCCAGCTCGATGGCAATATTGGCTGCTTGGTCAATGGCGCCGGCCTGGCCATGGCAACCATGGACACGATTAAGTTGTTTGGTGGTGAGCCAGCCAACTTTTTGGACGTGGGTGGCAGCGCAACCCCCGAGAAGGTCACTGAAGCTTTCAAGATCATGCTTAAAAATGAAGGGGTTGAGGCTATTTTGGTGAACATTTTTGGTGGCATTATGCGCTGCGATGTTATTGCCGAAGGTGTTATTGCCGCTTGTAAAGCGGTGAACTTGAGCGTGCCGTTGGTGGTGCGGATGAAGGGTACGAACGAAGAGCTCGGCAAAAAGATGTTGGTCGAGTCCGGTTTGCCCATTATCAGTGCTGACACCATGGCAGAAGCCGCCACCAAAGTCGTCGAAGCAGCCAAATAACCCCGAGCGCAAGGTTTGCGTGTAGTGAGTGCCCGATGGCACCAAAGGATTCGAAATGTCTATTTTGATTAATAAAGACACCAAAGTCATTACGCAAGGCATTACTGGTAAGACTGGTCAATTCCACACCCGTATGTGCCGTGATTACGCCAATGGTCGCGAGGCGTTTGTGGCTGTGGTACACCCTAAAAAAGCGGGTGAAGATTTTGAAGGCATCCCAATTTTTGGTTCTGTGGCTGCGGCCAAAGAAGCAACGGGTGCAACCGTCTCGGTGATTTATGTGCCACCAGCCGGTGCTGCTGAAGCGATCATGGAAGGCATTGAGGCAGAACTCGAGCTGGTGATTTGCATTACTGAAGGCATCCCTGTTAGGGATCTGTTGGTTATCAAAAGCAAAATGCAGGCCATGAATAGCCGCACTTTGTTGCTTGGACCAAACTGCCCTGGCTTGATCACGCCCGAGGAAATCAAGATTGGCATCATGCCTGGCCATATCCACCGCAAGGGTCGTATCGGTATTGTTAGTCGCTCCGGCACATTGACCTACGAAGCAGTGGGTCAGGTCACTGAGCTTGGTTTAGGTCAATCAAGTGCGGTAGGTATTGGCGGCGATCCTATCAACGGTTTGAAGCACATCGATATTCTCAAAATGTTCAATGACGATCCTGAGACTGATGCTGTCATCATGATTGGTGAAATCGGTGGGCCGGACGAAGTGAATGCGGCGCGCTGGGCCAAAGACAACATGAAAAAGCCAGTGGTTGGCTTCATCGCCGGTGTGACAGCGCCAGCTGGTAAGCGCATGGGTCATGCGGGTGCCTTGATTTCAGGTGGAGACGATACCGCTGATGCCAAGATGAAAATCATGGAAGAATGCGGCATCAAGACCACACGTAACCCCTCGGAAATGGGTCGCTTGCTCAAATCAGTTCTCTAAACGCAAGTCACGCGATCAAAGCGGTCACTTGAAGCAAACAACAGGGTGTGGTGCGAAGGCACCACACCCTGTTGCCTTTGGTGCTGATGGGCTACGTGTTTGACCAATCCTACGGAGTGACAACGCCTTCACGCTGAGTTGTCAATCGTGTGTTTGAATTTCACAATAATGGTTTAACTTTTTTGAGGAAACTGCTGCCATGGGTATGACAATCGACTTCGCTGACTTCAAAAACATTGCGATACCAACGTCAACGGGTAATTATGTGCCCTATTGCATCACAGGCGATTTGATATATTTGGCAGGTCAGACTTGCTCACGTGATGACAAGATGTTGTATTGCGGTCGGGTCGGCATCGACCTCCCAGTGGCGCAAGCCATCCTCGCCGCACGCACGTGCATGGAAAATCTATTGGCTGCGCTGTATCGAGCCGTTGATGGTGATTTCAGCCGTGTTGTTCAGTGCGTGAAAGTCAACGGCTATGTCAATTCACTGGCGCCGTTTGGCGATGGGCCTTCGGTGATTAATGGTGCCTCAGATCTAGTGGTAGCGCTGATGGGCGAGGCTGGTAAACATGCGCGCACCTCGGTTGGTGTGTCTGCGTTGCCTGGTAATGCCGCCGTTGAGGTTGAGGCAATTTTTCGGATTAAACCAGGGCCATCTTCGCGCATGGCATCGTCAAAGACTTGAACCAGTCGGTGAGTATGTCAAGTGTCGTTGCTCCTAGCTCGTCTTAAATAACGCCCCCACAGCCTGGCTGTGAGCAATGAGCACCAAAGCGACGGTTTTTTGTGCTGCATCAAAGCAGTTTGTTGTCAGTGTTCGTTAAACTGTCGGTTGTGCTCGCCAGTGGACTGGTTTTTGAGAAGCCAAATAACGCTGCGCGATGGCTGATCTTTCACGATGAGCCGCAATTTTTTAGGAATGGAAAATAATGACTGAACCCTCTCCAAACAAAAAAGCCAGTATTTCAGTGTTGCAACGCCTTGGTTTGGTGGCCGTTATTGGCATTGTGTTAGCGATAATTTTTAACTACTTTCGCTAATGCTTAACAGGCGTGTGTGCCAGTCGGGTTTTGGCGCGCGCGACAAATGTTTCTTTCCAATGGCCGTATGAGGTGAAAAAACGTCGTGACAGTTGAAGATTTACTACCAAAGCAGGTGGTCATCGCCACCCGTGCCAGTCGATTGGCTTTGTGGCAGGCTGAGCACGTGCAGGCTGAACTTCAAGCGTATTACCCTGCGCTGAAGGTTTCGCTTTTGAAGTTAAGCACTCGAGGCGATGAAATCCTTGATCGCAGCCTGCAAAAGGTTGGCGGTAAGGGTCTTTTTATTAAGGAACTCGAAAATGCCTTGCTCGATGGCCGGGCGGATTTGGCTGTGCATTCGCTTAAAGATGTGCCCGTTTCGCTGCCTGCACCGTTTGCTTTGGCTGCCATTTTGCCGCGCGCAGAAGCGCGTGATGCTTGGGTGAGCGAGGTTTATGCCAGCCCCGCTGACCTGCCAGCGGGTGCCGTGATTGGTACTTCTAGCCTCAGGCGTCAGGCGCAACTACAGGTTTTGCGACCCGACGTGGTGGTCAAGCCGCTTAGGGGTAATCTTGATACCCGCTTGGGCAAACTTGATGATGGTCAATACGATGCAATCATCTTAGCGGCAGTCGGTTTACAGCGGCTTCAGTTGGCCGATCGAATCCGCATGATTTTGCCGATTGAAATGTCTTTGCCGGCGGCCGGCCAAGGTGCGCTTGGTATTGAGATCCTGAGCACGAGGGTCGATGTCCAGGCACTGTTGCGTCCCTTCGTGTGCCATACGAGTACTGCCTGCGTCACCGCAGAACGCGCAGTGTCACGTGTTTTAGGGGGGTCTTGTTCGGTACCGCTTGCCGCCCACGCCACCTTCAATAAGCATCAGCTGCATGTCCAAGCACTGGTGGCAAGTCCCGATGGGCAGCAGGTTCTGCGTGCCCAGGCAAATGGTGAGGTGACACAAGACACCTTGGCACAAAGCGAAGTGCTCGGTGAGCAAGTGGCGCGTGACCTTATCTCGCAGGGGGCTGATCGACTGTTGGCTGACCTGCTCGAGCCCTAGGAAAGCGCCAATATGGTGGCGCGTGTTGTCTTGACTCGGCCAGCACCACGGCAGGTGGCGCTTAAACAGGCCCTTGAGGCTGCTGGCATTGAGGTGTTGGCACTGCCAGCCTTAGAAATTGTCGCTTTGGACACAGTGGGTCGATTGCCTGACCCTTGCGAGTTTGATGTGGCGATTTTTGTCAGTCGCACCGCTTGGCAGACCTATTGGCAGGCATTGCGTGCGCAAGCCCCTTGTTTTGTGTGGCCAATGACGTGCCAACTGGCCAGCGTCGGTGCATCCACTGCCCAAGCGATCAAACAGGATTTGAAACAGGTTGCTCTTGAAGGCGAGACTTTCGTGCTGACACCTGACGCTGACACGACGCAGGATTCAGAATCACTTTGGCACCAGTTAAGGCAGGCGTTGCGCCCTGGGGCTAGGGTGCTGTTGGTGCGCGGTGCGGCGGGACGTGACTGGTTGGCTCAAACTTTGCAGGCGCAGGGATTTGTCACCCACATTCATGAGACCTATCGGCGTGAGCCGGCCCAATGGTCTGCAAGCGCTATTGACACGTTGCGGCAATGGCAGGCTTCAGGGTCATTGGGGACCTGGCTTATCACCAGTGCCCAAGGGTTGTCAGCGATTCAAGCGCAGTGGCGGGTGCATGCGATGGGGGCTGTGCGCCCAGAGGGCGCTGTGGTTGTTCATCCTAGACTGCAAGCGTTGGTAGGCTTATGGCTGCCACCCTTGTCGTCTGTGCGTGTGGCGCAGCCAGAGGACCAAAGCTTATTTATTGCCCTCACACAACAGCGCTAAAATCCAAAAATGTGGTGAAGTGCAAACTTCGCCGTTTTTAGGCGTCAACGGCTACAATCGACCCATGGATAAAGACAAGTCACCCGAGATCTCGCCAGCCCCAGACGCGTTGCCCAGCAAGAGCGTCAGTCCAACCACGGCTCCAAAGTCGGCGCTCGATCAGCCGGTGGATGCTTTGCGTCAGTCAAAGTCAGAAGACGCTAAAACGGCAGGATCAACCCCAAAATCAACAACAACCAGTCAATCGACAACGGCAAGTCCCCCACCTTCTTCAAGCGGTTCAGCGTCCTCTGCGAAGCCCGGCGACACCCCTGGCACCAAAGGCCGTTCGGGTTCTCGGACTGTGATTGGGTTCGGTGTTCTTGCAATCATTGTTATTGGTGGTCTGTCAGCGGTGGTTTGGTGGCAAAACCAACGTTTTGAGACGGTTGCCCGTGAGGTTGCTGATCGCTTGCAACGTGGTGATGCGCGAGTGGCACTCATTGAAAAGCAGGCTGAACAAGCGCTATCCTTGGCTCGCTCCCAAGCGCAAACCGTAGAGCAAACGGCCAGCCGACTTCGTGTGGTGGGCAACGAGTTGGCTGCATTAGAGCAGTCTTGGCAGGCCTCGAATGTGGGGTTAGACCAAAAGTTGCTGGTCAATGATTTAAGGCGTCTTTTGACCATGGCCAATCAGCAGTTGGTTTTGATGGGCAATGTCAGCAGTGCCATTGCGGTCCTGCAGTCCATGCAAGTGATGCTTGAAAGCCAGACTTCGCCAGAATTTGATGGTTTGACGCAGGCTGTGAATACGGACCTTTCGCGTTTGCAAGAAGTCCCGTTAATTGATCTCGCCGCCCTATCAGCGCAGCTTGATAGCGTTATCGCCTTAACAGGAAAGGCACCTTTGCTGGTGCCAGATCGTGTGTCCCCAGAGATTGGTCAGACACCTAGCGTTAACAAACCATCGGGTGCGAATCAAACGCCGTTGCCTGAATCAGCACCTGACCAACAGGTCAATGAGCCATCGAACTTACCTTGGTGGCAGCAGTTGCCTGGCCAAGCGCAGCAACTCATCAGCGATGCCTCGCGAATCATGCGCGACGAAGTTTCAAACTTGGTTAGTATTCGCCGCGCCAACGACGCCCAAGCGCTATTGTTGACCGAAGATCAAGCGCAAGATCTGCGAGCGAACGTTCGTTCGCGACTATTGAGCGCACAATTGGCGTTATTAACCAGACAGACTGATATCTGGCGTGCAGAGCTCGCCGAAGTCGAGACACTTTTAAACACGCGCTACGACACTGAGGCTATTGATACCAAGGCCGCATTGCGTATGGTTAAGGCGTTGTTTGCCCAGCCCTTGACAGTGCCACTGCCATCACTGGCTGATAGCTTGAGTGCCCTGGAGTTGCTTGACCGAGCTGTGTCGGTGCCCCCGGTGTCATCGGTTTCGGGGGTGAATTAAGATGCGTCGTTTGTTTTGGATTGTGCTGACCATTGCCTTAGCGGTTGCCGTTGCGCTGGTGATTCAACGGTTCCCTGGCAATGTTTTGGTGGTTGTCGACCAATGGCGCATGCAGGTGTCCTTGACGTTCGCCATCTTGGCGCTCCTGGCCTTATTTGTTTCATCCTATGTCTTGATTCGTTTGGTGGTGTGGTTGGCTGATTTGCCAACCCGCTATCGCGATTGGCGTGGTCAACGGGCTGAGCGTCGAGAGCAATCTCGAATGGAGCAGGGCTGGATTGCTTTGCTTGAAGGTCGACATGCTTTTGCAGAGAAGTTACTGACCAAAGTATCGGCTGATTCCAAAGACTGGAAAAGACAGGTTTTGGCTGATTTGAGTGCCGCCCGGGCAGCGCAAGAGATCGGTGCTTTTGATCGACGTGATCAATTGATTCAAAAGGCACAAAAGCTGGTTGCCCACGATGGCAAACAGTCGAGCCTTGGTACCGCTGTTGCAGCGGCTGCGGCTGATCTTTGGTTGGAGCAAGGCCAGGCCGGGGCAGCACTTGAGGTGCTCGATCGGGCTGGCGTGCAAGAGCGTAAAGACGTTCATACCTTGCGTTTGTTATTGCGAACACACCAACAACTGAACAACAATGAGCAAGTGCTTGAGCTGGCGCGTCGATTGCGTCGCCTGCAGGCGATCAGCACTGAGCAGGCTGATAAATTGATTGAGACAGCGGCAGCACACTTGATCAAAGCCAAAAGCCTTACGGCAGATTCGTCAGATTGGGAGTCCTTTTGGAAGTCACTGCGTGCGGAAGAAAAAGTGTTGGTCAGTGTTGCACTCGCCGGATCTGACGCCTATCAAGTGCGCGGAAAATTGAAAGAAGCCAGCGCGGTTCTCGAGGCAGCCATCAAAACAAACTTTGACCCACGTTTGCTCCAAGCCTATGCAAAAGCCGAACCCGAACAAGTCACGCCTCGGTTACAGCACGCCGAACGTTGGCTAACGCAGCGCGAAAACGATCCAAATTTGTTGGTGACCCTCGGTGCCTTGTGTTTGGCCGCTCAGATGTGGGGACAAGCGCAACGTTACCTTGAACTAAGCGCACAGAAGCGAAGTGATTCACAGGTGAATGCTTTGCTAGGCAGCTTGTTCGATCGGTTGGGGCAACCTGAAAGAGCCGCCCAGCATTGGCGCATGGCCACGGCGGTCAGCGCGGCTTTGCCAATATTGGCTCAGGATGCGTTTCTGCCGGCAGCGGATCTTCAAGACGACCCTGTCTTTACGCTAACAGAGGCTTTTGTTGATGATCCCTTGGCGCCAGCTGATCATTCAGCAAAAGAATTATCGCTGGGTGATGCAACCCATGGTTCAGCTTCAGGGGCGTCCTTGCCAGGTCGTTTGCCGCAGCAAGACTACGACGAACTCTTTGACAGTGCGCCTTTGCCAGCGCATGCGTTCGAGTCCGCGGGTAGTCAGTCAAGCGAGAAGAAAGACTAAAGGTTGGGTGTTTTCAATTCGCCATGAATCGATATTGATAACACCGTTGCTTCGTTTTCTTCGCTCATTCATCGTCTCCGAGCAGGCCTTACCAGGGGTCTTCGTCTAGGGGTCTTTTGTCCGTTGTGTCAGACTGGCCTGAGTCGGTCAATAAAGCCGAGTCATCTGCGAGTGCTGCCAAAACTACCCGTAATTTTTCATTGGGTACGAGAACGAGTTGTGCGCCGAGCCCGTCGGCTAGCAAATTCAAGGTGTCCAGACGAGGATTGCCTTGGGTTTCTAGCCGCTGATATTGCTGACGCAAAATCCCAACGCGAAGGCGCATGTCGTGTTGTTTCAAGCCGAGCGTTAAGCGGCGCTGTTTGATTTGGGTCAGTAGTGAAGGGTATCGCATGAGTCTTATATATTGCTTTTAATTGGATTAGCAATATATTGGTTTCTATTTATTGATTAAGCAACTCATGTGTTTCTTTGATAGGACTGCCGACAACCCTAGTGCCCACATTGCCAAGCCCCAAACGCAACGACGCCAGGGCTAGGCCGCTACCCTGGCATTTATTGACGTTAATTGGTTGGCAGAGCGGTCTTTTTAGGTCGCTTTGTAATTTGCCATGCCGTCGACAATTTCTTTGTGGGCAGCAGCGACACCGGCCCAACCCTCGACTTTGACCCACTTGCCTTGCTCAAGGTCTTTGTAGTGCT
>Ga0075467_10002371_pt1 | contig 14872 bp, 16 predicted proteins | sample DEB08_DNA_9_FD_75067 | JGI IMG/M metagenome (GOLD analysis project Ga0075467, IMG submission 75067) | Aqueous microbial communities from the Delaware River and Bay under freshwater to marine salinity gradient to study organic matter... | ecosystem: Environmental > Aquatic > Marine > Coastal ... | reverse complement strand
CACCATCGTCGGTAGCATCATCGCGGCCATCATCACCGCCCACATGCCAAACAACGGCCCAAACCGCGCCATCGGCATATCCATCGGCATGCTCGGATCCATCGCAGCCATCGCTTGGGCCATTGCATTTGGCCTGCCAATCAGATCAAGCCCCATGCCAAGGCTCATTGCCGCCATCATCCACCAAGCAGCGAGAATCGCAGCGAAAAAGCCCAACCAAGCGACAGAACGGAACGAGATACTTAACATGACGCCCCTCCCAGACCGACTCAGTTGTTGCAAAACATATGTCAGACGTTTAATTGTCTGACAAATGAAAATTGATCCGAACAGTCCCGACCTATCTGCACAAATCGCCAAGGCGATCCGCGATGCCATCATGTCTGGCAAGCTTCTCGTTGATGAGCGGCTCCCCTCCGAGGCCGAACTATCCGAAAAATTCAACGTCTCACGCCCCACGGTGCGCGAGGCCCTGAAACGGCTTGGCGCGCAATCCCTGATCCGCACGCAGCGCGGGGCCACAGGCGGCGCATTCGTGAACCGCATCAAATTCGAGGACGCCTACGGCCAGCAAATCACCACCTCCACGCTCCTGCTCTCTATGAACGATGTCAGCTTCGCCGTGGCCTGCGAGGCCCGCTACGCCCTAGAACGCGCCTGCGCCCCCTTAGCCGCCGCGCGCCGCACGGCCGACCACCTCGCCACCATGCGCGCCGAAGCCCACCGCCAAGCCCAACCAGGCCTGACCGACGAGGCCTTCTGCGCCTCCGACGTCGCCTTCCACCGCGCGTTGGTCGATGCCGCAGATAATCCCGTCATTTCCTACCAACTCGCAGGCGCCGTCGAGGCGATGCAGCCACTGATGAATATGATCACCTTCTCGGCGCGGTCGCGCGAAAAGATCATAGGCTTCCACACCCAAATCGCCGACGCCCTCGAGGCCCATGACGCAAAGACCGTCGACACAACGCTGGCGGCATTGGCAGCCTATACCAATGAACTCGCCCAAAATGTGATCAATGCGCGGGCGGCGGCACGTCAAGCGAATTGAGACTTGCGAGCAGCGCAATCGCACCCTAACCTCCCATCCAGAACGCTAAACGGGAGAAATTAGCATGAAATTTACCACCTTGTTGGGCGCGGTTTCCATCGCAGCCATCGGCTCTTCACTCGCGGCCCAAGACGCCGAATTGCTCGTCTTCGATTATTCGGGCTTTGAAGTGCCAGAGCACCACGCCGCCTACATCGCAAAGCACGGCCAATCCCCATCCTTCGCCTTCTTTGGCGACGAAGACGAAGCCTTCCAGAAAATCCGCTCGGGCTTTCAGGCTGACGTGGCGCACATCTGTGCGGGTTCCGTGACAAAATGGCAGGACAGCGGTTTGCTTGAGGCTTGGGATACAGCCAAGATTCAATATTACGCTGATCTCGACGCCAATCTTAAAGGTCAAGAAATCGGCGCGGGCCAAACCTACTTTGTGCCAACCGACTTTGGCTCCACTGCGATTGCCTACAATCCAGACGAAGTATCTGCCGATGACGTAGCCACACTTCAGGTCTTCAAAAACCCGAAATACGCAGGCCGCATGTCCTTGCCTGATAACGTCGATGACGCTTACGCGCTGGCCTATCTTGCGACAGGCGTGACCAACTGGACAGAAGCCACAGACGAACAGTTTGAAGCGGCCTCCGCTTGGCTGCGCGAAATCCACCCGAACCTGCGCACCTATTGGACAGATGCGGGCGAATTGGCGCAATTGATGGCCTCTGGTGAAATCCTTGTCAGCTGGGCATGGAATGAGACCTATCCGACAATGGTCGAAGAAGGCCGCCCAATCGCGTTCCAACGCGAAGCAACCGAAGGCTCCTCGCTCTGGCTCTGCGGCTACGTGAACCTCGCCAACAGCCCAGGCAACGCGGATAAGGCTTACGACTACCTCAACGCCTTCCTCGCACCAGACAACGTGATGCCACTGCTTGAAAACGGCTACGGCTCGGCAAACGCAACTGCACTGAACGACCAAGTCGGCGTCGAAGACCTCGCAGCTGCAGGCCTAGAGCCAATTACAGCACCCGTTCTGGCACAATTGCCAATGAGCAACGCATCCCGCGAGCGTCAGGTCGAAACATTCGAGCTGATCAAAGCAGGCTTCTAAGCCTCTGCAATTGAAATCAAAAAAGGGCGGTGCATTTGCGCCGCCCTTTTTTGTGGAGACAGGCCATGCTCAACGCTCCGCGCGATTAAACCGCTTGTCTTGAACGCACATCCGATAGTCCACTGAATAGAAAACCGCACCCTCGCTTACATCTGGCGCGAGATTACGCAACGCGCAAATCTCACCATTTTTATCTCGGCTGACAGTCATTCTTTCATCGACAGGCATTTCCAGCCAAAGAATGTGCCCGGCATCAAAGCCGTAAAATATATCTAAAGCTGCGATAAACGCAGCAAATCGGGTGAAGCGGTAATAATAATCAGCAGTATCGACTTCTTCACCTGGTATATTCTCTACGAACAACGACAAAATAATCTTTCCTTTATCATCGTCCGTCAATTCCCGCCCGTCGGCCACTGCATTCTCAAAAATCGCAAGACCGATTTGCGTCAAAAGATACGATTTAGCCTCGCCTTCGACTTCCGGCAAACGCCTCATTGCCATAAGACTTGCTATATCGCCGGACTTCGACAAGCTCATGATCTTCCCAAAAACATCGCAAGACGTACGCGCCATCGCTTTTTGGTAGTCATGGGCAATTTGGGTGGTGGTGCTGCAGTCTTCGGCCACGGCATTCTGCGGGGACATCGCAAAAACCAAAGCGGTCACTTTGATCAAACCTGATCGTTTTGAACCCCGCCCGACATTACGGCCTAAGCGACCTGCCAACTTAGCGATTTCCATCACCCCAAACTCCTCAACTCACTACACCCCAAAAATCAACTCATGGTGGCAAAACTATGTCCTAAAGGTAGGCATCGCACCATCCTTAATTCAAACTTAACGGAACTAATCGGTGCACGCCCTGTGCACGCTTGGTGCATGCATAAAACACCCCCTTGCACAGCCAGCCCCCGCGCCCTATCTATAAGGTGTCCCTCGGGACTATGAACATAAACGCGCTCGTAATACGCGGATCGGACCCGGGGGCGGTACCCGGCGACTCCACCAACACCCTGCTCATTTGGCAGCGATGGGGTCGAAATAGGATCGACGAACGTCTAAAGGGGTTTGCTTTGTTTCGGTGAGTTACCACCGTTATCGGTACAAAATTGTATAGTTGCAAATGACAACCGTGCTCCGGCTATGGCTTTGGCTGCGTAAGCAGTCCAAGTTGCCGAAACTTAAGTCCTTGCGTTTAGCGACCTAAGGCGGGGTTCGCAGGTACCTGGCAACAGAAACCTGCACTTACCCCTCCCTCAATTTTATTGACTTTTGGCATTTCCTTCCCCAGAATTAGGCATGTTAAAACCTCTCGCAATCACTGCACTTTTATCATTTAATCCATCTATATCAATGGCTTGTGATACGGCTCTCATCCTTACAATTGATGTTTCCAACTCCATAGACCAAGCCGAATACAAACTTCAAACAGACGGTCTGGCAGACGCACTTCGCAACCCTGAAATTGTTGAGGCCATGGTGCGCCAAGAGGCCACTTTGGCCGTCGTTCAATGGTCTGGCGAGGAGCGTCAAGAGCTCTCAATCCCATGGACCCGCATTCGCACCAGCTTGGACGCCGCCCGTCTGGCCGATCAAGCTCAACTGATGCCACGCGCCTTTGTTCTGTCGGATACAGCCCCTGCCGAGGCCATACTTTTCTCGATGAACCTCTTCTCACAAGTCCCTGATTGTAAAAACAAAGTCATCGATGTTTCTGGCGACGGCACACCCAATTCGGGGTCCGAGACCCGCCAAGCCCGCAACACCGCCGAACGCGCGGGCATCACCATCAACGGCATCGCAATTGAGAGCATGGGCCTTGCGATCACTGGTTTTTTCAAACAGGCGATCATCACCCGCAACGGTTTTGTCATCACCGCACGCACGCACCGCGAATATCCCGACGCAATCCGTCGCAAAATCCTACGCGAATTGAGCCAAGCTTTAGGCTAACCGCTTGACGGGGCGCAGGCCATAACTTACCCAAAGACCATGAGGCCCGCGTCGCCCCGTAAGGCTTTGGCCAAAGGACGCATCCCCTGAACCTCAGCAAGGATGCATCATGCCCGCCTATAATGAACTCACGCCGGCCACTCTTATGCGGCTTATTGGTACGCCACAATGTCCTGTTATCATTGATGTTTCAATCGATGAAGACTTTGAGGCGAGCCCCTTTCTAATACCGACAGCCACGCGCCAAGCGCATAAAAACATCGCATCCATCGTTCCTGACCTGATAGGAAAGCAGGTGGTTGTCATCTGCCAAAAGGGCAAGAAACTCAGCCACGGAGCAGCAGCGGTTCTGCGCGCCCATGGGATCGATGCGCAGGTTCTGGCTGGCGGCAATGCTGCTTGGGCCGAGGCCGCCTACCCGCGCGTTCCATCAAAGAATATTCAACCAAATCTATGGGTTACGAGACACAGACCTAAAATTGATCGCATCGCTTGCCCTTGGTTGATCCGCCGATTTGTCAATCCAAACGCAACTTTCCTCTATGTGCCACCTGCAGAAGTCCTTGATGTCGCAGAACGCTTTGGCGGCACAGCATTTGATATCGCCGATACATTCTGGAGCCACCGTGGGCCGTTGTGCACTTTTGATACAATGGTCTCCGAATTTGGCCTGTCACACCCAGCCATCGATGCCGTCGCACTCATCGTTCGCGCGGCAGACACCGATAGCCACAACCTCGCCCCACAAGCTGCTGGTTTACTTGCATTTTCTGTTGGAATGTCACGATCTCACCGTGATGATTTATCCCAGCTAGAGGCAAGTATGCCACTTTATGACGCGCTATACCGTTGGGCACGCGATGGGCAAGACGAAAGCCACGATTGGGTCGAGGCAACAGCATGAAATCACTCAAGGAATTCACGCAAGTCTTTGGACGTATTGGGCTTTTATCATTCGGCGGGCCAGCTGCTCAAATCGCGTTGATGCACAAAGAACTGGTCGAAACCCGTGAATGGTTGACCGAGGCGCAATTTCTGCGGGCCTTATCATTCTGCATGCTTTTACCTGGCCCCGAAGCGATGCAACTGGCCACCTACGCAGGCTGGAAACAGCGCGGGATTGTCGGCGGTCTTATCGGCGGCGGCCTTTTTGTCATTCCGGGCGCAATTGTCATCGGGGTACTTGCGTTGGTTTACGGCGCATTTGGCGAAGTCTCGTGGATACAGGCCCTGTTCTTGGGGATCAAAGCAACCGTCGTGGTGATCGTTCTTGAGGCCCTTATAAAAGTTTCAAAACGCGCCCTAAAGGGCCGTAAATATTACGTTATCGCGGCTTTGTCATTCACCGCACTTTTCTTCTTTGCCGTCCCGTTTCCGATTGTAATCGCAATCGCAGCCCTCATTGGAGCAATCGGCACACAGGTGACAACGCCGCCAACACAAACCCGATTACCGTGGGCACAAAGTGGTAAAATTATTGGGGTCGGCCTGATCCTTTGGGCCATTCCTATTCTGATCGCTTTCGCGCTCAGCCAAGACCTCCTCGTTGAAATCGGCCTCTTCTTTTCGAAACTCGCAGTTGTCACCTTTGGCGGTGCCTACGCCGTTCTAGCCTATATGACCCAAGCTGTTGTAAAAACAAACGAATGGCTCACCACAGCACAGATGATGGATGCGCTTGGACTGGCGGAAACCACACCCGGCCCGCTGATCCTTGTCACGCAATTTGTGGCGATGCTGACAGGGTTTGCGCAAGGCGGCGTATGGACGGCCGTTTTGGCAGGTATGCTTGCGCTTTGGGTCACGTTTGTCCCCTGCTTTATATGGATTTTCGCAGGTGCACCGCTTATTGATTGGCTCGAAGGCCGCCCCAAGTTGAACGGTGCTTTGGCGGCAATCACGGGCGCTGTTGTCGGCGTTATCGCCAATCTCACGATCTGGTTCGCGCTTCACGTCTTTTTTGGCCGCGTTGTCCCTATCCAATTCGGACCGCTCAGCACAATCTTGCCAGACCTTGCTACACTTCAGGTTATCCCCCTCGGATTGGCCGCGCTTGCCGCGGTCTTGTTGTTGAAACGCCATTGGGGGCTATCGTGGGTCCTGATGATATGCAGCGGAGTAAGCCTTTTGATCGCAAGTTTATAACAGCCCCTTTTATCCCGCCTCGAATCTTCTATGCTGATTTCGAAGCGGTAAAGGAAAATGCTCTGTGTCCGATAAAATCGACTATGGAAACTTGATGCATCGGGCCATGCGTGGCCTGATCCAAGAAGTATTGACAGGCATTGCCAAGGACGGCCTGCCCGGTGAACACCATTTCTTCATCACGTTTGACACGATGCATCCTGATGTTGAAATCGCAGATTGGCTTTCGGACCGTTACCCTGGGGAAATGACAGTCGTGATCCAACATTGGTTCGACAATCTGAACGTCACGGATGAGGGGTTTACGATCACCCTAAACTTTGGCGATAATCCAGAAACGCTCTACGTTCCCTACGATTCAATTAAGACGTTTGTTGATCCGTCTGTCGAATTCGGTCTGCGCTTTGAGAGCCAACCAGAGGCTGAGGTGACCGAAATTCCAGAAGCCCCGATGGATGAGATGGTCGAGCCCGAGGTCGATGCGCCCGAAGGGCGTAAAGAGGCAGAAGTCGTCAGTCTCGATCAGTTCCGTAAATAGCATTGTCGTTATTGCTCTCTTAAGGCGGAAGCTATAAACGGCATACAATTGCATACAGCTAGGTGATCCCATGACAAATACACGCACTGAATCCGACAGTTTTGGCCCGCTAGAGGTTCAATCAGACCGTTATTGGGGCGCGCAAACCCAGCGCAGCTTGATGAACTTCCCGATCGGTTGGGAAAAGCAGCCAGTCGCCATCGTGCGTGCCTTGGGCGTGATTAAGCAGGCCTGCGCCGTTGCCAACAAAGAGCGCGGCAAACTGGATCCAAAACTGGCCGATGCGATCATTGCGGCAGCAAGCGAAGTTGTGGCGGGCAAGCTCGACGATCACTTCCCGCTGGTGGTTTGGCAGACAGGCTCTGGCACACAATCCAACATGAACGCCAACGAGGTGATTTCTAACCGCGCGATTGAGATGCTGGGCGGTACCATTGGGTCCAAAGACCCAGTGCACCCGAATGATCACTGCAACATGGGCCAGTCGTCCAACGACACCTTCCCAACCGCGATGCACATCGCTGTGGCGACGACCGCCCACAACGTGCTGATCCCCGGTTTGGAAAAACTGCATGCTGCGCTTTTGGCCAAGCAGGAAGAATTCAACGACATCATCAAAATCGGCCGCACCCATACAATGGACGCGACACCGCTGACACTTGGCCAGGAATTCTCTGGCTACGTGCATCAGGTCGCGATGGGCATCCGCCGCGTGAAAGCCGCACTGCCCGCGATCTATGAGTTGGCCCAAGGTGGCACAGCGGTTGGCACGGGCTTGAGCACACCAATCGGTTGGGGCGAGACTGTCGCCAAGAACATGGCCGACATCACCGGCCTGCCTTTTGTCACTGCGCCAAATAAATTCGAGGCATTGGCCGCTCATGACGCTTTGGTTGAAATGTCAGGTGCGCTGAAAACTGTTGCTGTGAGCATTTACAAAATTGCGTGTGATATCCGCTTCTTGGGCTCTGGCCCGCGTTGCGGTTTGGGCGAATTGATCTTGCCTGAGAACGAGCCAGGCTCATCCATTATGCCGGGTAAAGTGAACCCGACGCAGGTTGAGGCGATCACACAAGTCTGCGCCCATGTCATGGGGAACGACGCCGCCGTCGGCTTTGCAGGGTCACAGGGTCACTTTGAGCTGAACGTGATGAAACCAATGATGGCTTATAACGTGTTGCAATCTATGCAGCTTTTGGGTGATAGCTCTGTCGCGTTCACTGACAACTGCGTTGCGGGCATTCGTGCGGACCGTACGCGGATTGAAAAGCTGATGCGCGAAAGCTTGATGCTTGTAACGGCATTGGCGCCGACGATTGGCTATGACAAGGCCACCACAGTCGCTAAAACCGCGCATAAAAACGGCACCACCCTCAAGGAAGAAGCGATCAACCTTGGCTATGTGGATGCGGAAACATTTGATCGGGTTGTGCGCCCAGAAGATATGATCGGCCCTAAATGAGCGTCGTAAATCTTAACAAGGCCCGCAAAGAGAAAACAAAGGCCGAGGAAAAGGCCCAAGCAGACGTCAATGCCGTAAGCTTCGGCCGCACGAAAGCGTCACGTATTCTTGATGCAGCAAATGCAGCACTGGCCGACAAGCGCCACAGCGCGCATAAATTCGAAGACGAATGACAGAACGGCCCGTCAAAAGATCTCTGACGCTGCGCGGTCACCGCACCAGCGTATCGTTAGAGGATCCCTTTTGGCGGGCTTTTCGCGATATTACAGAGGCAGATGGCATGACCATAAATGGTTGTGCGGCACAGATCGACGAGGCGCGCGGCGACGTGGGCCTTGCATCGGCGATCAGGTTATTTGTGCTGAAGCGCTTACAGGATCAAGCGGCGTCAGACGGGTAAAGAATATCACGCATCGCTGTGAGATTGTCGTGATCGCGACGTTCCATCTTAGAATATCCACGCGGATCGTCCTTACGGTAATGCAGCGCGAGCAATTCAGAAATCTCGTTGCGACGCACAGGAGTGCGCTCGTAAGGGTCGTGACCACGGTCAATTTCAGGCTTACCAAAGAGTGACTGCCAAGCAGCTACAATCATTTTCGGTGAATTTACTAAGCTAGGAATGTACATGTTATTACTCACAATGTTGGACCCTTATGAAACTTAGATAACATATTTCGGACACATTGCAGCTAAATACTGGCCAAAACCTTGGGATCAAGCAGCCAAATCCAACCTAAGCCTTTGTAGTAAATGAAAAATAAAATAAGGCACAAATAAGGCGGCCTCGTTTGATTGTTTCGCTCATCAAATATTATGGCGGTCCTAACGGTAGACCTTATCGCAAGTGGAAACGATTATTTGTCCCGTGGAACGAATCGTAACCACATGCCATCCTTCGCGCGAACAGTCAGATGTGCGACCGGTTCTGGTTGTTTTCCGTCGACGATATCAAAGCGAAACTCCTCCACGATCATCGCTAATAAGAGCACCCCTTCGATCATGGCAAAACCTGCCCCCGTACAAACACGCGGCCCAGACGAAAACGGCATATAGGCGTCACGGGCACTGGCCTTGCCCGCGTCCGTCCCCCAGCGGTCAGGATCAAATCCATCGGGGTTCTCCCAGAGCCGTTCATGGCGATGCAAGTGCCATGGGGAGAGCACAACTTGCGCACCCTTCGTCACATCGCGGTCGCGGAATTTTTCGGGGCATGTGGTTTCGCGTACCATCATCGGCACAGGCGGATAAAGCCGTAGGGCCTCACGGAATACATCGCGGGTTTTGCGAAGTTTTGAGACGCTACTGAAATTTTGCGTTAGGGTTTCGGCCTCTTGTGCCACAGCATCTTGCCGCTCGGGGTTTAGGGCAAGCAGGTAGAGCGTCCAAGCCAGAGCCGAGGCGCTGGTCTCGTGACCCGCCAGAAAGAAGATCGCGACCTGATCAACCATTTCCGCGACGGTGAAAGTCTCGCCTGTAAAGGGGTCCGCCGTTGTCATGATCTTAGTCGCAAGATCATCAGGCGCATCTCCCGCCTCAATGGCCTTGAGCCGCTTTTCAGTTAGCCCCGTAATCAACGACCTGATGGCCTTGGCCGTCTGTTTGGTCTCTGACTTGAAAAAGCGGGGCATCCACGTTGGGCCGGGAATAAAGGCCGCAAGGTTCAAAATCGGCTGCGTGCGCTGGTAGCTGCGGAATTCGTCGAAAACGCGGGTCGCGACCGCATCCTCGATAGGAATGGAAAACAGGGTGCGAAAGATCACATCAGCAGCCGCATGGCTGGTTTCTGGCTCGATATCATGCGGTTGCCCATCAGCAAGGCCATGCATCCGCACCACCGCCGCTTCGCCCGCTGCCCACATCGCGGGAAAGGTTTCACGCAAGCGCCCACCCTCAAACGAAGGGTCAATGATGCGCCGCTGCCGCTTCCACGTCTCGCCATTGGTCAGAAAAACGCTTTCGCCAAGCAAGGGTCTGAGGCCCGCACCAATGCGGTCGGATTTCGGGAAATCGTCGGGCCGTTCTTTCAACACCAAATTGATCAGCGTCGGGTCGTTGATCATATAACTGCGAAAAAACGGCGTGCGAAATTCGGCCATCCATGCGCGGTAAAGCTTGGCCGGTTGCGCAGAGAGGATGTCTTCCCGAAACAGCTTAAGATAGCGCCAGAGCGAGACCTTTTCGGGCCGCGGCGTGGGCTTTGGCGGCATCATGGCGCGGTGCTCGTGTATTTGGACGCGGGTACATCGATGCGGGACTTTGAGGGCGGGCGGTCGCGGTAGCGATCAGCCAACGTCAGCGGTCCAGCCGTAATTTGGAAGTAGTCATAGTCTTTGGGCCGATCAAAGGCACAGAGGTATTGGAAGTGTAATTTGAAGAACTTCCAACGTAACGCCTTCCAAGTCTCGGGCGCCAAAGACTGCGTAAAGGCGGCGGAAATCACCAGCGGCCATTTGCTATCGTCGGATTGCACACCTGACACCGCAACAGGATCACATAGCGCAAAGGCACAGCCATCTCCGGGCGCGGTCACATCGACCCATGTGACGCCGTTCTGTCCGCTCAGATGTGCGAGATCGGCCCGTAGGCGGTAAGCGTCAGGAAGGAAGGACATCATCGGCACAACTTGCCCCAGAGAGAGGAAGCCGAGCGCAGGTCCACCGGTAGGCACCCTGCCCGCGCGAAACAGATCGGCAAGGATCGACACCGCGAGATGCGCGCCAGAGGAATGACCAACGATTAGCACTTCATCGACATCGTCTTGCAAGGCCGCAGCGATGATGTCGCCGAATGCGTCCATGCGGTTTTCCAACGCGGGCGGGTTCGCCCCGCGCCACCGCGCCGAAAACGCGTAGTCGTGCATGAGGTAGTAGGCAAAGAACTTGCCGTCCTTCTTTTTGAACCGGCGCAGGATCACAGCGAACAATGCGGCACCTGCTGCGAGCGAGATGAGGTGCCCGACAATGCCGATATATGGCATCAGCAGGGATTTGCCCCACGCATTGACCATCGCCCCGGCAATCACCGCGATCAGAAGTTGCAGCAGCAACATACCAACGGGGTAAAGCGCCGCAATCACAGGGCCCTTACGCATCCACATGAGCCGCCGCAACGTGCCTGTTGTGATGTAGGTCCAAGCAGTCCGCACAAGCTGCCAGTAGGTCGCAGGGATCGAGGTCGCCATGCTGTCGCGCACGATATCGGACCAGAGCAGAACCTCGACATCAGCCTCGACCTTTGCCCCGTCAATCACGGCATTCACATGCCAGCCGTATGGCCCTTTGCCCGTCTTTGGGGTCTGTCCAATCTCATAGTTTAAGATCGCGGCTTGGGCGGTGCTTTCGGTGCGGTAAAGCTCACGATAACGGCGCGGATGGATCGGGTCATACCCCGGAATGTAGAACACCCGACGTCGCTTCACTTGTGATGGGTTACGCGTCTGAGACATGGAGGCCTGCTTTATGCTTTGGCCTGACCTTAGCCCAATGTGGCCAACGATGGGAAGGTCTCGAGCAACCAATAGCTAAAGGCCGAGAACTGCCCTGTTAGCATCATCAAACCCACGGTCCACAGGAGCAGCCCCGAAATCCGCTCGATACGGTCCATGTGGCGTTTCATCCATGCCATGGGGCCTTTAAGGCGCGGGAAGAAGGCGGCGACCAGCAGGAACGGAATGCCAAGTCCAAGCGCGTAGGCCGCGAGCAGAACCGTGCCGCGCATCAGCGATGCTTCTGAGGCCGCAAGCCCAAGGATCGTGCCAAGGATCGGGCCAAGGCACGGTGTCCAGCCAAACGCAAACGCGAGACCAAGGACGTAAGCCCCAAGAGCTGATCCGCCATTATCGCCCGTTTGCACGCGAACTTCACGGTCGAGGAAACCGATCCGGAATACACCCACAAAATGTGCGCCAAAGATCATGACGATCACGCCTGCAATCACGCTGAACCAGTCTTGGAATTGTAAAAACATCCGGCCCATAGCAGAAAACGCAAAGCCGAGGAGCAGGAACACAGTCGAGAGGCCCATCACAAAGAACCAAGCGGCCAACAATACGCGGCGGCGCGCAGTTTTGGCGTCTTCCATGTCGCTCACCGATACCCCGCCCATATAGGCAAGATAAGGTGGCACGATCGGCAAGACGCAGGGGCTTAGGAACGACAAAAGCCCTGCGAATGCAGCGATCACCATCGCGGGCAGCAAAGATGCGTCTAGTATTTGGGTGGCCTCAAGCATGGTCATGGTTCCTTTGCCCCCCTGATAGGCCAAGCTGATCGCTTCGTCACGCCCCCCGTCGGTCACAGATGTGTTTACGGGTTGAAATATCTAGGTTAGCACTTGCTTTATGAAACACGAATTAGACGCTATCGGGCTGTTGTGCCCGCTCCCAGTTCTCAAAGCGCGCAAGCGGCTGTCGGCCTTGGCCGCAGGTGACGAATTGCATGTGATGGCCGATGATCCTGCCGCCGTTGTAGACATGCCGCATTTCTGCGCAGAGGCAGGCCACGAACTGGTTGAGATGTCAGATGCAGGTGCGCATCAGGTCTATGTGATCCGCAAGGGCTGAATATTACTCGTGATGCTCAGGGCGTTGCGGCGGCGATGCCGATGCACATAAATGTAACGGGAAAACAGCGCGACGAAATAGGTCTTCCACCCTGCATCGACGACAACCTGATCGGTCCAAACGGCACCCTGTGGGTGCGCCTTGACCGTGATCAGGTGATCCCATTGCCTAACTGTTTTTGAGTATTCACGGCTCTGCAAACACCGTTCGACGGAATCAAGGCTGTCCAAATGCACGTGATGGCCTTTGATCTTAAGCCAGCCCCAAAAGGTCACGTCTGTTACAAACGCCATCCCCCTCACAAATTGCGCATTGCGCATCCCGCGATAAACCGCAATATCCGACATCACCGCCAAAAGGTCTCCGGGATCACTGGCACTTGCAAAGAGGTCGTCAGGGGATCGCGCATACTGTGCGGTGACAGTGACAACTCGTAGCAATTGCAGGCTCCTTACGACAAAAAAGCCGCATCCGAAGATGCGGCTTTTTGATTTTACGAGCGGCCCAGTGACCACCAACCCTTGCGCTTTGGCGCATCAGGTTTTTTCGGTGCGGGTTCTGGCGCAGGTGCAGGTGCTGGCTCAGGCGTTGCCTCTTGGACAGGCTCTGGTGTAACTTCAACAACTGGCTCCACCATAACAGGCGCTTCAACCACTGGGGCCTCTGCAACTGGTGCCGGAGCTTCAGTCTCTGCAACAACAGCCACCTCAGCTTCAGCGACAACCGCCTTTGGCTTTGCACGGCTCTTGCGCTTTGGCTTCGGCTTTTCTTCCGCAGCAGCGGCGTCTTGAGCTGGGGCTTCTTCGGCTTCTGCCTCAACCTTTGGCTCAGCCTTCTTACGGCTGCGCGTACGCTTCTTCGGCTTTTCTTCCTCAGCAACAGGTTCAGCAGTCACTTCAGCTTCTACAGGTGCGGCCTCGGCAACAACTTCAACAGTCTCTTCAACCTTCTTGCGGCTGCGCGTACGGGTGCGCTTTGGCTTTTCAGCTGAGGCATCTTCGCCCTCTACCGCAGGTGCTTCAGCAGTCTCTTCAGCGGCTTCAGCAGCCTCGATAGGATTGCCGTTCTCGTCCATTTGGGTTTCGCCGTTACCAGCACCACCCCGACGCCGCCGACGGCGCCGACGCTTCTTCTTGGGACGCTCTTCACCATCTGCGGTCTCGGCAGTTACGGCTTGCGGTGCTTCCGCTACGACGTCTGCCTCTTCCTCATCCGGGGTTTCCTCGACGATATCATCGTCGTCGTCCTCAAACATGATCGCACTTGCTACAATCGGTGCTGCCTCTGGCACGATGCGTGTCGCGGTCTTGAACTTCTCAATCGCAAAGTCTGGCGATACCAGCGTCGGGTCACATTCGATCCGCACAGACATGCCATAACGCGCTTCGATATCACCGATATGCTCGCGCTTGCCGTTCATCAGGAAGTTGGCGATAGCAATAGGAGCCCGCACTAGAACCTCTTTTGACCGAGCGCGCACGCCCTCTTCTTCCAAGGCACGCAGGATCGCCAAGGCGACGTTATCGTCAGAGCGGAGCAAACCAGTGCCGTGGCAATGGCTACACATCTGCGTTGTCGCCTCAAGCATACCTGGGCGCAGGCGCTGACGGGACATTTCCATCAGACCAAAGCCAGAGATACGACCGACCTGAATACGGGCGCGGTCTGTTTTCAGCTTGTCTTTCATCCGCTTTTCAACGGCGATGTTGTTGCGGCGTTCGTCCATGTCGATAAAATCGATCACGATCAAACCAGCCAAGTCACGCAGGCGCAATTGGCGAGCCACCTCATCGGCGGCCTCAAGGTTGGTTTTAGTCGCGGTTTGCTCGATCGAGCCTTCTTTGGTCGCGCGGCCAGAGTTCACGTCGATCGCAACAAGCGCCTCTGTGATCCCGATCACGATGTAACCACCAGATGGCAATTGAACCGTTGGGTTGAACATACCTGCGAGGTAGCCCTCGACCTGATACCGCGCATAAAGCGGCAGTTGCTCGGTGTAGAACTTAACGTTCTTTGCGTGTGACGGCATGATCATTTTCATGAAGTCTTTG
>Ga0075467_10002370_pt1 | contig 14874 bp, 14 predicted proteins | sample DEB08_DNA_9_FD_75067 | JGI IMG/M metagenome (GOLD analysis project Ga0075467, IMG submission 75067) | Aqueous microbial communities from the Delaware River and Bay under freshwater to marine salinity gradient to study organic matter... | ecosystem: Environmental > Aquatic > Marine > Coastal ... | reverse complement strand
TTTAGAGCTTTTTTCCATGAGCCGGGCAACAGGACAGTTTGGTCCAAGAAGCACTTGTTCAAATGAACTTCCTGCGTTTGCCATGTGGCGAACGGCAAGTTTGTCCCGCGTTGCGGTCCTTTGGCCCAAGAACATGCTGCACGATGCACGAATGGCCGGTCTGGCGAAGCTGCGGCGCAGCATCAGATCGACCGACGAGCGGCAGCTAAGGGCCGTTCATGTTGGTCGGGGCGAGATCGTTTGGCAGGATCGCTGCGATGCGGCTAACGGCAGCAAGGAGCCCAAACCGCCTGATGTTGCGCCGTTGACGAGTGGCCGCTCTACGTTGGCGCATGCCAGTGAACTAAGAACCCGATCAGTCGTTCGGCGAAACCAGAAGTCGCGATCAAATTGAAGTCAGATGGCCATATCATGTTGTGGTGGACCCAAGGCGCTTGATTGCGGGTCAAAACAGCGGCAAAATGCAGCAGAAGGCTTTCTGCTCGGACAATGTCGGAAACCAAGATTTCCCAATCACTAAGGAGCGATGATATGAAACTTGGGGCTTTTTCAATCAGCCTGCCGGTCAGGGACATCACGGCTTCGATGGCGTTTTATGCGAAACTTGGCTTTACGCCTAAGATGCCGTTGGAGGAAGGTGCCAAGTGGGTGATTTTGGTCAATCCTGACGACCATATTATTGGTTTATTCGAGGGAATGTTTGATCAACCGATGCTGACGTTTAACCCCGGATGGGACCAAGCCGCAGGGGCGGTTGATCCGTTTGAAGACGTGCGCGACTTACATGCTCTGATCACAGCGGACGGCATTGAGGCCGTGCAGAAGACGCTAGACGCTGAGACTGGCCCTGGCAGCTTTGTTGTGGTTGATCCGGATGGCAACCCAATCCTAATTGACCAGCACAGGTAAGTCCTTTTTGGGTTTCATCTCTGGTTCTAGAAACGCAGAGCGGGCGTTAGAGGACACCGACGCGATGGTAGCTTTGTCCGCACACCGACGTTTTAGCCGACAAAAATGCTGCGCCATGCACGAATGGCCGCAATGCGAAAGCTGCACCGCAGCGTGGTAGGGAGCGGCCAAAGTCCGGTTGGGGCCGCTTCCTACCTCCGATCAGGCGCTGCTGACGGCCGGTGCTGCGCTGCCTCCGAGGTCGGCTTAAGACCCAACGCAGCCAGAGAAAGCGAGAGGAACAGCGATATCCCCTCAATGTATTGCTGACAGTCCTGATTTGACTGCCGTAGCCTGTAAGATAAGCTCCGCCGATATGGTACAACTTCTCATTGTCTATCATTCGCGCACTGGCGGCAGTCGTCAGATGGCCGAGGCGGCTTTTGCTGCAGCACGGGAAGAAGTGAATACAACTCTGAAAGCCGCCGCCGACGCAGAGCCTGACGAACTACTTGCCGCCGAAGGCTACATTTTTTGCGCGCCCGAGAACCTCGCTGCAATTTCAGGCATCATGAAAGACTTCTTTGACCGGTGTTACTATCCAGTTCTGGGTCGCATAGAAGGTCGGCCCTACGCTCAGATGATCTGCGCTGGTTCCGACGGTGAAAACGCAGCACATCAAACGGCACGCATTGCAAAAGGCTGGCGCCTTCGCGAAGTGCAAAAGCCACTTATCGTCTGTACAGAAGCGCAGACACCCGAAGAAATTCTTGCTCCGAAGACTATTGCGGACAATCAATTGAAACCTTGTCGCGAACTCGGCGCGGCCATGGGCGCTGGTCTAAGCTTAGGAGTGTTCTGATGTTTGCCCGATTTGGGCACCTCACGCTCTCAGTTTTGCTAACGCAGCGAATGTCGGCAATGCGGGCTGCCGCCGCAGCATTGCAGCACCATTTCGAGTGACCGGTTAGGGCCGTTGTGTCGTGAGCTACATCCAAGATTGAGCAGATGCTGCGCCGCATCCGAGGTCGGCTTGGAGCCCAGATCAACCGGATGGTCGCAGCGCGGCGAAAGTCTGCTTTCCATCACGAGCGCAAACAACGTCTTAGGCCCCATCGGAAGGTTTGTGCGTAGGATACCGTTAAGGCGGAACCGAAATTGAGGAAAAAGCCCATCTAGATGTAGATCAATACTTAGGCTTCCGGCGCGAGCGTCCAAGAGTATCGTAGAGATGGATCCTCGATCGATCTTGCGCTAACCTTTGAAAACGATATTCAGATGAGGCTGATCATCGGAAGTACGCTTTGGTCAGTCTAACAATTCTCACCTAGCGGGGCATCGGGCCATGGGGCAGACCGACACAAGCGAGACCGGTTTTGCAGCCCTGGATGATGCCGATGAACGTATAGCGCATCTTGTCCGCCTGTGCGCGCGAGGCTTTGGGCGAAGTCTGCAGGTTCGTCTAGCTGACCATGATGTCAGTTTCGGCCATTGGGTCTTCTTGCGTATCCTTTGGAGCGAAGAAGGGTTGTCGCAACGTGAAATGGCGGATCGGGCAGGATTGACCGAACCGACTGTTCATACGGCATTGTTACGGCTGGAAAAACTAGGCTATATCGAACGCCGCACGTTCGCGGGCAATAAGCGCAAACAGCATGCGTTTCTGACTGAGACAGGACGAGCTTTGCGTGACGTGCTAGAGCCTCTTGCAGTGGAAGTGAACGATCGCGCATTGTCAGGGTTGGACGACGCCACGCGGTTCAAATTCAAGGATATTCTGAAGATCGTGCTTGGGAATCTGGCTGAGGACGAGGCCCGAGCCGTGGCTGCCGGTCGCAGCATCCCGCCTACGCGCGGACTGATTTAAACGTTTTCGAGCGCGAGTAACAAAGCGTCGAACCTAGTCACCTTGCGCAATGGCAGTGTTTCATCGTCTTGTGACGGGGCCAGCCGCAATCCTTCGCCATCCCAGTGCCACCAGTAAATCGGAATTCCTGCCTTATCCCGGACTGCGAGCCGAAATGTGGGGAAGGCCCGTGCCGATGCAGGAATGGGGGCCGATCCTGCCGGGTGCACGCGTGGATCGTTCAAAGGCAGGTCTGCCATGGCGATGAAGGCTGTATCGCTTTCAGCATCGTCCGCCTTTAGGGCCCTCAGCACGGGCGGGTAGGGGCGTGGCATGTGCGTGATCTGAACCAGCCTCGGGCCTTTGCCGGTCTCGATCCGAAGCAGCGTGCCAGGGTAAAGGGCGGTCATAGCATAAACGCCTCTGTCGTTGCGGGATGAAATAGCTCGGACAGGTCCAGCTTGCGTGGGCTCAGGCCCTGACGGTGGTGATAGTCAAGAAACGTCTCCAGCACATGGGCGTTGCCGGGAAGGCCGTAAGTCCAAATCTCGGGCCCGATCAACTGTCGGGCAGCGGCAAGCGTATCTTCAACAAAAGGCATGGTCACTTTGGTTGCCGAGGTGTCTGCCAACGCCGTCTCGGCCATCGCTTTGGCCTGACCAAAGGCTTTCAGCAGAGCGCCCGGCAGCCAGGGGTGGGCGTCGGCGAGTGTCTTGCGCACACCTAGCACATGCATGATCGGGAATAGCTTAGTGCGTTTGTAGTGATCCGCAGCTACTGCAATCCCGTCGGAAAACAGGCGCGCGACCTGGGGATGGCCATCGTCAAAGGCCCGGATGGCGCGGGGGCCGATGAATCCGTCGATCTCACCGTCGCGGAGCATCCCGTCGAGCGTCGCGCCTTCAGGGGCCTGCTCCATATGCACGTCGTCTGGCAGGGCGACCTTGATCTTTTCCGGCCGACCCGGGACATCCATGCCGCCGCGCACCCAGGTAATCTCGCTGGGTCTTACACCGTATTCGTCCTCCAGAATACCGCGTGCCCAGACGTTCGCTGTCAATTGGTATTCCGCGATCCCTATTCGTTTGCCGCGGAGATCCTCGGGTGTTTCGATGCCCCTATCGGTGCGGATATAGAACGACGAGTGCCGAAACGCCCGACTTAGGAACACGGGCAGCGCGATATAGGGGCAGTCGTTCTGTGCCAGCTTTACGCAATAGCTCGACAGGCTCATTTCCGAGATATCGAAGGCTTGGTGGCGGAAAACGCGGAAGAACATTTCTTCGGGGCTCAGTAGCATGGTGATGGGATCTACCCCATCTATTTGAACGCGGCCGTCATGGATTGGGCGGGTTCGGTCGTAGTCGCCCATGGCGATGGAGAGCGAAGGCTTGGACATCTGGTCAGTTTCCTTGACGAGTTAGGGCGATTGGGTCTTTGGTTCTGGCTGAAGCTAGGATCGCATGGACGATCTCAAGGCTGGCAAGGCCCCAAGCTCCGGACTGAGTTGGCGGTGCAGTCCGGCGCAAAGTGTCGTAGAGGGCGCGGCAGATCGGGCTGCGCGGGGCTGGGTCTGGCGGGGTCGGATGGAACTTGCGGCCCTTGGCATCGGTCAATTCAACACCCTTTGAAGTCAGACGCAGATCGCCTTTAGGTCCTGACACGATGACGGGTCCGAAATGCTCAGGGTTGGGAGCCGCGTCGGGGGCATGGACCGCGCCATAGGTGCGGTTGCCCTTCATGGCTGCCTCAGCCACCGGGCCTAGCCCTTCGATCCGGGCGCGGGTCGCGGCATGGCTGTTTTTCGCTTTGATATGACCAAGTTCACCAATGTCATCCATCCAGGCGTCACTGTCGAAATGCGCATATCCAGAATAAGTCAGGCTAGCGCTTGCCCCGCCTTCAAAGTCAATCAGTGCCATATAGGCCCCTTCGGTGGGGCGCTCTGGGTCCCATTGGCCGGTGCGGGCCGTGACATTGGTCGCGCGCGCGCCCATCAAAAAGCGGATCATGTCGATCTGGTGGATGGCCTGCGAAAACAGCACGCCGCCTCCTTGATCGGTGTTCAGTTCCTCCGGTCGGCGCGGGCGGTAGAGAAAGTCAGTATAGTTAAAGGCTAGCGCCATGCGTGGTGTCCCAATCGTACCGTCTTTGATCAACTGACGAGCGGCTTGTACCGGTTGGTCGAAGGAATGCGCTGGCCCGGTGATCAACGGAACCTTTGCCGTTTTGGCCGCGCGAACCATGGCGTCCGCATCTTCAAGCGTTATCGCTAGGGGCTTGTCGACCAGCACAGGCTTTCCGTGGGCCACGCAAGTCTCGACATGGGCGCGGTGCAACTGATGGGGAGTCGCTATATAGACCGCTTCGACGTTTGGGTCAGATGCGAGCCCTTCGACGCTGTCATGTGCCGATCCACCAAATTCCGCCAGAAAAGCCGCCCGGCTTTCGGCGCGTGGCGCGGCACAGGCCACCAGGCGGACATGCGGATCGACCCGGAAGCTTGGCAAGGTCAGCATGAATCCGCGTCCCAGTCCGGCTACGCCAAGGCGCACTGGATCAAGGACCTCAGAGGTCAAGCACTAGCTCCGGCGATTTCGCGCGGCTGACGCAAATCATTATCTTGTCCGTCTTCTCGTGATCCATCAGCACCATATCGCGGTGATCTGCTTCGCCTTCAACAAGTCCGCATTTGCACGTCCCGCAGGTCCCGCTTTCGCAGGAGCTTACCGTGGGCACTCCCGCAGCGCGCAAGGCTTCTAAGATTGTCAGGTCCGATGGAACCTCAATAGTCTTGCCGCTATCTTTCAACGTCACCTTGAAGGCGGTGTCATCGTCCTTGATCACTTCGACCGGCTTGAAGTCTTCGAAGTGTACGCGGCCCTCTGGCCAGTGGCCGCAAAGGGCTTTGATTTCTTCCATTAGCGCGGCTGGACCGCAGCAATACACATGAGTGGGGCGGGGCTTCTCGAAATGATCCCAGAAATCAAACATTTGGTCGAAATCGCCGTGGTCGTGATGGACGGTAACGTGGTCGCCCATGTCCTTCAATTCGTCCAGATACGCGGTTTCCTCTGGCGACCGGGAACAATAGACTAGCTTGAAGGGTGTGCCATTCTTGGACAAGTGTCGGGCCATAGACAAAATAGGGGTAACCCCAATGCCACCAGCAATCAGTAGATAGTCTGGGGCCGGCACCAGTTCGAAATCGTTTTGCGGGGGCTCAATGCGCAGCACATGACCGACGATGGCCGCGTCGTGCATTGACGCTGACCCGCCCCGCGATCGCGGTTCGCGCTTCAGCGCAATCACATAATTTGTTGGAGCGGCGCCCTCATTGATCAAGGAATACCGACGCATCGCGCCCGAAGGGGTTTCAACCGTGATATGCGCGCCTGGTGTGAAGGAAGCCAATGGCTGCCCATCCACAGGAGATAACGTAAACTCCTCAATTGCGTCGGTCAGCACGCGGCGTTGCGTGACTTCCACTTCGTTCAGTACCATGATGCACGGATCCTCCAACAGGGTGAGGCGGCCCCACCTGAGCTAATGATATTAGATATCTAATATCTTGCGTCAACACGCCGAGTGTGAAAAGCTGAATAATCGTCAAACCTTTTTGATCGGAGCGGAGAGGGGGGCCACTATGCTCAGCGCCAAAGAAAACGATATCCTGTGCCGGGTTGAAGGAGACGCCCCGATGGGCGCTTTGATGCGGGCCCATTGGACGCCGGTCTGCCTGATCGAAGAAGTGGCCGAGCCGGATGGGACACCCCTGTTGGTCGAGGCCATTGGTCAGCGCTATGTTTGCTTTCGCAACAGTGACGGCAAGTTGGGTCTTCTCGACGAGCTCTGCCCGCACCGCCGTGCGTCCTTGGTCTACGGCCGGAATGAAGAATGCGGCCTGCGCTGTCTCTATCACGGCTGGAAGTTCGACGTGGACGGCAATTGTGTGGCCATGTCGTCGGAACCCGAAGGCAGCCCGCTACACGGCAAGGTTAAGCACCGCGCATATCCCGTGCGCGAGTGGGGCGGCTTTGTGTGGGTCTGGCTGGGGGACGAGGCGCAGATGCCGCCATTTGAGCCACCTGCCTTTTGTCCGGCAGAGGACACTCCCGTTGCGATTCTGAAAATCCGTATCCCGGCCAACTGGGCCCAGATCACTGAGGGCCAGATCGACAGCGCCCATAGCTCGTCATTGCATTCGTCCGACATGGTCCCCGCGCGGGTCAAAGGGGCTGCGGCGGACGAGAAAAGCTGGTACCGCCCCTCGACAGATAAGTCGCCCCGTATGCAGACCGAAACCACGCCTTACGGGTTTCACTATGCCGCTATCCGTAAGCCTATCCGGCACCCAGCGACGCACCACTACCTACGGATTACCGAATACATCGCACCGTATACCTCTCTGATCCCGCCAAACGCGTCCTACAACGTGGCGACGGTGATCGTGCCCATCGACGATACGACTTCGCATTTTCACTTCATTGCGTGGGGTGGCGAGGCGACGCCCAGTACCGAAGAATGGCGCGCGTTCAATCACGTCGTAAAGGGTGTGAATCTTGATGAACGTTGGGTTTCTGAACGCCAGCTTGAGAACAATTTCCTTCAAGATCGCCAGATGATGAAGGAGGGCAACTTCACAGGAGTGAAGGGGATTCCCAATCAGGACATCGTGATGTGGGTCTCAATGAGCGCGATAGTGGACCGCACCAGTGATGTGCTTGGGGCCTCGGATTTGGCAATTGTCGAGTTTCGCCGACTGATGGTCGACGCCGCGCGCCGGGTGGCTGAGGGCGGGCCAGCCATCGGAACTGAGGAGCCGCGCGTGCCCCATGCGCAAATCGCCAGCCGGGAAGGCGTCTATCCAAAAGAGCAGGATTGGCGCGATCTGGGCAAAGTTTCGGATGAGGCGACCGCCGCCGAGTAGGTCCGTGAAAAATAAACTTAGAAGGCTAATTGTTTGCTTGACGGAATGTCGCAGGAAACGGTTAATAGATATCTAAGAAGGTAAACTTTGGACGGGTCGTCCCGTCGAAAGGCTACGCGCATTTGGGAGGATGCAGTGCCAATACGCCCCGCCACGAGCAAAGATGTAGCACCGCTGCCGGACATTCCCATGGGCCTGTTTTATGGGGGGGCTTGGCATGATGCGCTTTCGCATCGTGATATTTGCGACCCCGCCACGGGCGATCTGCTAGCACAAGCTTCCGAAGCCGGGCCGGAGGATCTGGACCGCGCGGTGGCCGCCGCAAAGCTGGCGCAACTGGATTGGGCTCGCACTGCACCGATGGCCCGCAGCATCGCCTTGCGCAGCGCGGCAGAACGGGTCCGGGACGTGCGGAATGACCTTGCCCTGATTGATGCGCGCGATAGTGGAAACCCCCTGTCCGGCATGGATTTCGATGTCACCCTTGGGGCAGCCCTGATGGATTTCTTCGCAGGGCTCGCGACCGAGTTGAAAGGCGAAACCATCCCGTCCGGCGCGGGCAAGCTGACGGTAGTCAAACGCGAACCCCTCGGTGTTGTTGCGCGCATCGTGCCTTTTAACCATCCGCTGATGTTCGCCTGCGCCAAGATCGCGGCCCCCTTGATCGCGGGCAATGCGGTGATCTTGAAGCCGTCCGAGGAAACGCCTTTGGCAGCGCTTTATCTGGCCGAATTGATCGGTGATTTGTTTCCACCTGGCCTGATCTCGGTTTTGACCGGGGGGCGGGCTTTGGGTGAAGCGATCACGACGCATCCGGGCATTGCTGCAGTGGGCTTGATCGGGTCGGTTGAGACGGGCCGCGCAGTGCAGGCAGCGGGCGCCCCGTCTCTGAAGCGCACGCAATTGGAACTGGGCGGAAAGAACGCGCTGATCATCTGTCCCGACGCTGATGTGCAGGCCGCCATCGGTGGGGCCATAAAGGGCATGAACCTGGGATGGACCGCTGGCCAAAGCTGCGGGTCGACCAGCCGTGTGCTGATCCATAGCAGTCTTTATGAAGAAGTTGCCAAAGGCATCGCAGAGGGATTTGATAGGGTTGAGCTTGGCTTGCCCACGTCGCCGGATACCAAGATGGGGTGTCTGTCGACCCAAAGCCAATACGACAAGACCCTAAAGGCCATCGCGACCGCCAAAGCTGAAGGGGGGAGGCTGCTCACGCGCGAAGACGTGCCAGAAGACCTAACAGGGTTTTTCGTGCGACCGACCGTTTTTGGCGATGTAACACCGGACATGACGCTTGCTAGGTCAGAGGTGTTCGGCCCGGTGTTGGCGCTGATGCGTTGGCAGGACGAGGACGAGGTTATCGAGCTGGCCAACAGCCTGCCCGTTGGCCTGACTGCGTCGATCTGGACCCGTGATCTAGACTGGGCCCTGCGGCTCAGCGATGCAGTAGAGGCCGGCTATGTCTGGGTTAATAACGCGTCCGACCATTACCTTGGCGCGCCATTTGGGGGCGTTAAGCAATCCGGCCTCGGGCGCGAAGAATGCCTCGAAGAACTTTACGCATATACCGAGGCCAAAACCATCACGATGCACTTTAACGACCATAGACCGGCGGGCAGAACCACCGGCTCAACGCCCGAACGGGCTTCTAAATAACTGGGAGGAAGAACATGAAACTAAAGCATTTTGCGCTTATACTTGGCCTTGCGGTCAGCACCGGGGCGGCGCATGCCGACTCGCTGAACCTGACGCTGTCGGGCGGTAATCCTGGCGGCTTATGGTCGCTCTTGGGTGCTGGCATGGACCGCGCGGCCAAGGTCGATGACCCTGCTGCCGTCATCACCTATCAGGCGACCGGGGGGGGCTTTGCCAATATCGGCCTGCTGGGCGCAAACCGCACCGATCTGGGCATGGTCCATGACGCCGAGGTCAAGCTGGCGCTGGCAGGGGCCGAACCGTTCGGCGCGCCGATCACCAACATGCAGGCCATCGGCTATCTCTATAACTGGGCGCCGATGCACTTCTTCCTGCGCCAGGATCTGGCCGAGGAATACAACATCGACAGCATTGACGATATCGCCACCTCGGGCGCGCCGGTCACCATAGGCATTAACCGCTCGGGCAACATCACAGGCGATGTGGCGCTCTTCATGCTGGAAGCTGCGGGTCTGGACGAAGCCACGCTGACGGCCAACGGGGGCGCTTTCGTGCGTGCCGGTGCCAATGAGCAGGGCGAGTTGATGCAGGACGGTCGCATCGAGATGGCGACGAACGGCATCTTCATCAAGCATTCCAGTTTCCGAGCGATCGACGAGAACGTGGATGTGGTGCTGCTGTCGATCCCCGATGATGTGGTCGCCGCAACCCAGGAACAGTTCGGCACTGCGCCCTTCACTATCCCGGGCGGCAACTACTCTAAGCAACCGGACGACGTTGCCACAGTCGCCCTTGGCGCAATGGTCACGACCACGGATGCGATGGATGAAGAAACGGCCTACAAACTTGCCAGTGCCTTAGTGAACAACATCGAAGAAATCCGTAGCGTCCACGGCGCGATGGCCCAGCTGACGCCTGAACTGATGGTCAGCCAGACCGTGCTGCCCTTTCACCCTGGGGCCGAGCGTGCCTACCGCGAGGCAGGTCTGCTCGAATGAACGGAAGCGGGCTTCTCGTCCGCACCGGTCGGCGGCGCGCCTTTACGGGCGCGTCGCAGCGGGTGTTGATGCTAATTGCGGCGGCCTTTGCCGGTTGGGTTGTATATGCCAACCTCGTGGTGATCTCTGATCCACTGGTTTGGGGTATTCTGTTCGTCTCGGGCATCTTTACTCTTTTGTTCGTGGTGGTGGGCCATTCGCCCGCCGCCCCGGACCATCCCACATGGCTCGATTGGGCGTTCAGCGCCCTCAGCTTGGCCTGTGGCATCTTCTTTTTCGTCAATGCGCGCGAAATCTCGGATCGGATCACACTGCTTGATGTTTTTACGCCCGCGCAGTTTTTCTTCGGCACCACCTTGCTGCTTTTGACCCTGGAGGCCACGCGGCGCACGACTGGGTTAGGATTGACGGCGGTGGTACTGGCCTTTCTGGCCTATAACCAATTCGGCTCGCTCCTGCCGCCACCCTTCGGCCACGGCATCAGCGATTTTTCTTACCTTCTGGATATACTGGTCTTCACAACTGACGGCCTTTTTGGGGTGCCAATCCAGGTGGTAGCGTCCTATGTCTTCCTATTCGTCCTCTTTGGCACACTTCTGGCCAAAGCAGGGGGAGGTGAGCTCTTCTTCAACCTTGCAGCTGCTATGACGGGCAACACCCGTGGCGGTCCAGCCAAAGTCGCAGTCATCTCATCTGGGCTCTATGGCACTATGTCTGGCAGCCCAACTTCTGACGTGGTGGCGACAGGCTCGATCACCATCCCGATCATGAAGCGGCTGGGCTACACCAAGCGCTTCGCCGGCGCGGTTGAGGTTTCGGCCTCCACTGGCGGTTCGGCCATGCCGCCAATTATGGGTTCCGCCGCGTTCATCCTGGCCGAATATACCAACACGCCGTATCGCGAGATTGTGTATGCTGCGATCATCCCGGCACTGCTGTATTACATCGGGGTTTTCAGCCAGGTGCATTTGAGGGCCGTCCGCTACGATCTGAAGCCATATGCGGAAGCTGTCCCCAAACTGGGGCGCACTCTTGCCCTTGGTTGGCCCTTCCTGATCCCAATTGCCATGATTATTACGGTGTTGCTGGTCGGGTACTCACCTACGTTCACGGCGGGGGCCGGGGCGGCGACGGTGATTTTGGCCACATTCCTTACCGCGCGCACCCGCATGACCCTTTGGGAAATCATCGAAGGATTCGGCGAGACCACGTTGCGTATCCTGCCTGTTGCAGGGGCCTGTGCGGCTGCGGGACTGGTGATCGGCGGGCTGTCGATGACCGGATTGGGCATGAAGGCTGCGAATGTCATTATCACTATTTCGGGGGGCGGTGAGATTGCGACGCTGCTTCTGGCAGCGGTAGTCACCATTGTGCTGGGGCTGGGTATGCCAACACCCTCTGCTTATATTCTTGCGGCTGTTCTGGTGGGCCCGGCGCTAACCAAGATCGGCTTTCCGCTGCTGGAATCGCATATGTTCTTGCTCTACTTTGCGATTCTGTCGGCGCTAACACCGCCCATTGCCGTCGCCGCCCTTGCGGCCGCCGCTATCGCGGAAGAAGATCCGTTCCTCATCGCCTTTGACGCTGTGCGTTTGGCAGCCGTCGGCTTCCTGATGCCGTTCGTCTTCCTGTGGAACCCAGCAATTTTGGGGCAGGGTGATTGGTCTGCCATTGCACTGGTGACTGTTGGGGGTGTTCTTGCTTCGGGTCTTATCGCCGTGTCGGTCGAATGGTTGGTGCGGGGCAGCGCGCCGCTGCTTAGCCCCGTGATCCGTGTGGTCATGGTGGGGGCTGCAATCGCCTGTTTAGCCCCGCAGCCCTGGGTCGCCGTGCTGGGAATCTTTGCAGCACTGGCGCTTTTGCGGTTCGCGCTCACCCTGCATCGCCGCGAACAGTGCCAAACCGGACAAGCGGCACCCGGCGAGTGACCGACTTGCTAGTCCGTCATGCCCTCGGCCATTTCCGGGGCATACCCCGGCTCAATCCGCGCATCGATCAAGATCGGGCGTCCGGCCTGCACCAAGGGTAGAGCTTCGCGTAGGGCCTCAACCAGTGTGCCGGGCTCGGTCACTGGCCCGAACGCCAATAGGCCTTGGGCGCGTGCAAGGGCCGCGAAATCCAGATCGGGATCGGCAATGGCTTGGCCGACGGCTTTGTTTTCGACCGGGCGTCCACGGGTCAGGGCGATCTTTTCCTGATGCACCTCGTCGTTGAAATAGCTGCGATTGTTCGCAACGACGATCAGACAGGGGATATCATAGCGCGCAGCGGTCCATAGCGCCGAGATCCCCATCATCGTGTCCCCATCCCCCAGCACGCCGACGCAAATCCGTTCGCTGCCCGCATCGCGCAAAGCCAAGGCCGCACCGATCACCATGCCGGGGCCGGAGCCGATGCCCGCGCCGCCGTCATAGCCCAGATAGTCCAGCGGATGCTGGAAATGCCAAGCCGCCCCGCCCCAAGAGAGGGGCAGACGGGCAAGGCAGACAGGCTGGCTGCGCAGGCCCTCACCCAGGGCGGCGGCAAAGCGCGCCCCGTTCATCGGGCCAGGCTGCGGGTCATAGGGCAGCGCGGGGCGGGCGGGGGCTGTTTGGGGCGGTTCCGCTGGGGTAAAGGTCAGCTCGTCCACACAGGCAGCAATGACAGGATCTGGCGGCGTTTCCAGAAGCAACTCAGCCGCAACAGGGGCAAAGACATCCAGCCGCGTGCCCCGCGCCAAACGACTCTCGGGCGAGACCTGAACCAGCGGAACGTCCTCCGCCCCAGCGGCCTTCAAAGTGCCCGCGACATCAACCCAGTCAAACGAGACGATCAGGTCCGCCGCACGCAATGCTGCCTGCTGGTCTGCTGTCAAAAAGAACCCAGGCGGTCCTAGATGCGCTGGATGATCGGTTGGAAAGCTCGCCCCCCTCTTGATATCGGTCAGCACTGTGGCGCCCACCGCCTCGGCCAAGGTGACACGGTTCGCCCAGTCCTTCGGGGCGCGGCCCAGACGCCCCATCATCAAGACCGGATGTTTAGCAGCGCGCATCTTGTCCAACAGCGCATCGATCTCGAGCAGAGGCTCGGGCGCGGGGGCAAAGCAGGCCGGGTCGGGAAGGGGTGGAAGCGTCTCAATCTGCGTTTCCTGCAAACTAACATCAAACACGACATAGCTGGGCCCGTGCGGGGCGCTGCGGGTCTGGCGATGGGCTTCGGCCATCGCTGTCAGCGTAGGGCCCAAGGACACGGGTTGGTCATCCCATTTAACGTAATCGCGAACCATCGCTGCCTGATCCCGTGAAGTATGGATCCAGTCGATCCAAGGACGGCGTTTTGCGGAATCCACAGGGCCCGTTGCTCCGTAGATCGCCATGGGCACGCGGTCGCACCACGCGTTGTAGATCGCCATTGAGGCATGCATCAGCCCGACATTTGCATGCAACATCACACCCATTGGTTCGCCTGTGACCTTGGCCCAGCCATGAGCGATGGACACGGCATGTTCCTCGTGCAGGCACACCAGCATCTGTGGGTCGCGGTTGCCGATATGGTTAACGAGGCTGTCATGCAAACCCCGGTAGCTTGAGCCGGGATTCAGTGCGAGATAGGGTAGACCCAGATGGCGCACCATCTCTGCCAAGGCATCGCTTCCGTAGAGGCGCGGGTCATCGTGCCCTATGGGCTGGTCGATATTGGACATGCCAGATCCTCCCTTTAGCGGTCAGCAAATTCGATATCTAAGAAGTCGTCAAGCTACGTCCGACGAAAAGCCCCGTCCGGCCAGAAAAGCGCCCAGAGTTTCCACCGCAACGCGCACCTGCTCGGGCTGATCGCGGAAGTAACCTCAAATGGACGTTGTTGCACGGACCTCCGCTCCGCTGGCATCGACGCGGCCTGTTTCCTTGGGCTTTGTCGCGTTAACTCAGTTGAACCAAAATAGCCGACGCTACCCCAGATCAAGCAGCCACTATTTGATGCCATTCGGCGAACGTCTCGGCGCGTTTGACAAAGAGTTTGGCGAGAGATCAGATGACGTTGCAAATTGAAATGGTTGTAGATGGCATCGTGAACAGACAGAAATCGCTGCATCGATCCGGGTGATTTGAACCGCCCCATTCGACGTTCTCGTCGGCGCGTCGGCCTCCTCTTGGTTTTGCAAACAAACCGCTGCCGGGCAATGGATGTGAAACCTCCGCCCGATTGTTTATTCGACCACCCGTGACATGAAGGTGCGCCAAGCCAAGTTCCCGAAGGTTGAACCCTGCGTGACCTGACGCTAGCGGCAATCGCCGGACCGAATTTCAAAATCCATCGGCGGATCGTTTCATAGCTGACATCAATGCCTCGTTCGGCAAGCATTTCCTCAACGTCACGAAAACTCAGCGGAAAGCGAAAGTAGAGCCAAACGGCTCGTTGAATTATTGACGGCGGGAATCGGTGGCGTGCGTAGGATATTCTTCTCATTCAACTACAATTACCCGTCGTTGGATCGATCGTCGAGTTAACGTGACAATGCCCCTACGATAGGCATTGGCGTTGAAGGTTAACATAAGGGCGCTTACGCGCCTGCA
>Ga0075467_10002368_pt1 | contig 14879 bp, 12 predicted proteins | sample DEB08_DNA_9_FD_75067 | JGI IMG/M metagenome (GOLD analysis project Ga0075467, IMG submission 75067) | Aqueous microbial communities from the Delaware River and Bay under freshwater to marine salinity gradient to study organic matter... | ecosystem: Environmental > Aquatic > Marine > Coastal ... | reverse complement strand
CAACGACAATCGCGCCGCTGTTTCGAATGAATGTTGCACAATCGCTCCCGGGAAAAGTGCATTAATCCCATCAATCTCCAGATCAGCAATTTCACCCTCACCGCGTTTTTGCGCCACACGCCGCCATTCCTCAAGAATGCGCGGGGACCAAAGCGGGGTAAAGGCACCCCGAAAAGCTGTTTTCACCACAATTTCCCGCAACACCGTGGGATAGAGGACACAGGCGTCGATAAGAACTCTCACCCCAAAAGCCGGAACGTGATCGCTTTGAGATACCCGCTTTCCGCCAAATTCGGATGCTGGGGGTGGTCCGGGCCTGCAAAGCCGGTACGCAAGATTTGACAGGCGCGCCCTGCCCGCCCGATCCCTCGCAACGACGCGGCCCGAAACTGATCAATCTCTGCTGCATGCGAACACGAACACAGCGTCAATGTGCCGTCGGTTGCGACCAGTGCGGCAGCCAAGCGGGCCACTTTCTCGTAGGCTCGCAAACCTGCATCCCGCGCCTGTTTGTGGGGCGCAAAGGCGGGCGGGTCGCAGACCACCGTCCCAAACGAGCGGCCTTCTTCGGAAAGTGATGTCATCGCCTCAAAAGCATCCGACGCGTTTGTTTCGAACCGATCCGCCACCCCGGACGCCTTAGCGCCAGCCCCAGCGAGCGTCAGCGCCGCAGTCGAACCATCGACAGCCAAAGCTGAGGTCGCCCCGGACGCCAAGGCGGCAAGCGCAAATCCACCGACATGCGAAAAGACATCCAAGACGTCGGTATCGCGCGCGAGTCGGGCGACAAATGCATGGGTCGGACGTTGGTCATAGTACAACCCGGTTTTCTGTCCGCCAAGTAAATCCGCCATATAAATCGCGCCATTCATTGGCACGGTAATCAACTCGGAAAGAGTTCCACGGATCAATCCGGACGCATCGTCCAATCCTTCAAGTCCCCGCGCCCGCCCAGTGCCACTTTTGACGATCGCCGTGACGCCCGTGACCTCTGCCAGAACATCCGCCAGTTCCTCAAGTCGCACGTCAGCCCAAGCCGCGTTGGGCTGGATGACAGCAGCGTCACCAAAGCGGTCGACGATGACACCCGGCATGCCATCAGCTTCCGCATGGATCAGACGATAATACGGCGCATCGAAGAGCGCATTGCGCGTCTTAAGGGCGCGCCCAATTCGCTTGGCCATCCACGCGCGATCAATTTCGGCACCTGGGTCTGCATCTAAGATACGCCCAAATATTTTTGAATTTGGGTTAACTGCAACCGTCGCAATCGGATTGCGGTCGGCGTCTTCCAGCCGCGCGAGGCTACCGGGGACAAGCGCGCGCGTGCGCCGATCTGTGACCAATTCATTGTCGTATACCCAAGGAAACCCGCGTCTCAGACGACGCGCATCGGTTTTGGGCTTCAGGCGGATGATGGGGTGATCAATATTCATGCCGCCCCCTTTAACGGGAACGGACCCGGACCGAAAGAGATCAGCGCGCTTTGCGGCCTGTCAGTAACGAACGTACCCAATTGGCACGCAAGCGGCGGGCTTCTATTTCGACTGCCATCAGATCAATTTCGCCATATTTAGATTGGTAAGACATTGGGAATTCCTCATTTTGCTGTCGACAGTCACCTAGGCCTCAAGTCCGGGCGCCAAAAGCCACGTTTCGACAAACCCGTTATGCGGACGCAACATAGCGGCGAACTGATCGCACCACTTTGCGTTGTTAGCGGTAACAAACAGTGCTATGAGGCTGCAGACTTGTCTTTAGGAGGCTCCGATATGGGTTTGAACAATACGGTGCATCGCGTCACCGAGCGGATCATTGCGCGATCCGGACGCGCGCGCGGAGGCTACCTCGACAAAATCGCGCGTGCGCAAGACGATGGCGTAAAACGTGGCCACCTCACTTGTGGAAATCAAGCCCACGCCTTTGCGGCCATGGGCGACGACAAGGCGGCGTTAGTGGATAATCGCGCGCCCAATATTGGGATTGTGACCGCATATAACGACATGCTGTCAGCGCACCAGCCGTTCAAAGACTATCCCGATCAGATCAAAGAGGCCGCTCGTTTGGTTGGCGCGACGGCACAGGTTGCCGGAGGCGTGCCCGCAATGTGCGATGGGGTTACACAGGGCCAGACCGGGATGGAATTGAGCCTTTTCTCGCGCGATGTGATTGCTTTGGCGGCGGGCGTGGCTTTAAGCCACAACACCTTTGATTCTGCCATGTATCTCGGCGTCTGCGATAAGATCGTTCCAGGGCTGATCATTGCTGCCGCCACCTTTGGACATATCCCTGCCGTCTTTGTCCCGGCAGGACCGATGATCTCAGGCCTCCCAAACGACGAAAAAGCCAAAGTTCGCCAGCAATTCGCAGCCGGAGAAGTGGGTCGCGACAAGCTGATGGAAGCCGAGATGGCCTCGTACCACGGCCCAGGCACCTGCACGTTCTATGGAACTGCGAATTCGAACCAGATGCTGATGGAATTCATGGGGCTTCATCTGCCGGGCTCAAGTTTCGTCAATCCCGGAACTCCTTTGCGGGACGCTTTGACCGTCGAGGCTACCCGGCGCGCCGCAGCAATCACCGCACAGGGGAACGATTATCGACCTGTTTCAGCTATTCTCGATGAGAAGGCCTTTGTGAACGGGATCGTAGGACTGATGGCCACGGGAGGGTCGACAAACCTTGTTATCCACCTGCCCGCGATGGCACGCGCTGCAGGTGTGATTCTTGATATTGAAGACTTCAACGATCTTTCTGCTGCCACACCGCAGATGGCGAAAGTCTATCCAAATGGCCTTGCTGACGTGAACCATTTCCATGCAGCGGGCGGTCTCGCCTACCTGATCGGTGAACTCCTTGGGGCCGGACTGCTGCATCCAGACACAAGCACAATTGCCGGAGATGGGCTTGGGCTTTATGCGACCGAGCCAACCCTAAGAGACGGTGCTTTGACGTGGGTTGAAGGCCCGAAGGAAAGCCTCAACGATAAGATCGTTCGACCCGCAGGCGACCCCTTCAAGCCAAGCGGCGGACTGCGCGAACTTAAAGGCAATCTCGGCCGCTCAGTCATGAAAGTGTCTGCCGTCGCGTCGGAGAACCAGGTGATCGAGGCCCCTGCCCGCATCTTTGAAACGCAGGATGCCGTGAAAGCGGCCTTCAAGGCCGGGGAATTCACCGGCGACACCGTGGTTGTGGTCCGTTTTCAAGGCCCAAAAGCAAATGGCATGCCCGAATTGCACTCGCTGACACCAATCCTGTCAGTTCTGCTGTCCCGGGGATTGAAGGTTGCGTTGGTGACCGATGGCCGCATGTCCGGAGCAAGTGGCAAGGTGCCGTCCGCTATCCACCTGTCGCCCGAAGGCGCACATGGCGGCCCCATTGCCAAGCTGCAAGACGGCGACCTTGTGCGGGTCGATGCGGTTTCGGGAACACTGGATTGCCTCGCGGACGGCTTTGAAAGCCGCACACCGGTTGTACCTGACCTTTCTGACAATCAGGAAGGCTTGGGGCGCGAGCTATTCACGGCCTTCCGGGACCGTTGCGGGCTGGCCGCCGATGGCGCTGGCACGGTCGTTTAAGCGAACGCCTATGACATCGACAGAATTGCGCCTAAACGCGGGCAATCCTTGAAAGACGGAGATAAAATATGACCCCCGAAGAAAGTAGTATTCAGACCGCCGAGATTTGCCAACTTGCCCCAGTCGTACCGGTCCTTGTTGTCGAAGACGCAGCATTGGCCGCCGCGTTGGCGACGGCCCTGGTCGCAGGCGGACTGCCTGCCCTTGAGGTGACGCTTCGCACCCCGGCTGCCCTGGATGTGATTCGCGAAATGGCTGCGGTCGAAGGCGGCGTCGTCGGTGCGGGCACGCTTTTGACCCCCGCCGATGTGGTTGCTGCAAAAGAAGCTGGTGCGCTATTTGGCGTCACACCGGGAACAACCGATCGTCTGATTGATGCAGCCCTTGATGCTGAGTTGCCTTTACTGCCCGGCGCCGCCACCGCGACAGAGGCCTTAAGACTTCTTGAGCGCGGCTTTTCAATTCAAAAGTTCTTCCCCGCAGAAGCTTCGGGCGGCGTTCCAGCCCTGAAAGCAATCGGAGCCCCGATGCCGCAGGTGCGGTTTTGTCCGACCGGAGGGGTCAGTCTAAAAAATGCGTCGGAATATCTCGCGCTTCCTAACACGATTTGTGTCGGTGGGTCGTGGGTTGCGCCTAAAGACGCCGTTGTCGACCACGACTGGGCGCGGATCACGGCACTCGCACGGGAAGCCGCTGAACTTTAGGCGCGGGGTCGTCGTCCCGCCGCGCCACCACGCCGTCCCTCGTGCCCCGGTGGCACCAAGGCAGCCTTCAACACGCCTGTCATAGGGTGCTCGGGGAATTCCGCACCAAAGCGCCCCAATAATTTGCGCACAAACTCGCTACTATCGTGACCAATGGGCACACCGATTGCCCAATCAAGAAAGATCGAGCGGCACTCGGGCTCTCCGATCCCCTCGATCCGGTAGCTCTCGTAGATCAGGCCGCGCGGGTCGGCTGGGTCGTCTTGTCTTGGCATAGCGGCACCTCGTAGGCAGTCCGGGTCGGTCAGTCACGCTTCAGAAGTGGGTGGACCGACAGCCTTGTCAATAACCGCCGCAATCTGATCGGCGGTTTTTGCAATTTCCCGGCTTAAGGCCGCCACACTCTCCATCCCAATATCGCGCAGCAAAAACGCGCCTGCGCCTGCTCCGGTGGCGTCTGTGGTCAGTGGGTCCTTCGAGATCAAACGCGCCGCCGACTGAACTTGCCAATAAAGCTGTGCGGCATCCAGAAGCGTTTTTGCCTCGATGCTTGTCAAGGCGAAGACATCAATCGCAGCGCGCAATTGATCGCTCAGCGACCGCATCCCGGTTCCCGCCAACAGCGCTCCGGCTTGGGCAAAAAGCTCGATGTCTTGAAGCCGCCCCGGTCCTGTTTTGATATCAAGCGCCGCGCCACCTGGCTTGGCAATGGCAAGTCGCGCCCGCATCGCGGCGACATCAGAAAGGATGGTGGCTCGATCCCGCGGCGCGGCCAAAAGGCGCGCACGAAAATCAGTGATTTCCTGACCCAATGCAGTATTCCCCACAATCACACGTGCGCGGGTCAATGCCAGATGCTCCCATGTCCAGGCTTCGGTCTCTTGATAGGCTTGGAACGCCGCAAACCCGGTTGCTACCGGCCCCTGACGACCCGAAGGTCGCAGCCGCATGTCGACTTCATAGAGACGGCCCTCAGCGGTGGGCGCAGAAATCGCCGTCACAAGAGCTTGGGTCAGTCGGGCATAATAGGCCCGCGTAGCCAAGGGGCGGCGACCTTCGGAGGTCTCGACGCCATCGGCATCATAGACCACAATCAGATCCAAATCTGATGCTGCGTTAAGACGCTCGCCCCCAAGCGAACCCATGGCGATCACGACGGCACCACGACCCGGTTGTGTACCGTGTTTTTTGGCGAAACCATCGACGACATAGGGCCACAAAGCGCGTACCGCGGCCGTCGCCAAATCAGCGTATTGCTGGCCTGCGGTCTGTGCATCAATGACCCCGCGCAAATGATGCACCCCGATCCGAAAATGCCATTCCCGCGCCCAAACCCGCGCGCGATCAAGCCGCGCCTCATAGTCTCCAAGTTCGAGAAGTTCTCGCTCCAATGCCGCTACCAGCCCATCAGCTCCCGGCCAGTCCGAAAAGAACCCGCCGCCGATAACTGCATCAAAAACGACAGAATTCCGCGCGAGATACTGTCCAAGCCCGGGCGCTGTATCGACAATATCCACCACCAGATCGAGAAGCTGCGGGTTGGCCTCGAATAAAGCAAACAACTGCACACCAGACGGCAAGCCCGACAAGAACCCGTCGAAATGCACCAACGCTTCGTCTGGCCGTGCGGTTGCCGCAAGTCGCTCTAAAAGCACCGGCTCCATACGCTTAAACATCTCGACGGCCCGCTTAGATCTCAGGGCAGGATACCCAGGCCAACGCGCCGTAATCTCCGCATTGAAAGCAACACGTTTAGCATCGGTCTGCGAAGCTCGCGGCTGCTTGTCTGGCGCAAAGAATCCCTCCGTCAGATGATGCACCCGCGCGAACATATCTTCCAAGAATTTCGCATACTCCTGGCTGTCCTGCCCCGCAAGACAAGCAAGCCGTTGGAAATCGTCTGCGGTTGTTGGCAGGCAGTGGGTCTGTTGATCGGCGATCATCTGCACGCGGTGCTCGGCCTCGCGCAACGCCCGATAATCGGTTGTGAGTTGCTTGGCGTCGTCCGATCCGATCCAGTTTTTAGCCGCCAAGACGGCAAGCCCCTCGACCGTCCCACGAACCCGCAGTTCCGGATCGCGGCCACCCGCGATAAGCTGGCGTGTCTGGGTGAAAAATTCGATCTCCCGAATACCGCCTTGCCCGAGTTTCAGATCATGACCGAGATGCGAGGCGGACTTATGAAGCCCCTTGTGATCGCGAATGCGCAATCGCATGTCATGAGCGTCCTGAATGGCCGCAAAATCAAGATGACGCCGCCATACGAACGGACGAAGGGCCTTTAGGAACCGCGAGCCCGCGGCGATGTCCCCCGCTGCAGGGTGAGCTTTGATATAGGCAGCCCGCTCCCACGTGCGCCCAAGGGCTTCGTAATACCGCTCGGCCGCTTCCATTGAGATGGCAACGGGGGTGACAGAAGCATCCGGGCGTAACCTAAGGTCGGTGCGAAACACGTATCCTTCTGCCGTGCGCTCGCTCAGGGTTTGTGTCATCCGGCGCACCGCCCGCACAAAACTGGCGCGCGCTTCGGCGTAGTCATCAGGATCAAAGCGGGTTTCGTCATAGAGGCAGATCAGGTCAATGTCAGAGCTATAGTTGAGCTCTCCTGCACCCATTTTACCCATCGCTAAGACCGACAGACCGCCAGCCGTCGCAATATCGTCTTCTGACTGTCCAGGCAGTTTGCCACGGCGAATTTCCGTCGTCACAGCCGCCTTCAACGCACGATCCGTCGCCTCCGCTGCAAAATCAGTTAACAGGCCAGTGACATCCTCAAGCGTCCAGATGCCGCCAAGATCAGCAAGCGCGGTATAAAGGGCAACACGCCGTTTCAAACGACGTAATTCGACCGCAAGGCTGCTGTCTTGGGCACTGTGAGTTGCCACCATAAGCTCAGAACGCACAGTTTTAGGCGCCTTTTGAACCGCATCAACGAGCCACGCACCCTCGCGACGAATCAAATCTGCCAAATATGGCGATGACCCGGCCGCCCCAGAAATCAAGTCGACCAGCGGCCCCTTGGATAGCCCAAGACCAACCAACGCATCCTGTGCCCGTTCGCGATCATGAGGAATGGGCAGACGGGTTATATGCTGTGCGAGTGTCATGCGCCGACCAAAGCCCGCGCCCGCGTTGCGGTCAAGGCTCGCAACGTCAGTGTATTTTGATCTACATAGTTCGCAATTTCCGAAACACGGCGGAAACGGCTTTTCCCACTCGAACATCGCACCGAACGAGGATGCTATGAGCAGGAGTGTAAAACGTGTCGCACCGCATTGGAGGCCGCGATCCTGAACACGCCGAATGAAACCCGGAGCACAGCCGCAGCCCCATAAGAGGCGAACTGCGAGATCAATCAAATTACAAAGTCGATCACTTTTCGCAGTGAGGTCCCGGGTCAAGTTATTTTGTTCATTCCAGCCGCGGGGAACCGCGTCGACCCAAGCAAAGCCGCCTTCGCCGCGGATGAACGACTGGGTCGTGCCGATGCAACGTTTGTGGGCACTCAAACCGGGTTTGCGATTGGTGGCGTCGCTCCGGTCGGCCACCTGAGCACGCCCAAGGCGGTTTTCGACTCAGCACTGCTTAAATTCGATTTTGTCTGTGCTGCCGCAGGCACTCGATACCAAGTATTGCCGATCCACCCGCAGGAAATACGCAAAATTTTAACTCGCAAGTATTTGGTTTTATTCAGTATATCAACTTAATGTAAAAAACATTTACATGCTCTCTTGAACCCGGGCGGATGCTCACCGATATGTGTGATGTGAAGAGCATTCACATTAACTGAAACACATGCATTGGAGCACATCAGATGACCACCGCCACTTTACACGCAGCCCCTGCCCACCGCGGCTCCTGGTATTCCCGGACCGAGCAATGGCTTGACGATCGCGGAAAAGGCGCCTGGATCGCTGCTATGGTACTTGGATTCATCTTTGTCTGGCCCATCGGCCTTGCGCTTCTTGCCTATATGATCTGGAGCAAACGCTTGTTTAACGGAAATTGCGCCCGTCGCACCCGCCACGCCCATGTCGATTTCAAATCCAGCGGTAACACCGCGTTCGATTCCTACAAGTCGGACACGCTGCGCCGTCTTCAGGACGAACAGGATCACTTCGAACAATTCCTGGGACGTCTACGCGATGCGAAAGACAAGGCTGAGTTTGATCAGTTCATGGCAGACCGTGATAAACGCAAACCCGAAACCGATGGCGAGACTGTCGACGCCTAAACCCCTTATGATGGGCCGCACTTACGCGGCCCATCCTCCTTTTCGAAACACTCTATCAGGACCAAAACAATGCCCCTTCCTCATCCCGAAACACAGCCAGAGTTCTTCGAAGACGTTGTCTCAAAGCGCCTGATGGCTTGGATTGTAGACGTTGTTTTGATCTCGGCCATGACAGCGGTCCTGACGGTTTTTTCACTTTTCACCGCGCTTTTTGTCCTACCGCTTGTCTTTGCTCTCGTGGGCTTCATCTATCGCTGGATTGGTCTCACCCGTCATTCGGCAACTGTCGGCATGCGTCTGATGTCGGTTGAATTCCGCAAAGCTGACGGCGAGGATTTCGACAGCAGCACAGCATTTCTACACACAGCCGGGTATTATGCCTCGGTCGCGGTGTTTCCCGCACAGCTTGTCTCGATTGTTATGATGCTGATGAGCGAACGCCGTCAGGGCCTGACGGATACGGTTTTGGGGACCGCGCTTTTGAACATGCGCACTAGGTAATTTCACCAACATTAGGGTATTGGCGTAAAGCCAAGCAGTTGCTAACGTGATTTCGAAATAATTCAGGCGACCGCATGCGTCATTCCCTTCCGATTGCGCCACAGTTTTACGTGACTGCGCCCCAACCCTGCCCTTATCTTGAGGGCCGGATGGAACGGAAGTTGTTTACGGCCCTCCAAGGTGAATACGCCGAAAAACTCAACGATACACTTTCGAAACAAGGATTTAGACGTTCGCAGAACGTGCTCTATCGTCCATCCTGTGCCGAGTGTTCCGCCTGCCTTTCGGCGCGCATCCGGGTGGCGGATTTCAAGCCCTCGCGGAGCCAACGCAGAACTATTCGACGCAACGTGGAGTTGCGCCGAGAAGCCACCTCGCCCTGGGCCACCGAAGCGCAATATGCGCTTTTTCGTGCCTATCTGGACAGTCGACATGCCGACGGTGGTATGGCGGATATGGACATTTTCGAGTTCGCCGCGATGATCGAAGAAACGCCGATCCGTAGCCGGGTTATTGAATACACCGGCAAAGACGAGGACGGCGAAAAAGAGCTTGCAGCGGTCTGTCTGACGGATGTCATCGATGATGGCCTGAGCATGGTCTACAGTTTTTATGATCCAAAGTATGCGGGCTCCAGCCTTGGCACTTATGTGATCATGGATCATATCGATATCGCCCGCGACGCCGGGCTTCCATATGTTTACCTTGGCTATTGGGTGCCCGGATCATCGAAGATGGGATACAAGGCAAAGTTTTCGTCGCTGGAAATCTATCACCGCGGTGAGTGGCGCGACATTGGTGATCCGGATCAGTACTCATCCGAGACCCATCCCTTGTCGACCGATCCGATCGCCGAGCAAGTGGCGCGGATCAATTTGCCGGACTCACGTCCGACCCGGACCTAAAGATTCCTGAAAATCTGTCAGAACACGCGGGATAAGGCCGACATTTCAGCGTGTCTGCCAGAACGAAAAAACCGCGCCTCAATGGCGCGGTTTGTCAAGTTCAGTTCGGGATCAGGTCCGGAATGATCGTGACCACACTTGGGAAGAACCACAAAATTGCCAAACCGAGCACCTGGATCAGCACGAAAGGGATGACCCCTCGATAGATGTGCTGCGTCGTGACCTCGGGCGGTGCCACCCCGCGCAAATAAAAGAGCGCGAAGCCAAAGGGCGGGGTCAGGAACGATGTCTGAAGGTTGACTGCGATCATGATCGTCACCCATTTCGGATCGAAGGTACCGCCATAAATAACTGGACCGACGATGGGCACGACGATGTAGATGATTTCGAGGAAGTCGAGCACGAAGCCAAGGACAAACAACACCAACATCACCATCAGGAAGACCCTGATCTCGTTGTCGAAGCTTCTGAGGAATTGCTGGATGTAATGCTCGCCACCAAAGGAGATCACCACAAGGTTCAAAAGTTGCGAGCCGATCAGGATGGTGAAGACCATCGAAGTCACTTTTGCGGTTTCGCGCACAACGGGGCTTAGAACGCCCGAGCGGAACAGGGTCCAGCAACCAAACAACAGGCCAAACAGCGCATAAAGATAGGCGCCCTTGGCCACGATAAAGGCCACCCAATTTTCAAAGCCAACCACGGATTGGGTGATGCGAAGGTCAAAATTCACACCGACAAGGATCATGATGATCACAGCGAAGGTCGACATGATGATGATTTTGCCTGACTTTCCTTCATCGCGCAGCTTGCGGTAAGCGGCCAGCATAATCGCTCCACCTGCCCCAAGGGCGGCCGCTGGTGTCGGATTGGTAATACCGCCAAGGATCGAGCCAAGCACCGCCACGATCAGAACAAGTGGCGGGAATACAACGCGTAAAAGTTCGTTTTGCGTCAAAAGCTCGAAGCCATAACGGCAAGCCCAGAACGCCACGATCAGTGGCAGCGCCAGCATGACCACGGTCAGACCCGGAGAGGAGATCGGCGAGATAAAGAGCGCATCTACTAAGAGCCCGAGGACCAACGCTCCAAGACCGATCCAAAGAGGACGCGGGTCTGATGACGGAGAGATGCCGCGTGCTGTCGTCAGGATCAGCGCCAGCAACACAAGACCGATCGCGATGCCTGTTCCAATTGGAGCGGCGTCTTCGATGTTAATTGCAAGCTGCTCAACGCGCTGCTCATCGGTAAGCTGAACTGCTTGCACCACACCGCCCGCCGCATCGATGGCCTGTTGTTCGGAGATGGCAGCGTCCCAGGTTTCCTGCCCGTGCAGGTCAATCATCGAAGCCTGGCATTCAGGCGTCACGTTGGTTCTGAGGCTCGCTGTTTGGCCTGCTTGCGAGAAGCTGTCGACGGCCACGTTCTGATTGCCGATGATCCCTGCCGATGACAACAGGATCAAACCGCCGATCAAGGCCGCTGGCACGCCAAGAAACCACGTCAGGCTTTCGCCGCGCGTGATGACTTCGCTGTTGGTGGTGCCAAGCTCAACCGCAGGTGCTTTCGATGGGTTCAGCAGCGCAAATCCGAAGGCGTAAAGCGCGTAGAGAACGGCTAACATGATTCCCGGCAAAAGGGCCGCCTGAAAGAGTGTACCAACCGAAACAACGGCAGGCTCGCCAAGGTAAGTGAGTGCGTCCGAGCATCCCGCCAGCTGCGCGCGTTCTTCTTGCGCCGCAGAATAGAGGTCCCCGGCCAAGGTGCCCAGAAGCACAATCACAATGGACGGCGGAATGATTTGCCCAAGCGTTCCGGACGCCGCGATAACCCCTGTCGCCAGTTCCGGCGAGTAGTTATTGCGAAGCATCGTCGGCAAGGCCAGAAGGCCCATCGTCACCACGGTCGCACCGACGATCCCGGTCGAGGCTGCAAGGAATGCGCCCACAACAACAATGGATACTGCCAAGCCGCCCGGAAGGGGGCCGAAGACACGCGCCATTGTCAAAAGAAGATCGTTGGCGATCTTTGATCGCTCAAGCGTGATGCCCATCAAAACGAACATCAAAACCGCAAGAAGCGTTTCAATGGATTGCCCCGCCAGCACGCGTTCGTTCATTCGGTTCACAACGAAGGATAGGTTGCGGTCCAGAGCGACTTCCCAGCCTTGCGGGAACACAGGCACGCCTATGCGTTCTAGGTCCGGGTATCGGAAGACGGATATCGCATCGGTTCTTACACCTTCAGCAATCAGATCTGCGTAGTCCGACGATCCCGTATCGATAGCCTGATGGATAAGCAGGCCGGCGCTGTCGAGACCCGCGATGATCCCGAACGAAATGATCGCAGAGCCACCGATAGCGAAGGCCACTGGGAAGCCCGATAGAATGCCGCCGAAGAGGCAAAGAAACACGATCAGAAGGCCGATCTCGACGCCGTCTAGTCCAAGAAACATCTATCGGCCCCTTAATGAATATTCGCGGCAAGTTCGGCGTCTTCATCGCCAAGCTCGTCTTTGTCGAGGTATTTGCCTTCGCTTGCTTCGCCTTCTTTCCACTCAAGATACGAGCGGTAGAAAAACGCGATGGCTTGCAGGAACACGAGGCCAGCATAGGCGAGCAAAAGCACCTTAAAGAGAAAGTATCCGTTGAAGCCGTTTGGGCTAAAGCCGATGGTCTCGACGTTCCAGCGCAAGGCGCGCGACTTTTGCAAAAGACGCTCAAGCGAGTCCGAAGCCGACGGGTTTGGCACGACGAGATGGCGCCACAGGAAGTACCAACCGTACATCCATGTGATGATTGCCACGGGCATCATAAAGAACAGCGAGCCAAACATGTCGATGGCACGTTTGGTGCGGAACTTTACGGCGGAATAAACTAGGTCAACGCGGACATGGCCGCCTTGAACGAAGGTATAAGTCACGCAAAGAGTGACGACCAAGGCATTGTAAAACTTAAGCTCTTCAGCCCACCAGCTGACGTCGAAGGTCAGGGCTTTGCCAAAGCCGATCGATATCTCAGAGGCCGCGAACACGCGCTGCATGAATATGATGATGATCTGTTGCAGCACCATCAAAAGCCCGGCCCACGCAAAGATACGCCCCACCCCGTTGGCGATGCCTTCCATGATGCGCACGGCGCCCCACATCAGGTGGTTTTTCCACATGCCGATACCGGTAAAAACCAGGAAGGCGGTGAAAATGACAAAGAAAAACTCGACAGAGCCCCCGTAATAAATGAAACGCATGAGCGCTTCTTTATCGGACCAGTCCAACCATAATCCGGGATGGGTCAATGCGTATGAAAAGTTGTAGAACGCCAGTGCGATATTCTGGAAAAACCAGATGATACCTTCGACCACGGCACCGTCCCCCGGTTCGTTATTATTGAAGGTAGGAAAGTAGATCAGAGGGCCCAATGCAAGGGCCCTCCAATGTCACTTGTCAGCGACTAGCCAAGAATGCGGTCACGCTGGGTGCGATACACACCCTCGGACCGTGTCAGCCAACCCGACGACGACTTCATCGAAGTCATTGCGCTGTCGTGGATTTTCTTGAACAGCTCGTCGCCCATGTTCTCATCGATAACGGCGCGGGACGCGACACCCATCGCATCCCAAACCGAGTCCGGGAATTCGCGCACTGTTACGCCGCCGGACTGGAGACGCTGAAGTGCTGCACCATTGTTGGAGAGGAACTGTGCAAGGTTCCACTGGTGCGATTCACCCGCAGCGATCTCGATGATCTTCTGGTGCGCTGGTGACAGGCTGTCGAAGACATCGCGGTTCGTTGCAAGCGACAGACCCGCGCCCGGCTCGTGGAAACCAGCGGTATAGTAGATCTTTGTGATCTCCTGGAAACCGGCTTTTTCGTCAGCCCATGGGCCGATCCACTCAGTGCCGTCGATGGCGCCAGAAGCAAGGGCCTGGTACACTTCAGCACCCGGAAGGTTCTGAACAGACGCACCCATTTTACCAAGAGCTGCGCCGCCAAGACCTGGCATGCGGAACTTAAGACCCTGGAAGTCTTCTGGACTGGTGATCTCTTTGGAGAACCAACCGCCCGCCTGTGCGCCAGTGTTGCCAGAGAGGAACGACTTCAGACCGAAGATCGAACCAAGCTCGTCGTGGAGTTCCATGCCGCCATCGTGGTAATACCAGTTTACCAGTTCCTGTGCGGTCATGCCGAACGGAACAGCAGTGAAGAAAGCATAGCCAGGATGCTGGTTGACGAAGTAGTAATCTGCACCATGATACATATCGGCCTGACCAGAGGTCACAGCGTCAAAGACTTCAAACGCACCGACGAGTTCGCCAGCAGCTTTCAAGTCAACTGTGAGCATGCCGTCAGACATGGCAGTGATCGAGTCAGCAGTGCGCTGTGCCGCATCGTGCACACCAGCAAGGCCGCGGCCCCATGTGGTGACAAGTGTCAGTGTGCGCTTGCCCTGTGCGTATGCCGGAGCGGCAAGGGCTGTTGTCGCAGCGGCGGCAGTGCCGCCGAGAGCCGTGTTCTTAAGAAATGAACGACGATCCATGTGGTTTTCTCCTCCCATGAGAAATAGTCCACCCAGCGGGCAGACGGAACTTTACAGTATCGTCTACATTAGACCTGCCTCTTTGAAAGTAAAATACCCAGTTCCGGTAATATTTTGACCAAGTTGGACGATTAGCGGTCGGTTTTAGTACAAACCGCCACCGTTTTTGGCTTGTCGCAAGAAGAGCTTCGCAATTATATCTCGATCGCGCGGACAGCGATCGGAGCGACTTACGGCAATGCCTCGCCCGGTGATGAAGACGCCAAACGCGAAGTGATGCAGACGCTGGCCGCGATGATCTATGGTCAAGACGGCCATTTCTTTGTGGTCGACTATGACGGGCGGAACCTTGTGGTGCCGCGCCAGACGCAGCCGAACAACCAAAACTGGATCGGGCTTCGTGACATCAACGATGTGTCGAT
>Ga0075467_10002365_pt1 | contig 14885 bp, 14 predicted proteins | sample DEB08_DNA_9_FD_75067 | JGI IMG/M metagenome (GOLD analysis project Ga0075467, IMG submission 75067) | Aqueous microbial communities from the Delaware River and Bay under freshwater to marine salinity gradient to study organic matter... | ecosystem: Environmental > Aquatic > Marine > Coastal ... | reverse complement strand
GCCGGTCGGGGCGGATTTCGCCTTTTCATCGCCATCAGTGCCAATTTTCTTCGCCATGGCGGCCATTTATGGCATGGCGCGGGCATGGCCGTCGATAGTTTCCCCGCCAAGGCACCCAATATTTCTGCCAATATCGGTGCACATTATGTGGATAACGCACGAAAGCTGCCGTGGCGCGTGCCGCCGGGCGGCGATCTGCCCGATCCCTATCACGTCTGGCTGTCCGAAATCATGCTGCAGCAGACCACGGTTGGCGCGGTCAAAAGCTATTTCGAGACCTTCACCCGGCGCTGGCCGACGGTCGCCAGCCTGGCTGCTGCCGATGAGGCCGACGTGCTGGCGGCCTGGGCCGGTCTGGGCTATTATGCGCGGGCGCGGAATCTTCATAGATGTGCGGTGCATGTTGCTGAAAAAATGAATGGAATCTTTCCTCAGAAAGAGTCTGAACTGCTGCGGCTGCCGGGCGTGGGCGCCTATACCGCCGCCGCCATTGCCGCGATTGCCTTTGGCGAGCGCGCGGTGGTGGTGGATGCCAATATCGAGCGGCTGGTGGCACGGCTGTTTGCCATCGACACGCCGCTGCCGGCGGGCAAGGCGGAAATCCGCACGGCGATGGATGCGATCACGCCGCGGCAGGGTGCCGGGGATTTTGCCCAGGCCTGCATGGACATGGGCGCGACCATCTGCACCTCCAGAAACCCGAAATGCGACATCTGTCCGGTGCAGGGACAATGTGCGGCTCATGCGCTCGGCACCATGGAATATTTCCCGGTCAAACCGCCGAAAAAGAGCAAGCCGGTCCGCCGGGCGCGTTTCTTCTGGATCGAGCGGCAGGACCAGCTCTTGCTGGCCACCCGGCCGCCCAAAGGCATGCTCGGCGGGATGCGGGCGCTGCCGGATGATGGCTGGGCGGCTGGCAATGATGGCCACGCGACGCCGCCGATCGCGGGCGAATGGCGGGTGCATGACAATATCGTGCAGCACAGCTTCACCCATTTTTCGCTCGAGGTTGATTTGGCGGTTTATCAGGATGAAAAAATCGCTACTAACAACGATGACAATATCTGGTGGCCGCTGGACAATATAGCGGAAGCGGGCTTGCCGACCCTTTATGCCAAGGCGGTGAAATGGAAATTGAAGGAAGAGACATGATCGCTGAAAAACCTGCAATATCGTCGCTGGGAACGTCGTTTTCCCGGCGTTCAGTACTCGGTGGCATCGGCACCGGAGCCGTTCTTGCCGGCATGCCAGGCCTTGCCTTCGCCAGGGAGATGGGGACGAGCTTTCCCGGGCTGACCCGGATCATCAACGAATATGTCGCGGACAAGAAAGTGGCCGGCATGCTGGCGATGATCGGTTTCGGCCAGGCCGCGCCGCAGGTGATTTCCGCCGGTTCGCTCACGCTCGGCGGCGCCAAGCCGGTCGACGGCAATACATTGTGGCGGATGTATTCGCAGACCAAGCCGATCACCGGCATGGCGACGATGATGCTGATCGAGGACGGGCTGCTGTCGCTGGACCAGCCGCTGTCGGACATTTTCCCCGAATTTGCGGACATGCAGGTTCTGGTCGATCCCGAAGGCGCGCTCGACAATGTCGAGCCAGCCAGGGCGCCGATCACCATCCGCCAGCTGCAGACCCATACTGCCGGCCTCGGCTATACCATCATCTCGAAGGGACCGATCCTGAAGGCCTATCTGGCCGCCGGCCTGACCCCCGGACGGGTGAGCCGGAACCCGATCCCCGGGATCGATCCGGGAGCGTCCACGCCGGACATCATGACCTTCATGAAGCGCCTGTCGGAACTGCCGCTGGTCTATCAGCCGGGCACGCAGTGGAGCTATTCGCTCAGCCATGACGTGCTGAGCGCGGTGATCGAGAAAGTGTCGGGCAAGCCGCTTGACCAGTTTCTCCAGGAGCGGATGTTCGGACCGCTGGGCATGGCCAGCATATTCTACAATGTCCCTGCCGATCGGGCCATGGACCTTGCCGACAATTATGCGCCATTTGCCGGTTCGTTGATCCCGATCGATCCCGGCGCGACCAGCATCTTTCTCGACAAGCCTGCCTTTGCCTTTGGCAGCACCGGCCTGGTCGGAACGGCGGGCGACTATGACAAGTTTCTGCAGATGCTGCTCGGCTTCGGCCAGCTCGGCGATGTCCGGGTGATGAAGCCGGAAACGGTGAAGCTCGGCATGTCCAACCTGCTGCCGGAAACCGCCAGCACCAGGGGCACCTGGGTCGCCAATCACGGCTTTGGTGCCGGTGGTCGATCCGGCCTGGGCACCGAAGTTAGCCCGGCGGGCACCTTCGGCTGGGGCGGCGCCGCAGGGACATCGGCCTTTGTCGACACCGTGCGCGGACTCCGCGCCGGCGGCTATACGCAGTATATTCCGTCGAACAGCTATCCCTTCCAGTCTGATTTCCCGAAATATGTCTATGCCGACCTGATCGGCAGTGTGCAGGCGGGGGCGGGCAATACCAGCCCGTGACCCAGACTGCGTCGCCTGCCGGTCGGTGAGGCGACAGAGTTAAAAATACCGGAGAGAAGATGCTGAAAGACCGACAAAATATTGTGCCAACCTTTGCTGGCGGGACACTGGACCGCGCCGATCAGGTGCGGGTCAATCCCGACAAACTGCGCGCGGCGATGATGAACCCGCGTGCGAAGCTGCTCAAGCTCGACGGCCTGAACCCGGTTTTTGACGATTATGGCGATCTCGCCTGGGGCGCAGCCTATGAAGCCGCTCCGGAAAATGATCTGCTGTTGCTCGGTATCGAAGACGACATATCCTTTTTCGCGGAACTGAACGGGGCGGGCGATGCCGGACCCGCAGCCAACCGCGCGCTGTGGCAGACGCTGGGCAGTCTGCCGGCGGATCAGGCGGCCATTTATGCGACGGCGCGCAGCCTTGTCGACTGGCACGCGCGGCATCAATTTTGCGCGCAATGCGGAAAACCGACCCAGTCACGCAAGGGCGGCTGGGCACGCCTGTGCGATCCCGAGGCGGGCGGTTGCGGAGCGGAGCATTTCCCCCGCACCGATCCGGTGGCGATCATGCTGTCGGAATGCGAGGGCAAGGTTCTGCTCGGTCGTCAGCCGCGCTTTCCGCCGAAGAGCTTTTCCGCGCTGGCCGGGTTCCTGGAACCGGGAGAAAGCATCGAAGGTTGCGTGAAGCGCGAACTGTTCGAGGAAGCCGGGATCAAGGTCCGGGATGTTCGCTATGTTGCAAGCCAGCCCTGGCCCTTCCCTTCGTCGCTGATGATCGCCTGCACCAGCGTGACCGACGATCCGACTTTGACGCTTGACGAGGAAGAAATCGAGGAAGCGGCATGGTTTTCGCTGGACGAGGTGAAAGCCGCGATGGCCGGAGATGCGGGCGCGCCGTTCGTTGCGCCGCCACCCTTTGCAATCGCTCATGATCTGCTCAGGCACTGGCTGGATGAAAAGGGCTGACATGACCGACCGACTCGAACTCATGGGTGCGCCCGGATCGCCCTACACCAGAAAAATGCTGGCGCTGCTGCGCTATCGGCACATTCCCCACAATATCGTCTGGGGTGGTGCGACGGGCATGCCGTCAGGCTATCCCAAGCCCAGGGTGCCGTTGCTGCCGACTTTCTACTTTCGTGATGACGAAGGCAAGATCGAAGCGGCAGTCGATTCGACACCGATCATCAGGCGGCTGGAGAAGGAACATGCCGGTCGTTCGGTGATCCCCGAAAATGAAGCGCTGCGCTTTCTCGATCTGCTGATCGAGGATTATGGGGATGAATGGCTGACCAAGGCGATGTTCCATTTCCGCTGGTCGTTCAAGGCCGATGCCGATCATGCCGGACCGCTGCTGATCCACTGGGCCAATCCCAATCTGCCGGACAACGAGGTCGGTGCCATGGCCGCGAAATTTTCCAAGCGGCAGATTGACCGGCTCTATGTCGTCGGGTCGAACAAGATCACTGCCAAGACCATCGAATATAGCTATGTCCGGTTGCTCGACTTGCTCGACCGGCTGATCCAGCAGCAGGGATTTGTTCTGGGCAGCCGGCCTTCGGCCTGCGATTTTGCTCTCTATGGTCAATTGACCCAGCTGGTCCAGGTCGAGCCGACCGCCATGGCGCTGACCAGGAAGCTGGCTCCGCGGGTACGGGCATGGGTCGACCGGATGGATGATCTGTCCGGTCACCGCGATGGTGACTGGCTGGCGGAAGATCAATTTGATTCGCTGCAGGAGCTGCTGACCGAAATCGGCCGGACCTATGCGCCTTTCCTGATCGCCAATGCCGAGGCGGTCGCATCCGGCGCCGACAGTGTCGAAGCCGAAATAGACGGACGGCGCTGGCAGCAACCGCCATTCGCCTATCAGGCCAAATGTCTCGCCGCCCTGCGCGACGCCCATCAGGCGCTGCCGACCGATAGCCGTGCGCGGATCGACGAGATTCTGGCAGGTACGGGCTGCGAAACCCTGTTTGCGAAGGCCTAGACCAGGCCCAGATTCGCCAGTTCGCTGAGCATTTCCGCGGGCATTTCTTCTGCGCCTTCCGCGCCATTGGCGAGATCGGCCGGCGCGTCTTTCTCCTCCAGATAGCGCCAGCCCTGATGGGCGCGCTTGGGGATTGGCTGGACGGCGATTAGCCGGGGTTCCAGCCGGATCCATTGCCGGCCCTGGCCATTGTCCATGAAGCCGATGATCGGCGAGCGACCAATGATCTTCTTGGCATGAATCCAGTAGAGCGAGCCGCCTACCATTTCCGCGTGCCGCTTGGGCAGATAGCGGGTGGTGAGCCGGGCTTCGCCGCCGGTGGCCGGGTGATCCTTGTGCGATTCCAGCCATTGGCGCAGCGTGGCCGGGCTCTCGCTGCGATAAGCTATCTTGGTCATGTTGAGTGGCATGGTGATTATCTGTGGGGGACGACCGGTTTAGTCAAGCATGTTCCTAGACCGGCCATCCGATCCGCAGGGCGGGGACAGCAGATATTACAAGATTACTATTGCAAATGATTATCAATATCATATTATCAGGAGGATTCGAACGGCGAGGAGAGAGAGATTGGGTGCGATTCTGGAAAAACTGCTGATGCCATTGCCGGACATAAGGACGATGCCGGCGGTCGAGGCGAGGCTGATCATTGCCTTTCGCCTGGCGATCATCGGCAGTCAGAATGAATATGATTGCACGGACCATCTGTCCGACAGGCTGGGTGGCAAGCTCGCCGCAACGCGGATATTGATATTGGCCGAGACCATCGGCTTTGCCTGGCCGGAGCCGTTCCAGATCGGTCGTCCCTGCTGTTCGCGGACCACGCCGGATGAAATCTGGCTGGTCGCCGCTATTCGCCTCGCGGCTTGCAACAACCGGCCCGCCTTTGACTCGCTCAGCCACGAAATGCTGGGGGACAGCGAACGGGAACGGATTTTCACCGATCTGCGCAATTTTGTTGCGGCCTATAGCGGGCCTGAAGCCTGAGCAAGGCGAAAAAGCAGGGATTGCCCGAGTCCATGGTGCCGGCGTCTTCGGCTAGCCCCGTTTCAGCCGTTCAAACAGCCTGACCCTATTATGGTTATAGTCGGCGTCGCCGGTGGCGTGGAAACCAAGCTTTTCGGCCAGGGCTATGGACGGGGCATTTTCGGGATTGATGATGCAGACCGTCTTGTCCGGGCTGAATTTTTCATCCAGCCATTGTTGCACGGCTGTCATCGCTTCGAGCGCATAGCCTTTGCCGTGCCCGGCGGAAGCCAGAACCCATGCCGCTTCGTGAAACGGGTCGAAATCGGGCCCGAGGCCGCGCCGGAAGTCACTATATCCGACCTCGCCGAGAAATTGCCCGGACGATTTCTCGACCAGCGCAAACATGCCATATCCCATCAGCTGCCAGCGCCCGAAATATCCCAGGAAACGCGACCACGCCTCGGCTTCGGTGGAGGGCGTGCCACTGATATATGCGACGACCGCCGGATCCTGCCACATGGCCCGGCAAGCCTCGAAATCCCCGGCAACATGCGGACGGAGCAACAGGCGTTCGGTTTCAATCATCGAGCGCTCTAGAGGCTGACCATTCCGCTGCCCACGGCCAGGCTGAGGAAGGCGAGAAAGCCCATCGTGTCGGTGATCATCGTGACGAAGACCGACGAGGCGAGCGCCGGATCCTGATCGATCCGGTCAAGCATCACCGGCACGAATATGCCGGCAAATCCGGCGATCACGATATTGATCAGCATCGCCAGTCCGATCACCCCGCCGAGCACCGGATTGGCGAAGACCAGACCGGTGCCGAGCCCGACCAATATGGCAATGGTGGCGCCATTGAGCAGAGCGATGCGGAATTCGCGGCCGATGATCCGGCGGGTGTTGGAACGGGTCAGTTCATTCATCGCCAGGGCGCGCACGGAAACGGCCATGGTCTGGGTGCCGGCATTGCCGCCGATCGAGGCGACGATTGGCATCAGGATCGCCAGCGCGACCATCTGCTCGATCGCGGCGCCGAAGATCGAGATGACAAAGCTGGCGACCAGCGCCGTCGCCAGATTGGTGATCAGCCAGCGGACGCGGGCCTTGTAGCTGTCGCGAATCGGCTCGTTGATGTCACCGTCGCCGGCACCGGACAGCAGCAGCACGTCCTCGCTGGCCTCGTCTTCGACGATGTGCAGAATGTCATCGACGGTGATCATCCCGATCAGGCGGCCGTCATCATTGACCACGGCAGCGGAGATCAGATTATATTTCTGGAAGCGCAGCGCCACTTCTTCCTGATCCATGTCGACCGGTATCAGCGTCTGTTCGCGCTTCATCACGTCGGCGATGGCAATGTCGCGCGGGGTCCGCAGGATCCAGCTCAGCTGGCAGGTGCCGATCGGCCGGAAGGCCGGATCGACCACATAGATCTCCCAGAATTCGGTGGTCAGGTCGTCATTTTTGCGCAGATAGTCGATCAGGTCGCCGACCCGCATATGTTCGGGCACCGCGACAAATTCGCGCTGCATGATCCGGCCGGCGGTTTCCTCTTCATAGGTGAGGGCGCTTTCGATCGCGGCGCGATCCTCGGCGTCCAGTTCGGCGAGAACCGCCTGCTGCTCGCCTTCGTCGAGATCCTCGATGATCGCGACCGCATCATCGGTGTCCAGCTGTTCGGTCAGGCCGGCAATCTGGCCGGCGTCAAGCGCTTCCATCAGGTCTTCGCGAACATGCTCGTTCATCTCGGCGAGCACGTCTGCGCTTACCAGGTCGCCCAGCGCGCTGGCCAGCGGCGCGCGTTCATCCGCGTTGACCAACTCGAACAGGTCGGCAATGTCGGCATTGTGGAGCGGATTGACCAGTTCCTGCGCGAGGGCGCTATCATTGTCTTCGACCGCTTCGGAAACAGAGCGGACAAATTCGTCGGTCAAACGGTTGTCTTCGTCAAGCACGTCTTCGCGTTCGATGACGGCGTCCGGAGCGTCGTTGATCTCGGTCATCGCGATGCTCCCTTTCTGTTTGTGTTTGGCTGCTTACTAGTCGGTGCACCGTTGCAATTGCAATCTTTTGTGACATTTATCGCGAGGCAGGGTGATTTTTCCGGACAGCTTGCCTATATGCGCCACAAGACGATTCAATGAACAAAAAGGAACAAGGCTGATGGCCCACGAAAAAATGACTCTTCACCTCGAAACCGGCGATGTAGAAATCAAGCTGCGGCCCGATCTTGCTCCCAATCATGTCGCCCGGATCACCGAGCTGGCAGCCGAAGGTTTTTATGACGGCGTTGTCTTCCACCGCGTCATCAGCGGCTTCATGGCGCAGGGCGGCGATCCGACCGGAACCGGCATGTCCGGCAGCGACAAGCCCGACATCGCCCAGGAATTCTCCAAGGAACCGCATGTCGAGGGCACCTGCTCGATGGCCCGGACGATGGACCCGAACAGCGCCAACAGCCAGTTCTTCATCTGCCTCGACGACGCCGGTTTCCTCGACGGCCAATATACGGTCTGGGGTGAAGTAACCTCGGGCATGGAAGCGGTGCACGCGCTGCCCAAGGGCGAACCACCAGTGAAGCCGGGCGCGATCAAGTCCGTCACCCTCGGCTGATCGGCCAATATGCGTCTCAACAAACCCAGGATCGCCCCGCTTGCCGAGTCGGAACTCGACGAGAAGAGCAGGGCGATGCTGGGAGAGCGCTTCCAGTCCGGCAAGATTCTCAATATCTTCCGTACCCTGATCAAGGCGCCGAAAGCCTATAAGGCGTTCATGTGGTGGGGCGGCTATATCCTGTCCGACCATAATGACCTGGCGCCACGCGAGCGCGAGATCGTCATCCTGCGCACCGGCTATAACTGGAAGTCTGGCTATGAATGGGCGCAGCATGTCCGGATCGGCAAGGACTGCGGGCTCACCGACGAGGAGATAGAGCGGATCAAGGCCGGGCCGGATGCGCCGGGCTGGACGCCGCTGGAACGCGCGATGCTGCGGGCGACCGACGAGCTGACCGGTGACGGCCACGTGTCGGACCCCACCTGGGCGGCGCTGGCGGAACTGTCCGAGAAACAGCGGATGGATCTGGTCCTGACCGTGGGTCAATATAGCCAGGTGTCGATGCTGCTGAACAGCTTCGGCGTGCAGCTGGACGACGATCTGGAACTGGACCCCGATCTCAAGGCCTAGTGTCCCGGGTCTAGAGGCCCGCTTTCACCACCCAGTCATGGAAAATCCGCACCGCGCGGTTCTTCATGTCGCGTTTGCGGCAGACGAACCAGTAGCTGTAGGGGCTGTCGACCTGATGGTCGAAAAGCCGGACCAGCCGCGCATCATTGGCATCGGAAAAATGGCCGCCGTGCATGATCGCGATGCCGAGGCCCTGCGCCGCCGCTTCGAGCATCAGCGGGCCGCTGTCGAGATGGTCGATGCCGGCCGGCTGCAGGTCGGGCAGTCCGACCGCTTCCTTCCACTGGTCAAACGCCCGGCTCATGTTGCTGTGGATCAGGATATTGTGATTCTGCAGATCCTCGGGGCTTGTGACGGCATTGGGTCCCTTGGTCAGTTCTACCGACGCAATCGCATAGACCTTGTTGCTGTCGAGCTTCACCGCATAGAGGTTGGGGTCGACATCGTCGCTGATGATGATCGCCGCATCGACGGCGTCGCCCAGCATATTTTCGGCATGGGCGGAGGTGTCGACGTCGATGTGCAGCTTGGGATAGAGTTTCTTCAGTTCCGGAAGTCGCGGCAGCAGGCGCGTTGCTCCGAACAGGGGCAGCACGCCGAGACGCAGGCGCATGTCGCCGCCGGTGACGGTCATCCGGTCCACCGCGTCGCCAATGGTTTCCATCGCCGGGGCAACCGCTTTCAGCAGCAAATGTCCGTCCTCGTTCAGCACCATCGACTGGTTCCGCCGTTCGAACAGCGGCTTGCCGATATGGTCCTCCAGCGACTTGATTCGCCGGCTGAGCGCGGGGGCTGACAGCGCCAGTTCCGCCGCCGCGGCCTTGGACGAGCCCAGACGGGCGACGCGGATGAAAGCCTCGAGGGCGCGGAGGGGAGGAAGACGGCGCATCTTGTGATCAATATTGAGACTAAATCAGCTTTGTGCAATGCAAAATGGACGTGGATTTGTAAAAATGGCGGAAAACGGAGACTAGCATTATTGACAAGTTGCAATATGCGCAACCTTTGATGTTCTTTTCGCACTTGCACAATAGCGGGTTTCGATGCATTCAGGATGGGCCTTTCAGGCATCCTCTCCTAAAAACTTTTCAGGCCAGTTCTCCGGAACTGGCCTTTTTTTGGCCAAATTGCGCCAGCGCGCCCGGCAATTGAAAATCAGAGTCGCATATCGTCCTGCTGATCCCTATCTTATTGGAAACAACCAGAACGATAACAGAGGAGATACACCCCCGTGTCAGATCCAGCGCCATCAAAAGACAAGCCTGACGATGAGAGCAAGCTGCTGAAACTGCAGGTGGCCAACGCAAGGCCAGAGGACAGTGGCCGCGGCTTGGCCCGGCTGTCCAGGGACAATCTGGGAAAATTGGGCCTGATCGAGGGCGATGTCGTCGAAATTGTCGGCAAGCAGGCCACCCCGGCGCGGGCCGTCCTTCCCTACAAGGAAGACGAAGGTCTCGACTTTGTCCGGCTCGACGGCCTGCAGCGCGCCAATGCGGGCGTCGGAGCCGGCGATTTTGTTGAAATCCGCAAGGTCGACTCGAAACCGGCCAAGAAGGTCGTCTTCGCGCCGGCACAGAAGGATCTCCGGCTGCAGGGCAATGGCGGCGGTCTGAAGCGCAGCTTCATGGGTCGCCCGCTCAAGGCCGGCGACTTTGTCGCAACCCATGGCCAGCAGCAGGTCGATCGCGGCGACATGCCGCCGCAATTGCGCCAGATGCTGGCGGCCCCGGCCTTTTCGCTCACGCAGATACGGCTCAACGTCGTTTCGACCCTGCCCAAGGGTATTGTCCATATCGACGAGGAAACCGAGGTCGAACTGCGACCGGAATATGAGGAATCGACCGAGCATCGCCGGGCGGATGTTACCTATGACGATATCGGCGGCTTGCACGAAACGATCGACCAGCTCCGCGAGATGGTCGAATTGCCGCTGCGCTATCCGCAGCTGTTCACCCGGCTCGGCGTCGATCCGCCACGCGGCGTATTGTTGCATGGCCCTCCGGGGACCGGCAAGACGCGGCTCGCCCGCGCGGTGGCCAATGAAAGCGAAGCCGAGTTTTTCCTGATCAACGGCCCTGAAATCATGGGCTCCGCCTATGGCGAATCGGAAAAGAAGCTGCGCGAGATTTTTGAAGAAGCGACCAAGGCTGCCCCTTCGATCCTGTTTATCGACGAGATCGACTCGATCGCGCCGAAGCGCGGACAGGTGCAGGGCGAGGCCGAAAAACGTCTGGTGGCACAGCTGCTCACGCTGATGGACGGGCTGGAATCGCGGCTCAATCTGGTGGTGATCGCCGCAACCAACCGTCCCGAAGCAATTGACGAGGCGCTGCGGCGTCCCGGCCGCTTCGACCGGGAAATCATCGTCGGCGTACCGGATGTTGCCGGGCGCCGCGAGATACTGGGCATTCATACCCGTGGCATGCCGCTCGATAAAGCGGTCGACCTGAAGGAGCTTGCGCGCACCACCTATGGCTTCGTCGGTGCCGATCTCGCGGCCCTGACCCGCGAGGCGGCGATCGAAGCCGTGCGCCGGATCATGCCGAAGCTGGATCTGGAATCCGAAACCGTGCCGCCGGAGGTTCTCGAGGAACTGGTCGTGCAACGCCATGATTTCATCGAAGCCCTGAAACGGGTCCAGCCCTCGGCGATGCGCGAGGTCATGGTTCAGGTGCCGGATGTCCGCTGGGAAGATATTGGCGGTCTGGATGAGGCGCAACTGCGGCTGAAAGAGGGTATCGAGCTGCCGATGAAAAATCCGGAAGCCTTTGCCCGGTTGGGCATTCGTCCGGCCAAGGGGTTTCTGCTCTACGGGCCGCCGGGAACCGGCAAGACCCTGTTGGCAAAGGCAGTCGCCCGCGAAGCCGAAGCCAATTTCATCGCGACGAAATCGAGCGACCTGCTTTCCAAATGGTATGGCGAGAGCGAGCAGCAGATTGCGCGGCTGTTTGCCCGGGCCCGGCAGGTGGCGCCGACGATCCTGTTCATCGACGAAATCGACAGTCTCGTGCCGGCGCGCGGCGGCGGCATGGGGGAACCCCAGGTGACCGAGCGCGTCGTCAACACGATCTTGGCCGAAATGGACGGTCTGGAGGAAATGCAGTCGGTGATCCTGATCGGGGCGACCAACCGTCCCGGTCTGGTCGATCCGGCCTTGCTGCGTCCAGGCCGGTTCGACGAACTGGTCTATGTGCCGGTACCGGGCAGGGCCGGTCGCCGCCGGATCCTGGCGATTCACACGGCGAAAATGCCGCTCGCCAAGGATGTCGATCTCGACGAGATGGCGGAAAGCACGGATCGCTATTCCGGGGCCGACCTCGAGGATCTCGTCCGCCGCGCGGGCCTATATGCGCTGCGCGAATATGGCGGGCTGGTCGAGACCGTCCAGATGAAGCATTTCGAAAAGGCGCTGAAAGACAGCCGGGCGTCGGTCACGCCGGAAATGGAGGAAGAATATTCCAAGATGGAAGCGCAGTTGAAGCAGAATGCGCTGCGTGTCGAACCGATTGGCTTTGTCTCCCCGGGCATGCTGACGCCGGTCAAGGACAGCAAGCACTAGCGGTCGGAGTCGAGCCGTTCATCGAGCTTGAGGGTCTTGAAGCCCCAGCCGAACAGGAACACGCAGACGGTCACCGCAAGCCAGAATGGCAACGGGCCGGCATAGGTGTAGAGCAGGACGCCAAGCGCCGGCGAGGCGATGAAGGCCATGCCGTTCACCGACGCGACAATGCCGGCGACGCCATTCTGTTCCGAGCGTTTCACCGCGAGCGAGGCGCCGGCGGTGAAGCCGGGTCGGAACAGGCCGAAGCCGAGGGACGCGACGGCAAAGCCGATGATGATGCCGTGCAGGTCGTGAGAAAGCCCGATGATCAGGCAACCAAAGGCGCCCAGGACCATGCCCCACAATATCGAGGAGCGCGGCCCCATCTGCAGCAGCGGGATCAGGCCCCATTGCGCCAGCAAGGTCGCCGCGGCACCGGACATCAGCACGATGCCGGTCATCTGGATGCCCATCTCGGGATCACCGCGCAGGCCCAGCCGGTCGAGCACCAGAAATCCGATGACGCCCAATATCAGGGCATGCGCATTGCCGCCCATGATGCCGGTGATCAGCCACGGCTTGATTCTCTCATCGCCCCAGCGCAGGCGCGGCGGCAGGCTGTTTTCCTCGTCGCCGTCTTCATCCTCGTCCTTCAGGCTGCTGGATGAGGGTGCCGAGCTGTAGGGCTCCGACGTGACCACACCGCGCGCTGCGTAGCCGGGATTGTCATTGGGCAATTTCAGCGCCAGCGCGACCATCACCAATATGCCGATCGCGGCGAACGCGAACATCGGACTGGAAAGGCCGAGGACCGGAATGATCAGCAGGGGTGCAACGGCCGGACCGACAATCGTCCCGAGGCCGAAGGAGGATGAAATCAGCGACAGCGCCTTGGTCCGGTCGGCACGAGCGGTCCGCGCGGCAACATAAGCCTGGACAGCAGGCGGAGCGGCAGACCCCAGGCCGCCGTACAGGCTGCGGAAAAAGGCGAACAGGATGAAGGTCCACAGCGCACTATACCAGCCAAGCAACCCCAGAAACAGCGCCAGGCCGGCCAGCGCAAAGGAGGTGGTAAAGCCGATCATGCCCAGGCGCATCAGGGCCTTGCGACCGCGATGATCGGATTGGCGGGCCCATTTCGGCGCAGTATAGACCCACAGCAGGGCCGACCAGCTGAAGGCTGCGCTCACCCAGAAATCGGGAATGTCGAGCTGCGTTCCGATGGTCGGCAATATCGATTGCATCGCCGTATTGCCGGATGCCGTGACCAGCATCACCGAGAATAGTACCGCCATCCGGGTGCTGTCGATCGGCGTGGCATCGGGGTAGGAAGCTATCTTCCGGTTCAGCGGTTCAAAATCTGGGGAATCGGCCATGGGCGTCCCTATGCCACGCTATTTCTGCCAGTCATAGCCACGTTCGACGCGGGCGACGTGCAGGCTGTAGGCGCTATACCATTTGTCGCGGCCCTGATCGCGGATACTGGCATGCTCCGGGTGGTCCCGCCATGCCCTGGCACTGGCATCATCGCGCCAATAGCTGATCGTTATCCCCAATCCATCCCCGGACCGGGCATGATCTTCGCCGAGATAGCCCGGCTGCTGCGCCGCCAGCCGGCTCATCGATGCGGCCGCGGCCTGATAGGCCTCGTCATCGGTTCCGGTTCGTTGCGCGCAAAAAATGACGGCGATGGAGTCTTTCGGATGAAGCAGCATCCGATTCTTCTAGCCGGTGGCTTGCGCCGGGCAACAGCTATTATATTTGTCACCGGGGCTGTAACGCCCTAGTAAGACAGTTTGATCTGTCACCGGAGGAATGCATTGACTAACAGTATCGCCAAAAGGAAGTTCGCGGACCGTATCAAGTCGGGACTTGAACGACGCCTCGGTCCCTGGGGTGTATTCTTCAAAGGCTTCCTCAAGCATCCGGTGATGGTCGGTTCGATCATGCCTTCGTCCGACATCACCATCAAGAAGATGCTTGAACCCGTCAAATGGGACGAATGCGATCTTTTCGTCGAATATGGACCGGGTGTCGGCACCTTCTGCCGCCCGGTGCTGGAGCGGATGAAGCCCGGTGCCACGCTGATCGTGATCGATCTCAATCCCGATTTCATCGACTATCTCGGCAGGTCGATCCGCGACAGTCGCTTCTACCCGATTCACGGGTCTGCCGCCGACGTGCAGAAGATCATTCGCGAACTCGGACACGAGAAAGCCGACTATATTCTGTCCGGCCTGCCCTTCTCGACGCTGCCCGACCAGCTCGGTCCCAAAATCGCCAAGGAGACCTATGAGGCGATCCGGCCGGGCGGGGCTTTTCTGGTCTACCAATTTGTCAAAAAGGCGCGCGATTACATGACCCCGCATTTTGACCATATCGACAGCGGCTATTCCTTCTGGAACATATTGCCCTGTCATCTGTTCTGGGGGTGGAAGGCGAAATAGACGCTGGTCGATAGCTGACGGCCGTTCGTCGAAGCCGGCAATCGGTCAGGACCTGTTTCCCGGCATGTCCAGAACCATATCATGTATATTTTGACCAAGAGGAAAATTTCGATGTCCCGTTTGTCCCGCTCCCTGTTTCTGGCTCTGACCACCACGGCATTGACGGTTGCCGCACCGGCCCTGGCGAAGCATCACGAGACGGCCAAGCCGGCGCCGGTCAGCGAACTGGTCGACGCGGTCGATATTCCCTATGAAGAATTCACG
>Ga0075467_10002363_pt1 | contig 14889 bp, 16 predicted proteins | sample DEB08_DNA_9_FD_75067 | JGI IMG/M metagenome (GOLD analysis project Ga0075467, IMG submission 75067) | Aqueous microbial communities from the Delaware River and Bay under freshwater to marine salinity gradient to study organic matter... | ecosystem: Environmental > Aquatic > Marine > Coastal ... | reverse complement strand
GCGCTATGACTTCGACAGCTTCCGTATCGGCATCCAGCCGATGCAGGCGGATTTCCGCGGCTTCCTGTTCCAGGACAACCAGCTTGGTTTCCGCCTGTTCGGAACGCGCGACAACAACCGGATCCAGTATAATCTCGGTGCGTTTCTCCAGCTGGAGAAGGACACCAATTCCGGCCTCAACGACATCACCCAGACCCCGCGCGAAAGCTATATTTTCTTTGCCAATCTCTACCGGCAGGACCTGCCCTTTGTCGGCCTGACCAGCCAGTTCAGCCTCACCTATAATATGAACCGCGAAAAGTCGGACGTCGAGATTGACGACAATGGCTTTCCCGTGCGTCCGGCGCTGCTCGGCGACCTGAGAGGCCGCGCCTATGATGTCGTCTATCCCGGCTATGCCTTTGACGGGCGGATCGGGCGGATTAATGTCACCGGACAGGTTTATGGCGCCTTTGGCGAGGACCGGAATAGCTTCTTCACCAGCGAACCGGCGAAAATCGCTGCCTATTTCGGCGCTCTCGAAGCAAGCTATGATGTCGACTTCCTGCGCTTCCGTGCCTCCGGCCTGTTCGCCAGCGGCGACGGCAATCCCTATAACAATACCGAAGCAGGGTTCGACTCGATCTTCGAAAACCCGATATTCGCCGGCGCCGACACGAGCTATTGGATCCGCCAGACCATCCCGTTCGCGGGCGGCGGCAGGGTAATTTCCATCAACGGCCGCAATGGGATTCTCAACAGCCTGCGCTCCTCAAAGGAGCAGGGGCAGAGCAATTTCAATAATCCGGGCACGATATTGACGGGTGTAGGTGTCGATGCCGATCTGACCCCCGATTTCCGGCTTTCCGCCAATGCCAATCATCTGTGGTTCCACAAGACCGAGAGCCTCGAAGCCTTGCGCGTCGAGGGTTCGATTCCCAAGGATATCGGCTGGGATTTGAGCATGGCTGCAATATACCGGCCGAAGGCTACGCAGAATATGGTATTCCGCCTGTCCGGCGCTGCTTTGATACCTGGAAAAGGATTCAAGGATTTGTTCGACAAGACCGACAAACGCGACTTCCACTATTCGATCTTGCTCAATGCGATACTGGCCTTCTGATGCGCTGGCGGAACATCATGACGAGCCATAGCAAATTGATCCTCGCGGGATTGGGGGCATTGGCGCTGACCATCACCCCGGCAACCTTGTTGCTCGCTGCGGGTACCGAAAAACCGCAAAAGATAGATTATAGTTTCACGCCCCCTGCCCCGCAAAACCAGACCTGGGACGAAGCCCAGTCCAAAAGCAAAGGCTGCCAGTCCTGTCATACCGACAGTGACCAGAAGACGATGCATGAAACGCCGGCTGTGGTTCTCGGCTGCGTCGATTGTCACGGCGGCGACGCTTCGGTTGTTGGTGACAACAAATGGGGCAAGAATAGCCTCGCTTACATGGATGCGCTCACCAAAGCGCATGTCCTGCCCAAATATCCAGAAAGCTGGCATTGGCCCTCGTCCGCCAATCCCAAGCGCAGCTATGCGCTGCTCAACAAGGAATCCCCGGAATTTGTCCGCTTTGTGAATCCTTCCGACTATCGGGTCGCGCGCGAATCCTGCGGGGCCTGCCATATGGAGATCATCGAGGCTTCCGAGCGCTCGCTGATGGCCACCGGTGCCATGCTCTGGGGCGGAGCCGCCTACAATAACGGCATTGTCCCGTTCAAAAATTACGTGTTCGGCGAGGCCTATACGCGCGACGGTGAAGCCGCGACGATCAAGTCTCCCGGCAATCCACACGGCACGGTAACCGAGGCAGAAAAGAAACGCGGCGCGCTGCCGATCCTTTACCCCCTGCCGACCTGGCATACCGTTCCGCCGGGTGATATTTTCCGTGTGTTCGAGCGCGGCGGCCGCAATATCAACACCCAGTTCCCGGAAATCGGACTGCCCAATATCGGCGGCATCATCCAGCGGCTGGAAGAGCCCGGACGTCCCGATCTCAAGCAATCCAATCGCGGCCCTGGCACCGGCCTGCGCGTCGCCATTCCGGTGCTCAATATCCACAAGACCCGGCTCAATGACCCGTTCATGTGGTTCATGGGCACCAATGACCAGCCGGGCGACTATCGCCAGTCCGGCTGCGCCGGCTGCCATGTCGTCTACGCGAATGACCGCGAACCGCGGCACAGCTCGATCTGGGCCAAATATGGCCGTGACGGCCAGACCCAGACCGTCGATCCGACCATTCGCAATCTGAAGGAAGGCGAACATCGCTTCGGCAGCTATGGCACCTACGACGCTTCGCATGGTGCCAAGGGCGCTCATGGCGAAACTCAGAAACCAGCCCCAGAGGCTCATGGTCAAGACGAAGGCCATGGTGATGACCACGCCAGCGAGATCGATCCGGCCAAGCGCGAGAAAGGGCATCCGATACAACATGCCTTCACCCGCGCCATTCCCACGGCCCAGTGCATGAACTGTCACATGCATCAGCCGAATATCTTCCTGAACAGCTATCTCGGCTACACGATGTGGGACTATGAATCGGACGCACCCTATATGTGGCCGGGTCCGGACAACAAGACGCCCAAGCCGGAAGGCATGAGCGATGAAGAATATCAGAAGAAATACAAGCAGCAGAAATATCCGACGGCTGCGGAAGTACGAGCCGTACTGGACCGCAATCCGGAAGGCGCCTCGCCCAAGGGGCTATGGGCCGACATCGATTTCCTGCGCAATGTCTACGATCTCAACGCCGAAACCAAGGACACGCAATTTGCCGACTATCATGGCCATGGCTGGAATTTCCGGGCGATCCTGAAACGGGACCGGGATGGCAATCTGCTTGATGCCGAAGGCAATCAGGCGACCTACAGCACCGATACCGAAAATATCGTCGCCAATGACGATCCGGAAAAATTCCGCAAGGGTGATGAGGGACAGTTCGTCGAGCCGGGGGTTAATCCTGGCAAATCCGTCCACATGATGAGCATCCATGCCGAAGTCGGCATGCAATGCGCCGACTGCCATTTTGCCCAGGACAGCCATGGCAATGGCCTGATCTACGGCGAGGTTGCCAATGCGGTCGAGATCAGCTGCAAGGATTGTCATGGCACGGCTGATGCCTATCCGACGCTTATGACCAGCAACCTGGCAGCGCGACCGAAGGGCAAGAATCTCGGCCTGCTGCGCAATGCCAATGGCGAACGCCGCTTCGAATGGTTCGAGGATCCCAATGGCAAGCGCGTGCTGATCCAGCGGTCGATCGTCGATCCCAAACTCAGCTGGCGGGTCAGTCTAGTCAAGAACAGCGTCGATCGTTCGCATCCCGATTTCAATCTCAAGGCGGCGCGGGCGAAACTCATGTCGAAGAGCGGGGCAGAAACGGGCAAATATGCCTTTGGTAGCGGCGTTGCGAAGGACGACCGGGCGCATAAAGACGAAAATATGGTATGCTTCACCTGTCATCTCAGCTGGACGACGAGTTGCGGCGGCTGCCACTTGCCGATTGAAGCCAACTGGCAGACGGAGAGTCACAAATATGAGGGCGGCACGACACGAAACTACGCGACCTACAATCCGCAGGTCGCCCGTGACCAGATGTTCCAGCTGGGCCGCCACCAGACCACCAAGGGCAACACCATCGCGCCCGTCCGATCGACGTCGGCCCTGATCCTTTCGTCGACCAATATCAATCGCGAGCGGATCTACGTCCAGCAACCGCCGATCTCCGGCATCGGCTTCTCATCGCAGGCTTTCGCGCCGCATTTCCCGCACACCGTGCGCAAGACCGAAACCAAGCAATGTTCTGATTGTCACGTCAGCGAGGCCAATGACAATAATGCGATCATGGCCCAGACGCTGTTGCAGGGAACGAATTTCGTCAATTTCATCGGTCTCCACGCCTGGGTCGGGCTGGAAAAAGGCTTTGAAGCGGTCCGCGTGACGGAATGGGATGAGCCGCAGGCGGTCATCGGCTCCTATCTGCAAAAATATGCCTATCCGGACTATTGGCGGATGCATGTCGAAGACCATGACCGGGAACTGATCGACTGGGTGCGCGGTGAACGGCTCGACAAGGACTTGTCCGGCGAAACCAAGGCGCTCGAAGAGTTCAAGAATGTCGTGCAGGGAACCGGGGATGCGGTGCGCTGCCTGCAGTTGCGCGGAGAATATATGTTCGTGGCGGAAGGCAAAGGCGGGTTCCGTGCCTATGATGTTGCTTCGATCGGCAACAAGGGCTTCTCGGAACGCATCATCAAGGCACCATTTTCCTCGCTTGGCCATGATACGCATGTCGACACCAAGAATGCGACGTGCATGGCGCTGGCCACCAATCAGCCGATTGCACCGACGCGCAACACCAAGGAACTGCGGGAAGTCAATCAGGAGCAGGCCTTCCATCCGATCTACAATTATGCCGTAATCACCGACAGCGAAGAAGGATTGATCCTGGTCGATATCAACACGCTGGCGGATGGGGAATTCCGCAATAATTTCTTCAAGCGCAGCCTGACGTGGAACGAAGGCGGAGTGCTTGATGGCGCGCAGCATATCACGTTGGCCGGCCATTATGCCTATATCACCACTGCGGCAGGATTGACGCTGATCGACCTCGACGAGCCGCTGAAACCCCGGCACGTCGTCACCATCCCGATGAACGATGCCCGGGCTTCCGCGCTGCAGTTCCGGTATCTCTGGGTCACCGATGCAGATGGGGTGAAGCTGTTCAACGTCACCGACATGGAAAACCCGGTTGCGGTGCCATCAGGCACAGTACCGCTACGCAACGCCCGGCGACTTTATCTGGCACGCACCTACGCCTATATCGCGGCCAAGGACGAAGGTCTGGTGATCGCCAATATCACGCGACCCGAAGCACCAGCGATCTATCTGAAGGAAACGTTCGGCGGCAAGATGAACGATGCGGAAGACGTCATTGTCGGATCCACCAATGCGACCCTGTTTGCCTATGTCGCCGATGGGCGCAACGGCCTGAAGGTGATCCAGCTGACCACCCCGGACAGCCAGAAAAATTATTATGGCTTCTCCCCGGCACCGAAGCCGGAGCTCATCGCCTTTGCCCGCACACCGAAACCGGCACTGGCCCTGTCAAAGGGATTGGACCGCGACCGGGCGGTGGACGAGACCGGCGGCCAGATGGCGGTCTTCGGACGGCTGGGCTCACGGCCGTTCACCCGGAGTGAAATGCAGCGCTTCTACTTGAACAGCAAGGGCAAACCCTATTTCGTCAAGGATGAGCCGGATCTGGCAGACTGGATCGGTCCGGTTCCACCGATGCTGGCCAAGCCTTAGAAGGGATCGGGGGCCGGACTATCAAGCAGCACCGACCCCCTGTCCCCCATTACGCTACTCGGGGGAATTACCGACCTGCGTGTTTCGACGCAGGGTTATTGCTATATTATATTTAGCTTATGGGGTCAGCAATTGCCGTCGATTGCCCGACCGGCCAATGCACCCAATGCGCCGCCAATGATCGCGCCCTCGGTCTTGCCTCCACGACGGGCGACTTCGTTGCCCAGCAGCCCGCCGGCAATCGCGCCGATTATGGTGCCACCGGTTCCCCGGTCACAGCCCCGATAGCGACGATCGCTATAATAGCGACTGCCGCGGTAACGACGCTGGTCGCGATAGTCCCGGCGATCCCTGTAGCGGTCGCCGCGATATATGTCGCCGCGACGATATTCGCGATAGTCATTGTGGCGAACCTGCTGGTAATAGCCGCCATCATAATAGCCGGTGCGCGCTTCCGCGGGCGCTGCCAATGCCATTGTGGCGATGGCCGCGCTTGAAATAGCCAAACTTCCCAAAATTTTGCTGATCATCTTTTCAACTCCAAATTGTTATTCCGAAACCCGAATCAATTGTTACCCAACGAGTGTCGGTCTAGGCGCTCTGGCTTGACCGGAGACTGAATAGCGACGTTATCTCCGGTTCATATTCAACGCCTTTTTTATGAATTAGTGTATCAACGGTGAAAAGCACTAGCGTTTTAAGCCATTGCCGGGCCTGATCCCGTCCGATAGCGAATGACAGAAATAGCGAAGAGGAAAAGCGATGAAACTGATGGGCAAGACAGCGGCGATTACGGGCGGTACGGCGGGCATCGGACGCGGGATTGCCGAGGCGTTTCTGGCGGAAGGCGCGAATGTTGCGCTGATGGCGCGGAATCCGGAAAAAGGTGGCGAAGTTGTCGCGGAACTGGGGGTTGGGGAGCGGGCCCTGTTTGTTGCCGGGGATGTGATGGAGCAGGATCAGGTCGAGGGTTTTGTCGACCGGACGGTGGCGCATTTTGGTGCTATTGACATTCTTGTCAATAATGCCGGTGGCGCCGGCGATCTCGCGCCTTTGGTCGATCTGACCGACGAAGCCTTTGAAATGGCTATGAAATGGAACATCTATTCGACCTTCTGGGCGACCCGGCGGGCGCTGAAACCGATGATCGCGCAGCAATGGGGCCGGGTGATCAACATCAGCTCGACCGAGGGCAAGATGGGCAAGCCGACCTTTGCTCCCTATACGATCGCCAAGCACGGCATCAACGGCATGACCAAGGCGGTGGCCCAGGAAGTTGGCACATCGGGCGTCACCGTCAACGCGATCTGCCCGGGACTGATCATGACCGACCTGATCCTCGAGAGCGGACCGGCGACAGCGGCGGGCATGGGCATGACCTTTGACGAGATGATCGACATGTTCTCGCAGGAAAGCGCGCTCAAGCGGCCGGGCAAGGTCGAGGAAGTGGCGGCAATGGCGGTGCTGCTGGCCTCGGACGCCGGCGCCGGCATTACCGGCGCTACGCTGAGCGTCGACGGCGGCACGGCGCAATATTGACGGCCTCCGGCTGAACGGCCGGCGCAGGCCCGGGCGGACTCAGTCGAGCAGCTCCTTGCGCTTGCGTGCGGCATCCTCGAGGCCCGACCATGTATCCTGCGGCGCCTTGCGGGCGCTGGCCTGTCCGGCATCGTTGATATGGTCCCACGGATCCTCAGCCTTTTTTTCGACCGCGGCGCTGGCGGCGGCATCCGGAGCGGGTGCCACCTTCGCCGGCGGATCGGCGGCGACGCAATAGGCGGTGACCAGCACCATCGCCGACCACCACAGGGCGTGGGCGCGGCTGGCAAAGACTTTGGTGAGGCGCGGTCCGAACATGACACCGGATTAACCGACCGATATTAACAACTCGTCGATATCCCCAGATTTCCCGATACCAACTATTGGGCTTATTTCCCATTATTCAGTTTCGGTTCATATTGGCCGGACAGGAAAATCCGTCTATCTATCTGATATATAACGTTTTCAACAAACTGGCACGGCCTGTGCAATGATACAGACATCTTCGCAAGATGATTTGTGAAGCACCAGTTTGAACCAAAAGGAACTTCGAAATGACCAACACCAACGTCCAGACCCAGGTCGCCGCCGCCTTCGCCGCCCTGTTTGCAGCCGCTGTTCTTGTCAGCGCCAGCATCGGCCCCGCCGTCACCAATGCAGCCTCGCTGGTTGCATAGCCACACCATAAAGGAACCCTGACCATGTTGTCCCCCAAGTTTCAAAATCGCCTCGCCGCCGCCTTTGCCGCTTTCGTCTCCGCCGCCGTGCTGCTGACCGCCTCGATCGGCCCCGCGGTCCAGAACAGCGCATCTCTGGTGATCTGATCACCGGAGATGCCCGTGGCGGGGCGGGCCGCCTGATCGCCGCTCATTCGCCTATCGAGTTTAGCCTCCCTTAACCCTTGATCGCTATTTTCCGGCGGGTGAACGACATCCGCTGGCCCTCCTTTATCGCGATCACGCTGGCGATGTGCACGGCGCTGTTTCTCGCGATCTTTCTCAGCGGTGGCCCGGCAACCACCAGCGCCGCGATTGGCGGCGATCCCCATCAGGCCAGCTTCGGCATCTGCTTTGGCTCCGCCCGCTACAGCTGCGTCGTCGACGGCGACACCATCTGGTTCGAGGGGCGCAAGATCCGCATCGCCGACATCAACACGCCGGAAATCTCGAAACCGGGCTGCGCCGCCGAGGAGCGGCTGGGCCAGAAGGCCAAGATCCGGCTGCAGGCGCTGCTCAACCAGGGACGCTTCTCGCTGCTGCCGGTCGACCGCGACCAGGACCAATATGGCCGGGACCTCAGGATCATCACCCGCGATGGCGCGAGCCTGGGCGACATATTGGTCGCCGAGGGTCTGGCCGAGCGCTGGCAGGGCTATCGCCGCGACTGGTGCTAGGCGGCCCGGCCCGCCTTGCGCGACAATATCCACGCCAGCGCGAACAGCAGCATCAACAGGCCGTCGGCGATCGCGCCGACCAGCACCGGCCCCGCCGCCACCCGGCCCTGCGCGTAGAGCAGGCTGACGGGCAGGAAGAAGGCGAGCTTTTCCAGTATCGCAATCGGGATCAGCGGCGCGAAGCGGCCCGGGTCGAGCGCGATCATCACGAAAATCAGCTGGAACACCAGCGCGAGCCCGAGGAAGCCGTAATAAAATTCCGGCCGCGGCCCGGCCTCGTCGAACAGGCCGGGGACGACCGCGAGGAAGCCCCAGACAGCGGCGGCGGCGAAGATGATGCGGACGGTTTTCATGGCGGGCTCCCGATGGTCCTGGCGATGCGCAGGAGGAATTTTGCGCGGCCGAGAATGGACAATTTCCCGCGTCTCCACAAGCGGATAAACCGGTCCGCGCCTGGCCGAGGGGAAGCCGCATGTGAAATCACCGGATGGCAAATCCGGCCAGCCGTGATATCGGTTTGCCCATGACAAAATATCGTGAATATATCGGCTGGGGCGCAATCATTGTCGCGGCGCTGAGCTTTCTGAACCTCCCCTTCCTGCCGGCGCTGCCGCCGATGCTGTCGGCGCCGATGCTGAAGGCGGTGCCCGGCGTCGGGCCGGTGCTGATGATGCTGGTGCCGATGCTGCTGTTTGCCGCCGGCATCGGGCTGGTGCGCGGCTGGGACGGCGGCCGCAAGCTGTTCCTGGTCTGGGCCGTGATCGGCGGATTGACGGCGCTCGCCGGATTGCAATATATAGCGATGCCAGCGGTGGTCGATCTGGTGGTCATCGGGATGTGTCTGATCATCGTGCTATGGGGCGACTGGCGGCGCTTGTTGCCGGGGTGACAAATTCAGCTACAAACGCGCACCCTAGCCGTCATAAGCGAGCAACAGGGACAGCGTCCAGGTCATGCCGTCTTCGCTATCGCCGGTAACATCATCCAGTTTCCAGCCGCTGCGTTCCTTGATCCAGTAATATCGGATTTCGGTCGGGCTGGCGAAATTCTTGAATGAGGCGATGATGATCTTGCGGTCAAACTGGTCCACCGCCTCCTCACCATAATCGCGGATTGGGACATCCACTGTCTCGAACGCCAGGTCGGTTATCAATGCGTCCTGACCGTTGACAACCCAGTCGAAATCGAGTCGGCCAACCGCATAGCCGCTGGCCTCCAGATAGTCGCGTTCCAGCAGGAACAGGGTCTCCAGCCGCTGCGTCATCGGCAACAGGCTGCGGTCGGCCGTATCGGAATAGAGCGCCTTCACCATCGCTTCCGGGTCAGAAACAGCCTGTTCTTCCGCCTGCGCACCATCGCCGGGCTGCGCCATCGCGGGCGAGATCAGCAGCGACGCGAGGATCAAGGCGGCGATATATTTGACCATGACTTTTCCCCCGAATTTGAGGATGAAGACTAGCTCTCGCCAGCCGGAGCGTCAATGCAGGTGGCAAGGGTAGCGCTTGTTTCCCTTTCCCGTCATCCCTGCGCGGGAATGGCAAGTGGCGGCGCTATCAAAGGGTTTTCTAGCGCCCGCGCCAGGGTTCGCAGGCGATGCCGTCATGGTCCCGGTCGAGCGGGGGTCGATAGCCGGGATCGCCGCGATGGAGCGGCGCGGCACCGGCGCGGCGGGCGGCGGAGCAATTGGGATAATAGGCATAGTCGCTGACTTTCGTCATCGCCGTCTGGGCCACTTCGGTCGCCCGGGAGGTCGATTCATCGGCATCATAGAAATAGACGCCGCCGAAGGTCAGCGCGACCAGCTGGAAAAATCCGATATATTGCAGACTGTCGCCGAAGCCTTGCTTGCGCGTCTTGTGCCGGAAGAAGGCCCGCCCCGCATAGGCGCCGCCAATGCCGCCGATCAGCGCCAGACCGAGCAGGCTGGATTCGCTGACCCGCCAGCCGCGCTCTTCCGCCTGCATCTTGTCCCAGCCGAACAGCAGGAAGGTCCACAGATTGAGCGCGACCAGGGCGAGCAATAATGTGAGGAAGATGTTCATCGCCAGAGCATGGCGAAACGGGGTTAAGGAATGGTGAAATGGCGCGGCCGGCGCGAGGCGGTCAGGCGGAAGGCGCGGCGGAGGGTGCGGTCAGGTCCTGGTCCTCCCAGCCGCCGCCCATCATCGAATCGCCGAGGATGCCGCTCTCGCTGGCCTTGGTGATGCTGCGGGCGAAGCCGGCATAAGGCGTGGGATTGTCGAATTCGTTCGCCGTCCGGTCGCGGGTGGCGTTGCGGCGCAGCGGATCGGTGGTGATGCCGGTGCCCTCGACCAGGCGGTTCATCAGGTTGAACAGGCCGGTGACGGCGATCGTGTGGAACAGAGCCTTTTCGCTCCAGCCGGCGGCGTAGACGTCGGCCGCGTCGCTGGCGCAGACGCTGGACGGCGCCTGGGTCAGTTTGCGGGCATAAGCGAGCAGCGGCAGCAGCCGTTCGTCAATCCCGGCAGCGGCGGGATCGGAAACCAGCAATTCGAAGGATTCCGGCGCGATGCCGTGGACCTCGGCAAAGCCGCGGTGCGAATCATAGCAGAAGTCGCACTGGTTGAGCCCGGAGACATAGGTCGCGCTCAGCTCGCGCTCGGCGATGCTCAGCGGCGACGGGCCGCGCAGGATCGTGTCATGATAGTCGCACAGCGATTCAAACCCTTCGCTGTGGGTTGCGAAAACCTCGATCATTTCAGGATTGGCGGGCAGCGATGGCAATTTCGACATGGGCGCGGCTCTTTCGGCAAAGACGGTGGCGGTTGCCGGAGGAACAATAATCTTGTGCAGGCGGCTTTGATGGCAACGGATATCCGCTACACGGTCGGGCTTTAAGAATTGCTTAAGAGTGCGCGCGAATTCGGGGCGGCGCCTTTGCCGGCGAGCGCAATTATGATGACGGGGAAAGCGATCTCGGGGTAATGGACAAGGCCGAGGATGATGCGCCGCTGAGTAAAATGGGTGAGGCTGATTTTGGGAATGGTGGGTGAGAGCAGCCTTTCCATTTTCCTCTCCCACAGGGAGAGGCAAGTGAAGCTTGTCAGCTTGCTGACTAGCGCAACTCGGTGAGGGGTTATAAACATCTGAAGGGCTAAACCCCTCACCGACTGCGACTAACCCCGGATTGCATCCGGGGAAGTCTCCGTTGCCTCTCCCTATGGGAGAGGAGTCAAAGCCCAAAGTTTGTCAAAGTTGGGGCCAAGGACGCGTCTTTAGCGCGGTGTTGGATGGATTGTTACAAATGTAGGAAATATTGTTTCGTGTGGATTGAACACGATTGGCCCATCGAATAAATCGTTATCACAATCTGCCAAGCCGCTCCTATTCTGCGGCCACATCGGTCGAGCGGGTCATATCGCCGCGCCCGGCCAGAAGGCCGGCAACGGATATATCCTCGTCGATCTCTTCCCAGTGCAGGCCCGATCGGCTGAGTTCGACCTGCTCACGCTGCCGGGGCGTGGCATGGAGCAGGCGCGGAAACCAGGCCAGCGGGATGCCGAGCGTCCGTCCGTCTTCCAGATCGACCCAGAAATTACTCTCGTCAAACCGGACCGCAATTGGTTCAGGTGGAAAAGAAGTCATGCCATTGTCTTTCAATTTCTTCGGCTCTGCCCTCTATAACCGCACTATGCGCGCGCGCCGGCCATTCGTTCGCCATCGGGATTAGAACAAAGGCCGGGTCAGATCACCCGCGCTTCGACCCATTGACCGGAACTATCAATCGGCCCGCAGTCCGGGGGATAGGACAATTCAGAGAGGGATGGGTATTGGGGAGCAATTGGTGCATTTAGTAAACTGCCACCGTAATACACCGTAATACTACAGTAACTCGCGCTAACTTAATTGCTTCTCTATAAGATTTCCTGCTTTTTAGCGTCGAGAATGTAGCACCAATCAACAGCACACTTCTCGTTATAGGGTTGTTGAGCACCAAACGAAATTGATACTGAGTTACTCAATACCGAGGCCACTCCCAGAGGAGTCCCAACCAACTGCAATAAGCTCTCTAAAATGTTTGCTGGTACCTGCAGTCCAATTTTGACGCCTAATACACTACAATTGAAGTCGCGCTTTTCGAGTTCTATCTTCAAATGTTCAAGACTGTCGCTAATGCGATCTTCTATAGAAGTTAAAACACCACTTTTGCTATCTGCATTTACCAAGTCCGCTGCAATTTTTCCTAGGCCAGACCTTAACGCCCGTAGTTTTTTGCCATTGTCTCTATTGAATTTCAAAATTTGTTCGATAGATGTATCTTTTCTTGGAACGGGAAAATGAGAATGTAGTTCCAAAAAAGCTGTCGCGAACGCAGACTGTCCCTTGAGATGTGTATCTGGATCCTGCTTCAGCATTACACTCCATCGACCATTTTGTGACGCAGGAATATCTGCTAAAATATCATCGCAAATGTCATCCAATATTCGCCTACCATCAAATAGACGCGATCCAGAAAAGCCGGAGTAGTGTGCCTTCTTAACCTGCGCGAATTTGCACTCTAACAGCTTCATTTCTAGCGGTGAGAGGTCAATTCCAATTTGATTAGGCCTACAAATAATGGCTTTGTCAAAATAAAGTGCCGCGAATCTAGATTCATCCGAAAAATCATTTTGCTCACCTCCAATCACAATAGCGCCTTCGTCAGGATGGGCCATGGGAGGTGGAATTAAAGCTCCCCGTCGAAACGTACGATATCGGTTTGCCGGTTTCACTGCCGAGAGAAATTAGTATTGTTTCTCATCCCACTACTCCGCCGCAACCCCCGCCTCTTCAAACATATCCGGCCCCTCGTCCGCCGCCACATCATCCTCGTTGGCGACCTTGCCCTTGCGCTGGTCGAAGCTGGACCAGACGTCGTTCCACTCGCCCTTGGTCGCGCCCTTGCTATATTCGGTGGCGCGGGCCTCGAAGAAATTGGCGTGCTCGACGCCGTTGAGCAGCGGGGCGAGCCATGGCAACGGATGTTCCTCGACCATGTAGATCGGCTGGAAGCCGAGCTGGCCGAGGCGCCAGTCGGCGATATAGCGGATGTAGCGCTTGATTTCCTTGGCGGTCATGCCGGTGACCGGGCCGTCGCTGAACGCGAGGTCGATGAAGGCATCCTCCAGCCGCACGGTCTTCTGGCAGCAGTCGATGATGTCGTCGCGGACCGACTTGGTCAGGCAGTCGCGTTCCTGCACGAAAGTGTGGAACATCTTGATGATGCCCTCGCAGTGCAGGCTTTCGTCGCGGATCGACCAGGTGACGATCTGGCCCATGCCCTTCATCTTGTTGAAGCGCGGGAAGTTCATCAGCATGGCGAAGCTGGCGAACAATTGCAGGCCCTCGGTGAAGCCGCCGAACATCGCCAGCGTCTTGGCGATATCCTCGTCATTGTCGACGCCGAACGTGCCCATATAGTCGTGCTTGTCCTTCATCGCCTCATATTCGAGGAACATCGAATATTCGCTTTCCGGCATGCCGATCGTGTCGAGCAGATGCGAGTAGGCGGCGATGTGGACGGTTTCCATGTTCGAAAAGGCGGTCAGCATCATCTTGATCTCGGTCGGCTTGAACACGCGGCCGTACTTGTCGTGATAGCAGTCCTGCACCTCGACATCGGCCTGGGTGAAGAAGCGGAAGATCTGGGTCAGCAGGTTGCGCTCGTGGTCGGTCAGCTTCTGCGCCCAGTCGCGGCAATCCTCGCCGAGCGGCACTTCCTCCGGCATCCAGTGGATCTGCTGCTGGCGCTTCCAGAAATCATAGGCCCAGGGATATTCGAAGGGCTTGTAGGTTTTGCGTGCTTCCAGAAGGGACATGGTGGTTCGTTCTCCGCTTTTACTGTCGTCGCCCCGGCGTCGGCCGGGGCCTGATTCAATCTCGTTTCACCCTCTCCCCGACGGGGAGAGGCAACGCAGACTTGGCAGCTTGTCTGCCTGGTCGAAGCCGGTGAGGGGGTTCGCCGCCTCCAGGGCAGTGCACCCTCACCCAGCTTCGGCTAAATTCGCCCGGAACAAGTCCGGGCTCATCAAGCCTGCGCAACCCTCTCCCTTAAGGGAGAGGGATATATGCTCCTCTGGTTCCGAAAAAAACGGTCCCCTCCCAAAAGGAGCAAAAGGGAGGGGACAGTGGGCAAACAAATGTCAAATGCTTCCGGCGTTTGACGGGCAGCTTACTGACACGCCAGGCATTCGTCATAGTCGGTGCTGCCGGCGGTGGTCATCAGTTCGACCTTTTTCGGGTCGAGCGTGTTGTCCGCCTCGACGCCGCCGCCCGCGGGCTCGCTCATGATCGTCTCGCCGCCGGCGAAACCGGCGCGCTGGATCGATTTCGAGCGCAGATAGTAAAGCGACTTGATGCCGAGCTCCCAGGCGCGGAAGTGGAGCATCAGCAGGTCCCACTTGTCGACATCGGCCGGGATGAACAGGTTGAGCGACTGCGCCTGGTCGATGAACGGGGTGCGGTCGGCGGCGAGCTCGAGCAGCCAGCGCTGGTCGATCTCGAAGCTGGTCTTGTAGGTGTCCTTTTCCTCGGCGCTGAGGAAGTCGAGATGCTGGACGCTGCCGCCCTTCTCGAGGATCGAGTTCCAGACATTGTTGCTGTCCTTGCTCTTTTCCTGGAGCAGCTTGAGCAGGTGCGGGTTCTTGACCACGAAGCTG
>Ga0075467_10002362_pt1 | contig 14890 bp, 12 predicted proteins | sample DEB08_DNA_9_FD_75067 | JGI IMG/M metagenome (GOLD analysis project Ga0075467, IMG submission 75067) | Aqueous microbial communities from the Delaware River and Bay under freshwater to marine salinity gradient to study organic matter... | ecosystem: Environmental > Aquatic > Marine > Coastal ... | reverse complement strand
GACTTTATTGCGGTGCGGATCGCCGTTCTGACGGTCAGCGACACCCGCACCCCGCAAGAGGACCGGTCTGGCGACCTTTTGGTCGAGCGCATCGAAGGGGCAGGGCATATATTGTCGACTCGCGACATTGTGACGGACGATCGCGATCTCATCGCGGCCAAGCTTCGGATGTGGTGTGGGGACGAGACCATCGATGTGATCGTGACGACGGGGGGCACGGGTCTGACGGGGCGCGATGTGACTGTGGAAGCGCACCGCGATGTATATGAGAAGGAGATCGACGCGTTTGCCACAGTTTTCACGCATGTATCAATGGCGAAAATTGGAACAAGTGCCGTGCAATCAAGGGCTTGCGGAGGCGTTGCTGAAGGGACGTATCTGTTTGCTTTGCCGGGGTCTCCGGGGGCATGCAGGGACGCCTGGGATGACATTTTGGCCTATCAACTCGATTTCCGCCATCAGCCCTGCAACTTCGTGGAGATTATGCCGCGCCTTGAAGAGCATCTGCGGCGGAAATAGCGCCGTATAACGTTTAAGTATTGGGTCTTTGCCAAATTTCGGCAATGGCCTCATATTGAGACGTTGCTGACCTGTATGAGGACAGAGCATGAAGTTTCTACGCCGATCGTTGGTGGGTGTTTTTCTTATGGCCGTCACTGCCGGGCTTATCGCTTGGGCGGGTAGCTCGGTTTATGGTGCGTTGCAGACACGATGGGCGGAAGAGCCGGGTCAGAGACCTGCGCGCGAACGCATCTTCGCGGCCAGGGTTATGATAATTGCGCCCGAGACCCTCCGTCCGGTTTTGTCGACGTTTGGCGAAGTGCGGGCACGGCGCACGCTTGAACTGCGTGCCGCAACAAGCGGTGCGGTCATTTGGTTGTCCGAGACGTTTGAAAACGGCGGGCAGGTGCAAAAGGGCGATTTGCTGGCGCGTGTCGACCCCGCCGAGGCGCAATCTGCTTTGGAAACGGCCCAAGCTGATCTCTCTGAAGCAGAGGCCGATTTGCGGGATGCGGAGCGCGCTGTTGCTTTGGCCGGAGAAGATATTGCTGCGGCAGAAGTGCAGGCACGGCTGCGGTCACAGTCTTTGGACCGGCAGCGCGACCTTTTGGATCGCGGCGTGGGATCGGTTGCGGCCGTTGAGACGGCTGAATTGGCCGTCTCAACGGCAGATCAGGCCGTCTTGTCACGCCGCCAGGCCAAGGCGAGCGCCGAGAGCCGGTTTGATCAGGCGGTGACCGGCCTGGAGCGGCGCCGGATTTCTTTGGCACGCGCTGAACGCGCCTTGGCCGATACCGAGATTTATGCCGAGTTTTCGGGCGTGATGAACGATGTAACGGCCGTTGTTGGCGGGTTGGTTTCGACGAATGAGCGGATTGGCGAGTTGATTGACCCGGCAGCGCTTGAGGTCTCGTTTCGTGTTTCGACGCCACAGTACGCGCGTCTTTTGACGGACAATGGACGACTTGTCGGTGCCGATATGACCGCAGCGATTGATATTCTTGGAGTCGATCTTGAGGCAAAAGGGGTGATCAGTCGTGAAAGTGGTGCAGTGGGAGCTGGTCAGACCGGACGCCTGCTGTTCGCGCGGCTTGAAGCCGCGCCCGGTTTCTGGCCCGGCGATTTCGTGTCCGTGCGTATTGACGAGCCGCCCCTTGAACGCGTCGTGCGGCTTCCGGCGACAGCCGTTGATGCGAGTGGTTTCGTTCTGGTTTTGGGCGATGAAGATCGTCTTGAGACGGCCTCCGTCGATGTTTTGCGCCGTGAGCGAGACGATGTGATCGTGCGAGCCCCCGGGTTGGCGGGTCGCGAGATTGTTTCGGAGCGGACCCCATTGCTGGGTGCGGGTATTCGTATTCGTCCGATCCGTCCCGATGGTGCCGAGGCCCCCGAAGGACCCGAGATGCTTATGCTTGATCCTGATCGCCGCGCGCGCTTGGTCGCCTATGTCGAAGGCAACACGTTCATGCCGGATGAGGCGAAGGCACGGGTTCTCGCGCAGCTTCGGCAAGACGCGGTTCCGCTGCGTGTTGTTGAGCGCATAGAATCTCGGATGGGCGGCTAGTGGCCGGTTTGGCATAGCAGAGAGAACGGTCGAAATGACAAGAGACCTGAGCAAAGCGACAAGCGGCGTTTTATCGTATTTCACGCGCCACAAGACGGCTGCCAACCTGCTTTTGGTGTTGCTGCTGATGGCCGGTCTTTACTCAATTCCGAAGATGCGCGCGCAGTTTTTCCCAGACATCATCACCGACGACATCACCATTCAGGTGGCCTGGGACGGGGCCGGTGCCGAGGATGTCGACGCGGGCATTGTGCAGATACTTGAGCCGACGTTTCAGGCCGTAGAGGGTGTGATCGAAACATCGTCCCGGTCGTCCGAAGGATCGGCCCGGATCACGATGGAGTTCGAGCCGAACTGGGATATGGACCGGGCGGAAGATGATGTGAATACGGCGTTGGACGGGGTCTCGAACCTTCCGGACGATGCCGAGGACCCCGAGATCAGGCGCAGCCGGTGGTCAGACCGGGTGACGGATGTGATTATCACCGGACCTGTCGGCGTCGATCAGCTGGCGAACTTTGCGGACGAATTTGTGACCCGTCTTTTCGCAGAGGGGGTCACGCGCACGACGATCCGGGGGTTGGCGGCTCCGGAGACGATTATCGAGGTCACGTCGCTTGATCTGATCCGGTTTGATGTTTCGATGCGCGATATAGCGAGCGCCATTGCGGGGGAGGTCGAAACTGATCCGGCTGGTGACGTCAGTGGTGCGGCACGGGTGCGCACGGGTGTCGCAAAGCGCTCGGCGGATCAGATTTCAGGGATTGTTATTCGCTCGGGCAATGATGGCACGCAGGTGACCGTCGGAGATGTTGCGCGGGTTCGGGTGGAGGGTGTTGACCGCGATCGCGCGTACTTCGTTGGTGAAAATCCGGCGATTTCGATCCGCGTGGATCGCTCCAGCCAGGGCGATGCGATCCGGATGCAGCGACAGGTCGAAGGCGTTGCAGAAGATATGACGTTGTCCCTGCCAGAGGGTGTGCGGATTGATTTGATCCGCACGCTGTCCGAGACGATTTCGGCGCGTCTTAACATCCTGCTTGAAAACGGATTGATGGGGCTTGGGCTTGTTGTTTTGCTTTTGTACCTGTTTTTGAATGCGCGCACCGCATTTTGGGTTGCGGCGGGCATCCCGGTCGCAATGATCACCGCAATCTCGATGATGTATATGGCAGGGTTGACGCTGAATATGATCTCGCTGTTTGCGCTGATCATTACGCTTGGCATCGTGGTTGATGACGCGATTGTGGTGGGCGAGCATGCCGACTATCGCGCGCGGCGACTGGGCGAGGATCCGACGACTGCCGCCGAACGGGCGGCTAACCGGATGTTTACGCCAGTGTTTTCGGCGACGGTCACGACCATCATCGCATTTTTCGGTCTGGTGGCGATTGGTGGGCGGTTTGGGGATCTGATCTCGGATATTCCGTTTACTGTGATTGTTGTTCTGATCGCATCGCTGATCGAGTGTTTCCTGATCTTGCCGAACCATATGCGGCACGCTATTGCGCATGCCTCCAAAGAGCATTGGTATGACTGGCCGTCACGTCAGGTGAACAAGGGCTTTCGTGTCTTCCGAGATCAGCTGTTTCGCCCCTTGATGGCCGGTGTGATCTGGGCGCGGTACCCGGTGATTGCCGGTGCGATTTTGGTGCTGGCGAGCCAGGCAGTTTTGTTCATCAGGGGCGATGTACAGTGGCGGTTCTTCAATGCGCCTGAACAGGGATCAGTCACCGCTAATTTCGCGATGTTGCCGGGGGCAACGCGCGAAGACACCTTCGAGGTGATGCGGCGGCTACAGGCCACTGTGGACGAGGTCGGCGCGCAGTTTGAAACCAAGCATGGCGCGAACCCGATCGAATACGCATTGGCCGAAATAGGGGGTACGTCTGGTCGCGGCCTTGCAGGACAGGAGACCAAGGAGTCCTTTCAATTGGGGTCGATTGCGATCGAATTGATCGATGCGGATTCGCGGCCGTATTCAAGCTTTGCATTCGTATCCGAGTTACAGGAGGCAATGCCGCAGCACCCGATGCTTGAGACGATCAGTTTCCGAGGTTGGCGTGGCGGACCCGGTGGCGACGCGATTGATATCGAATTGTCCGGGGCCTCGTCGGAGGAACTGAAAGAGGCGGCGGAAGAGTTGAAGGCGCAATTGGCGCAATTCGGTGAGGTCTCGGCTTTGGAGGACAACCTCACTTACGACAAAGAAGAGATTGTTCTTGAGTTGACGCCGCAAGGGCAGGCTTTGGGACTGACAATTGATGATCTGGGTCAGATATTGCGGGCCCGACTGAATGGGGTTGAGGCTGCGAGTTTCCCGGATGGGCCAAGGTCTGCGACGATCCGGGTTGAGCTGCCATCGGGAGAATTGACGGCCGATTTTCTGGACCGGCTTTTGGTGCGCACAGGCAGTGCCGCACCCGGTGAGGGCGTGTACGTGCCGCTTGCCGATATTGTGACGGTCGACAGCCGCACCGGGTTTTCCACGATCCGCCGGGAGAACGGCATTCGCGTTGTGTCTGTGACAGGCGATTTGTCCGAGGATGATCCGGCGCGGGCAGAAGAGATTTCGACGCAAGTGCGCGAAGTTATACTGCCGAAGTTGCAGGAAGACTTTGGTATCTCGACACGCTTGGCCGGGTTGGCCGAAGACGAGAGCAATTTTCTGTCCGATGCTTTGACGGGACTAATCCTGTGTCTGGCGGGTATCTATCTGACCCTGGCATGGGTCTTCAGCAGCTGGTCGCGACCAGGCGTGGTCATGGCGATCATTCCCTTCGGTCTCGTTGGCACGATATGGGGGCACTATGTCTGGGATGTGCCTTTGTCGATGTTCTCTGTGGTTGGCCTCATTGGCATGGTTGGGATCGTGATCAACGATTCAATCGTATTGGTCACAACGATCGATGAATACGCCGAAGAGCGCGGGCTGTTCCCGGCGATTATTGACGGCACGGCGGATCGGTTGAGGCCGGTTATTCTGACGACGCTGACAACCGTGCTTGGTCTTGCGCCGTTGCTGTACGAGACGTCAAACCAAGCACAATTCTTGAAGCCGACGGTGATAACGCTTGTTTATGGTCTGGGATTTGGGCTGGTTTTGGTTTTGCTCGTGGTGCCTGCGCTCTTGGCGATCGGGCATGATTTTGCGCGAACTTTCCGCGCAGCGCGGCGTGCGGCGTCAGGGCGGGCTCCGGGCATGCAGGGAGTTTTGGGAGCCGTAGGCGCCGGTATTTCTGCGTGGTTCGCCACGACCATGGGCGCAGTTATTGTCACTGGCGCGATGCCTGCTGTTCTTGGTGGCGCGCGATCCCTGCCGCTGGCGTTCTTGATGTTTGTGGCGGGCGTCGCGGGAATTGTATTCCTGGCCTGGGCGTTGGCCGCCTTGCGATTTAGCCGTCGCGTGCGCGCTTAGTCGCAGCCGCGAATATCAATCGCCTGACCGCCGCCGAACACGGTGATGCGTACGTCGTTGCGCGACAAGATGAACGGCTGTGCATTGGGCGGGACCATTTCAGCGCTGGCGACAAGAGTGTTGCCGCTGCGAGTCATTGTGGCTTCAGACACCCAGATAGTCTGGTCGGGCAATTCAATGACCGCGACGTCTTTTTCCCCCATCGCAGGAACAGCCATCATCGCGGTAATGCGCATGCCGTCGCGGATGGGCTCGATTTCGCAGCGAACTGATCCGACGCCTGCCTCTGACGCTGTCATCGGACGGTCGGCCATCGCGCGCGCTACTTGGGGCGTCGGCGCGGATTTGGTGCCCGCGAGAAGTGCTGTGAAGGTCAGTTCTACTGGCACGCAAATATCGAGGCAGATGCCAATGGTCATGCGGCCGGAAAGCTGAATATCGGCGGTCGTGTCGCTGGCCCGCAGTGCGATGGGCAAAACCATGCCGCCATCATAGCCGATCGAGCGCATGCCGTTCGAATAAAACACATCGGGCACCGGGAAAGATACGCCCGCCCCAGAGAGGTTTTTGGACGAAGACCAGTCAAAAATAGGAGGAATGCCTGCGTCGCCAGGTGTGCGCCAGTAGGTCTTCCAGCCGGGCGCCAGGCTGATCGCGAAGGCTGCGCGGTGTATTCCGTCATCGCCACGCCAACCGGGCAGGACCTCAATGTGGGCAAGGGCGTCGGGAATATCTGCCGCGACAGCCGGGGCCGGGATGGAAAGGCCCAAAACGGCCAAAGTCAGGACAAGAGCTTTCATGAGTTCATTGGTTAAGTGGCTTTAGGCAGTTTTGGAAATCACATTCCGGTAATCGTTTGTGATTGTGGCATGCCTGCCCTTGAAGCGTCTCTCCGGATACCGCATCCTTTTGGGATGTCTCAGACTGACGCCAGCATTCCATCCCAACTTGAAGGTAAGCTTCTGATTGCCATGCCGGGAATGGGAGATCCGCGCTTTGAAAAGAGTGTGATCTTCCTGTGCGCACATTCGGCGGATGGGGCGCTTGGGTTGATCGTGAATAAGCCGGCGCCAGATCTTTCGTTTGCGAATTTACTCAAACAGTTAGAAATTGAGGTGCCTGCGTTGTTGCGCGATGTCCCTGTGTATTTTGGGGGTCCAGTGGAAAGCGGCCGTGGATTTGTGCTGCATTCAGGGGACTATGCGTCCGAAGCTTCGACGCTTCAGGTGTCCGAACAGTTTGGGATGACGTCGACATTGGATGTGCTGGAAGATCTGGCGCGTGATACCGGTCCGGCGAATGCGCTTTTGGCACTGGGCTATGCTGGATGGGGTCCGGGGCAGGTTGAGGACGAGATTTTGCAAAACGGTTGGTTGACGTGCGACGCGTCGCTTCAGCTCGTTTTCAATAACGACGAGGATACGAAGTGGACGGCAGCTTTGGCGACGCTTGGCGTCGATGCTCTGATGCTGTCGGCAGATGCGGGGCGTGCTTAGGCTTTAACTGGGGCCCATCGGGTGGCAATTTACGTTTTGGGCCAGTAATCGACGGCAAGCAAGTTCTGCCGTCTGGGCCGTCAGACCCACGAAGTTTGCTTCAAAGCCTTGCTGGCTTCGCACGACTTTTCGCAGGGCTTCGTCCAGAGTTCCCAGTTCGACCAAAGCGGTTTGTAACAACATCTTCTCGGCTTCGTGTCGAGTGGTGAAGCGTCCGACGTTGATCGCCCATTGGCGCCCGCCCGAGGTAGACATTCGGGTGACGACGATTTGGTCGTCGACCTGGTCAGTGGGTGCCGCGGCGGTTGAGGCGAATGCATTGAGGGTTCGCGCCCGAGGACGGGGTGCCGCCACAAGAGACCCAGCGAGGCTGGCAGTCAGCACCGGTTCGGCCGCGGCCGCAGGAGCGATGTCCGGTGTCGGGTTTGCCGTGGAGGCATCGCCACGGACGATTTCTGCCAAGGCGTCCGTGATGCCGTCTTGTAAGGCTATGAGCATCTCTTCTGGCGGGGCTTCCAAGGGGCGCAAGCGGGGTCGCGGCGTTCGCGTGACAAGTCCAGATGTGCGAATGACGCGTCCGGGCGTGTCTGATGCACCCTCGGGGGTCAGGACGGGACGAGACGGTTTGCGCACCGCGACGCTGTTGGGCGCACGGTCGAAGCCCATATCAAGAAGTTCGGCCACGCGGGCGTTGCGCCATGCGGTCGAGCGACCTCCGAAGACAGTTGCGATAATGCGTTCGTTGCCGCGTTCTGCAGAGGCCACAAGGTTAAAGCCTGCGGCACGCGTGTAGCCCGTCTTAATCCCATCGGCGCCGCGATAGGCGCCAAGCAGCCGGCGGTTGGTATTATTGACGGTCTTGATCCCTGCATTGGTCGATCTGCGAGAGAACAGATTGTAGTACTCAGGAAAGTCGTAAAACAAATGGCGGCCCAGCGATGTCATGTCGCGGGCCGTGGACAGGTGACCAGATTCGGTCAAACCATGGGCGTTCTTAAAAGTGGTTTTGCTCATCCCCATGGCTTTGGCCATGCGGGTCATGCGGCGCGCGAATGCCGCCTCGCTTCCGGAAATTGCTTCGCCAAGGGCGGTGGCGGCGTCGTTGGCTGATTTCACCGCTGCGGCGCGGATTAAATAGCGCAGCTGGATGCGAGAGCCTGCCTTCAGACCAAGCTTTGAGGGTTGCTCTGCAGCGGCATTTCGCGAAATGAGAATTTGACTATCAAGGCTGATCTCGCCCTTTTCGATAGCGTCAAACACCACGTAAAGCGTCATCATCTTGGTGAGCGATGCCGGATGCAAACGCGTGTCCGCGTTGCGGGAATGAAGAACTTTGCCGGACCGTGCGTCAATGACCATCGCCGCATAGGGTGCGGAAACGACGGTCGATGGCATGACTGCAATCAGACATGCGCATATAAATGCACGAAATACGGCTCCGACGAAAAGCGGATACGCCACGATACTGCCCTTTTACTGCCTCTGGGTCCGATCTTTATTCGCCAGATCCCTGATATTTCAGGACACTAGCACGCTCAAACCAATCCGAAAATAATGAATTTTCGATGTCTTTTTATAGAAAGATCAGTTTTACTAGATGCAGTAGATTGCGGTGAGTGAACGGCTACATGCTGTGTTCAATTGCAGCGATGATTTTGGGCAGTTCTGTGAATTCACGCGCTTCGCGGTACTTTTCTTGGTCATCGGGGGGATCTGCCGCCTCGATTTTCCAATTTACCCCGTGAGGAATGTAGACGCCCCAAGCCCCTGCTTCGATTGCGGGTAAGACGTCCGATTTCATTGAGTTACCAGCCATGAGAGTCGTCGCTGGCGAGGTTTCGTGCCGCGCAAAGATGTCGATATAGGCGTCGCGTGTCTTGTCGGAAACGATCTCTACACCGTCGAACACCTCACCGAGCCCGGACTGGGCGATTTTACGCTCCTGATCGAGAAGGTCGCCCTTGGTGATCACGATCAGCCTGTATTTTGGCGCGAGCTTGGCGAGGGTGTCTGCAACGCCGGGGAGAAGGTCGATTGGGTGCGCGAGCATATCGTGTCCAGCCGCGATAATTTCGGCGATGACATGGCCGGGCACCTGGCGGTCTGTCACATCAAGCGCAGTCTCGATCATCGACAGTACAAAGCCTTTGATACCAAAGCCGTAGCGGCCCAGATTACGCTTTTCCGCGGCAAGAAGGCGGTCGGCCAGATCGTCACTTTCCATGTAGTCGGCAAGCAGCGTTGCGAAATGGGCCTGTGTCATCTGGAAGAAACGTTCGTTGTGCCAGAGCGTATCATCGGCATCGAAACACAGCGTCGTCAGCATGTTAACCGTTTTCCCTTAGACATGCCCTTTTCACCGCGTCGCTTTCGCATATATTGTACTGCCTAGTGACACGACCAACATGGGGCTGCGTGATTCTTCGCACATTGCATATGATGGCTGATACGGACAAGCCGGGTGACAACGACACCGGGGTTCTGACCGAGACAAAGCCAAAGACTGAAAAGCCGCCTCTTTATAAGGTGATGCTGTTGAATGACGACTATACGCCAATGGAATTTGTCGTACACGTGCTTGAGCGCTTTTTCGGTTTGAGCCATGCGCAGGCGTTTGAAATCATGCTGACTGTCCACAAAAAGGGGCTCGCTGTTGTTGGCGTGTTTTCCGCCGAGGTGGCCGAAACCAAAGTTACGCAAGTGATGGACTTTGCGCACCGCCATGAGCATCCGCTTCAATGTACTATGGAAAAGGAATAGAGCGCGGTTTGCGCTTGGTTTGGTCATGAATGCATCCCGACTTCGCCTTGCGCTTGAAAGCGGTGCTCTGAACTGGGCAGCCGAAGGGCGGATCGCTGTGATTGGCGCTTTGCGGGGCGATGACCTTTCTGATTTGCCAAAGGATCGCATTGAGGTCGTTCAGCGGCATTTCCCGGACCACGCTTATTTTATAGATCAGGGGTTTGAGGTCGCGACACAGGTCGGTGGACCCTATGTCGCCGCCTTGGTCCGGTTGCCCCGCGCAAAAGCCGAAGCGCGTGCGACCCTAGCGGCGGCTTGCGCTGTGACGGACGGACCACTTGTGGTCGATGGGCAGAAAACTGATGGCGTCGATTCCTATCTGAAAGATATCCGGCAGCGGGGCGACGTGGGCGAGGTGATCTCGAAGGCCCATGGGAAACTGTTCATCGTGAAGTCTGCGGATTTGTCCGAGTGGCTGGCGGTTGACCCAGGGCTGGTCGACGGCAGGTTTCGCACTGGCGCTGGCGTCTTTTCGGCGGATGGAATTGACCCCGGAAGCCGCGCATTGGCAGAGGCATTGCCACCGAAATTGAAGGGCCGTGTCGTCGATCTTGGGGCTGGCTGGGGCTATCTTTCTGATGCGGTCCTTGCGCGTGAGGGTGTAACATCTATCGATCTGGTGGAAGCGGATTATGCGGCCTTGGAAGCTGCACGCGAGAATATCACTGATGTTCGCGCGACCTTCCATTGGGCCGATGCTTTGACGTTCCGCCCGAAGGCTGCGGTGGATCATGTTGTGATGAACCCACCCTTTCATCAGGGCCGCGCGGTTGATGCCCGATTGGGTCAGGACTTCATTCGCGCAGCGGCGGGTATGTTGGGACCCAAAGGCCAGCTTTGGCTTGTCGCCAACCGGCATTTGCCATACGAAACGGTGCTATCGGACGTCTTTCATAACGTTCACCCACTGGCCCAAACGCCATCGTTCAAGCTTTTCCATGCCACATCTCCGAAGCGCCGTTCGAAAGGATAGCCACGCATGTCGTTTTCCATTGCAGGCAAGACTGCCGTTGTCACCGGAGCCGCAAATGGGGTCGGTCTGGCCATCGCGCGGCATTTTGTGGCGCGGGGCGCGAACGTTATGTTCGCGGATATGGACGAAGAGCGGCTGGTCAGCGAGATCGGGTCCGTCGAGGATGATGACGAGGGCACAACCGGCTACTTCGCGGGCGATTTGCGCGAGAAACTGAGCGTTGCGAATTTGTTGTCGGCCACGATCGATCGCTTTGATCGCGTGGACATTTTGGTGAATGGCTCTCGTCAGATGATCGCGGCAGATCCGCTGAACGCCGATGATGACGCCGTCACAACACTTTTGGACCAGAACCTCATAACGTCGCTGCGGTTGTGTCAGATTTTTTCCAAACGAATGATTAAGCAAGCTGACGAGGACGAAAGCGACGGACCCGCCGGATCGATTATCAACCTGTCTTCGATTGCAGCGCGACGGACCCAGCCGAATTTGCTGGCCTATTCAGTAAGCTCGGCCGCCGTTGATCAATTGACGCGTTCGATGGCAGTGGCGCTTGCACCGCATCGCATTCGGGTTAATGCAATTGCCCTTGGGTCGGTGATGAGTGAGTCGCTGAAGGGCGCAATACTCGAGCATGAAGAGTTTCGCGATGAAATCATTGATTCCACGCCGCTCAATCGCATTGCCGGCCCGTCTGAACTGGCGGAAGTGGCGCAGTTTCTGGCCTCGAATGGCTCAGGGTTTATGACAGGGCAAATCCTTACGGTTGACGGCGGGCGGTCCCTTGTCGATGCGGTGGATGCCCCGGCGCACTAAACTTGCGCGCAGCCCCTTTGCCTTTCTGGTGGCCTGTGCCAGTCTGCGAAAAAACCGCTGGAAAGCTCTATGACAGATCAATTTGAAAGCCAGAAAACACGCGCCAGTGCGTGGTTCCGCGACCTCCGGGACGGCATTGTCACTGCCTTTGAGGCATTGGAAGACAGCCAGACCGAAGGGGCCTTTTCGGATCGGCCAGCGGGCCGGTTTGAGGTGACCAAAACGAAACGCGCTTCGGATGACGGATCGGATGCGGGCGGTGGTCTGATGAGCGTGATGCGCGGAGGTCGGATTTTCGAGAAAATCGGTGTGAATGTCTCCAGCGTCTATGGGCATTTGGGCGCGCGCGCCCAGGCCGCAATGGCGGCGCGAAAGGACATTCCGGGCATGGCTGATGATCCACGCTTCTGGGCCAGTGGGATCAGCCTTGTTGCGCATATGCAGAACCCGCATGTGCCCTCGATCCATATGAACACCCGGATGTTCTGGACACCACATGCCTGGTGGTTTGGCGGAGGTTCGGATCTGAACCCTTGCATAGAATACGACGAAGACACGGCGGATTTCCACGCAATGCAAAAGGCGCATTGCGATCCGCATGGCGAGGACATTTATCCGCGCCTAAAAGAATGGGCGGATGAGTATTTCTATGTCCCACATCGCGGACGTGCGCGGGGCGTCGGCGGGATATTTTATGACGATCGCAATACCGGCGATTGGGAAAAAGATTTCGCCTTCACGCAGGATGTCGGGCGGGCGTTTTTGCGCGCCTATCTTCCGTTGGTCGAACGGCGTCGCAATATGGTGTGGAGCGACGCGGACAAGCAAACCCAGCTTGTGCATCGGGGCCTCTATGCGGAATACAATCTGGTCTATGACCGGGGCACCAAGTTCGGGTTAGAAACCGGGCATGACGCGAATGCAGTTTTGATGAGTTTGCCGCCGCTCGCCAAGTGGGTTTGATCGCGGGCTAGTTTCCGGTCGCGATGTTCAGCGCGCGCTGGATGCTGTTCCTTAACTCTCGAAGGTCGGCTTCCAGGCCACGGGCCGTGGCCGAACCCTCATTTGCAGTCGCGCTACCGCCGCGGCCTTCTATCCAAATCTCGATCACACCGAGACTGGGCGAGGGCGTGAAAGTGGTGAAGTCGCGCGCCAGGCCACCAAGCCCTTCGGCCAGCACAGTGGCCGCCGCCGCATCGTCTTCGTGGAAATACCGGATATTTGTCCGACTGATAGAAACGCTTGCGCGGCGTGTCTGATCAACGGGGATACCAAGAGCGGCGGCAATCTTGATGGCGCTTTCAGCTTCCGACTGCGGGACGAACGTCGGGACGAGAAGAACGACGTTTTTTGTGTCGCCAAGCAATGACGGAGTGGGCTGCTCAACAGCGATTTCTGTGATTTGTGCGATTTGTCGCGCGGGCGGCGTTGTGCCCAAGATGACAGGTGGGGAGAGACGCTCGAAGGGGGGAAAGGCATCAAACGCTGTCGGCGGACCGTCTGGCCTTTGCGGTTGCACAGCGGCGACACGGGCGACCAACGTTGGATTGCTCAACGGGGCAATTATGATGTCGAGTGATCCCGGCTTGGGAGACGGTAGCACTTCAGGATCAATGCTTTGGACCGCCGGGATCACGGCGGTGGGTTTTGCGACTTCGATTGGCGCTTGGCTGGTGACAGGTTCGCTTATGACCGGTTTCGGCGCCAGCGCAGTTGCGGCGGTCGCAGGAGCCTCTGGCAGCTCGCCACGCGGACCAAAGATGCCAATTAGAACCGCAATCAATGCAATTGCTCCCATTGCCTGAAAAAGTCCTATCCAATACCCACCACGACGGCGCTTTGGCTCTTGGGCTGGTGGCGGGTTAACAATTGGAGTTGCGATAGGGCGTGGCGCGGCCTCAATGTCAACAACTGGCACCAGGTCAGGCTTTATGATCGTCTGAGAAGCCGGCGCGCTTTGCCGTATTGGAGGGGGCGGCGTTTCGTTTGAGGCTTTGAGGCTCGGGATCGGTCTCGGGGCAGGTCCCTCGCCTTTTGCCAAAAGGACCTGGCGACGTCTGCGCGCGTCTTCAAGCCGGTCATAGACGGTCATTTGACGCACAGGCTTTGGCGCGCTCCCGGTTGTCTTACGGCCCGAATTTGGGTCTGAACGCTTACTCATGTCACTATCCCACTTGGCCCGATGCACCTGCACCGGACACTCCATCATGCCCCGATTCGGGGTTGATAAAAAAGGCCGTAGCGCTTTTTCAGTCGCTGCGCGGCTATTTGCGCAGGGCTGGCAGTCCAATGCCGGTGGCTTCAAACCCGCCATCGGCGGCAAGAACCTGTCCGGTGATGAAGCTTGCGCGGTCCGAGCACAGGAAGACGATAGCTTCGGCGATCTCGCTTTCCGAGCCGTACCGGTTGAGGGGCAGCGCATCGTGGTAGGCGGCAATGATCTCGGGGCTATGGACGGCCATCGCAAGTTTGGTGCGCACCGGGCCGGGGGCCACGCAATTGGCGCGCACGCCGTATTCGCCAAGTTCTACAGCGTGTTGAAGGGTAAGTTGGATCACCGCCGCCTTTGACGTGCCGTAGGCTATACGCAGCGTCGAGGCGCGCAGGCCGGATATCGACGCGATGTTGACGATCGCACCTTTTGAGACCTTCAGGGCAGGTGAAGCGGCCTGTGTCATCAGGAACGGGCCGTCCAGATTGTTGGCCATTACCCGCTTCCACCGCGCGAAGGTCGTCTCTTCCATCGGGCCGAAATCGGCGACGCCAGCGTTGTTAACCAGGGCGTTTATGCCGCCGAGTTGTGTCGTGACCTGTGCGATCATCCACGCAGCCGCGTCCGGATCAGAAACGTCGCCTTCGACCGCACGCACGTTTTCAAGCGGGTCCGCTGCACGTTGCAGTTCTGGCCCGTCGATATCGATCATCGCGACTTGCCAGTCCTCGTCGAGGAATAGCTTTGTGGTGGCAAGGCCGATGCCTCGGGCGGCCCCTGTGACCAGCGCGACTGGGCGGGTCATGTGACCGCCTTGGCGTCTGGTCCGCCAAGCGATTGCAGGCGAAGCGCAAGGATCCAAATCGCCATGACGACCGCTGTTAGCACCCATGCGCCGGAGGCGAACGTTGCCACAACACCAAGGAAGGCAACAAACGAGGTGACGATCCCGGCTGCATCACGGAGCCCGTCCAGCCCGGAGGCTGCAAGCACCGCGACTGTAAGGGCGCCGGTCAGGGCCGCGACGAAAATAAGGATCCATATTGGCGGGAACCCGCCTTCGGTCAGCGCGGCAAACGGAGCGAAAGTGCCTTCGGGATCCAGCAGG
>Ga0075467_10002361_pt1 | contig 14892 bp, 17 predicted proteins | sample DEB08_DNA_9_FD_75067 | JGI IMG/M metagenome (GOLD analysis project Ga0075467, IMG submission 75067) | Aqueous microbial communities from the Delaware River and Bay under freshwater to marine salinity gradient to study organic matter... | ecosystem: Environmental > Aquatic > Marine > Coastal ... | reverse complement strand
GTTCGTATGAAGTCGTAGAGAAAGATAGTAGGATAAATACGATTTCCCTGTATCTGTATTTTTTTTGATTTTCTCACACCTTATACAGTACTATAACATGAAAAACCCTCTATATAATACAGGCTTTTTTGTTGTCTAATATGCACTTATTATTGGTTTAAATAAAAAAGCCCTTCTTTTCAAAAGGACTTTCAATGCGATATAATTTAAACAGACTACGTATTAAAAGGAAACACCAAAGCCAAAATTACCTATTAAAACTCCGTTGGTACTTACCCCAGGGATAGCTGGAAAATCTTCAATTTCAATTCCTGTATCAGTTTGTATGTTCCCATCGCTGTCAGTATAAGTAAACGTACCAGTCGCCTCTACAGTTTGTGGAACAGTGCCAATCCCATAGCCTAGTTCAAGTCGGAAGTATACGCGTCCTCCAGTTTTTATTCCTAGTTTTAGGTTGGTGGTTTTTATTTGCGTTGAAACAATTGCAGTTCCAGTGCCTCGATTCCCATCCTCTTCGAATTCTTGATCTTTGAATGTAATCTTCGGTTTTAAGGTTCCAAAACCAATGCCAACATAAACTCCTTTTCCTTGGTTTCCAAAGTAAAAATTAGAGCCAAATTCTGTATGCTTTAAGTCAATGTCAGTATCAACCGTATTTACAGGAAAAGAACTGTAATCAACAAAAGGAGCAATGCGGTTTCCGAAAAAAGGTGTAACACCTTCTAAGGATAAGCTGGCAATGTTTGGAATTCCTAATTTTATTCCAACGGATAGCCTTTTTACTTTATAGACATCAATAGAGTCTGTTACTTGAAAATCTTCAACTTCAAAAGCATTCGATGAATTGTCTACTTCTTGCCCTAAACTGAGCAAACTAATCAAGCATAAAGGCAGTAAGAAAAAATATTTCATAAGTAAAGTTTTGTAGGAATATGTTATTCCTCAATTAGTTTTATGCGTTCCTCTCTGTTAGCTAGCTCCCAGGCAGTAGCAAAAATTAAGCGCGCTCTAGTTTCCATCAAATCAAATTCGATCTTTTCAACGGTATCGGTTGGCTTGTGATAATCATCGTGTGTACCGTTGAAATAAAAGATAACAGGGATATTATTTTTCGCAAAATTATAGTGATCACTTCTGAAGTAGAAACGATTTGGATCATCGTGCGCATTGTACGTGTAATCTAAGTCAATGTTTACTGTAGCTTTATTTACTTCTTCAGAAATTTCGTGTAACTCTGTACTCAATCGATCAGAACCAATTAGGTAGATGTAATTAGGGTTATCGTTTACTCGTTTCGGATCTGTACGCCCTACCATATCGATGTTTAAATTCGCAATGGTGTTAACTAAAGGATAAAGCGGATTATTTGCATAGTACGCAGAACCTAAAAGCCCTTTTTCTTCCCCAGTAACGTGAAGGAAAATAATGGATCTTTTTGGACCTTTTCCATCTGCAACTGCTTTTTGAAAAGCTTCAGCAATTTCAAGTAAGGTTACTGTTCCAGAGCCATCATCATCAGCACCGTTGTTAATCTCTCCTTCGTGCGTTCCAATATGATCTAGGTGAGAAGAAATAACAAGATACTCTTCTGGTTTTTCAGAACCTTCAATGATAGCAATAACATTTTCTGTATCAATTTCTTCCCCTTTGATGGTCAAGGTCATTTTTTGAAAATAATCTTCGCTTCCTGCACCCGCTTGAATCCCTCGAGATTCATAAAACTCCTTTAAAAAAGTAACGGCTCTTTTCTGACCTAGCGTTCCTGTTTCTCTTCCCTGAAAAAAGTCAGAAGCATAAACGTATAATAATTGTTTTAAATCTTCCGATTCAATGGTCGATGCATAGGCATCCGATGCTGGTGTTTGTGCAAATCCTAGGCTGGTGCATAGTAGAAATGCAAATAAATAAATTGACTTCATAGTATTCATTTGGTTATTGGTTTTAAAATTAAGTCTGCAATACCGTCCCACAGAGCAATTCTATGGTTGAGTGCAGTTTTAGAAGCTACAAGAGCTTCCTCCCATTTCACTTGGTCATCTCCACACAATTCTTGAATCATCTTCAAAGCCATAGGGCCATGTTCTCCAGCATCAACTTCAATATGTCGTTCAAGGTAATAAATCAAATGACTTAAATCAAGGTCCGAATCATTATTAATGTTTTTGATCATCTCAATAAACATGTCAGGAATCAAATCCTCTCTTCCAAAAGTGAAAACTGCAGCTACCACATGCGTTTTATTCGATTCTATAACTTCAAAAGTGAATTTCAAAAACTCTTTTATATAGCTTGGAAGTTCAGCTGAGTCGATGTGGTGTTGAATGGTAGGCGATGCATGAAGCGTGCTTAAGAAGTGTTTCATTGCCGTAGTAGATGCACCAACTTGATCCATGGATTCCAGATACATTTCAAAATGACTCATTGGTACACCATCTTTGTTGATGTCCGTTTCCTCTCCCCAAACAATTTCATTAATTAACCTTCCTGCGGAAGGCATGGTACTCGGTACCCAGGGTAGGGTAGTTGTTGTAAGATCTACTTGTAACTTTTTGACTAAAGACATAAAATCCCAAACGGCGTATACATGATGTTCCATAAAGACTTGAAGGTCTTCTTGGCTTTTCATCATTTTGTACAAAGAATGGTTGATTAACTGTACTTTTAGAGTCTCAATTTCATTTTCAATTCGGTCGATCATTTTGCTCTTTTATAATTTTGAGTAAAGATAGTTGTATTCCTTTTATTTGAAAATAATATCGAACTTTGTATTGAATTATTATGGAAGAACTTTTTTCTTTTTTATTGGCATCTATATTGCTGACCCTAGCACCCGGACCTGACATTCTTTTGGTGCTTAGCGAAAGTTTGACTAAAGGATCAAAATCTGCATTAATGTTAGCCGCTGGTTTGATTTGTGGATTACCTTTTCACACTTTAGTTCTCGTATTGGGATGGGGTCAATTCATTGGTTTTTATCCCAATTTGATTGTAGTGATTAAAATTTGCGGAGCACTCTATTTTTTGTATCTCGCGATCCAAACTTTTAATAGCTTAAAGATAGAAGTTCATAACACAGAGTTAATCGAAAAGGAATCCTTTACAATTTTTAAAAAAGGGCTTTTAATGAATTTATTAAACCCTAAAGTCAGTTTGTTTTTCTGGCTTTTCTTTCCTAGTTTTTTGTTTCATGATTCACTTCCCCACGGAACTCAATACGCTATTTTAGGTGGGTTGTTTATGCTCCAAGCAGCAGTAGTTTTTACATTCGTTTCAATTGCAGCCGCTACCCTTATTGCTCCAATACTAAATAACCCTAAAAGCCTTTATTGGATTAATTTTGGACAAGGAATTCTTTTGATAGGCATCGCCATCTACCTTCTATTCTAGACAAAAACGTATCTTTAGCCAATGAAAAGGCCTATTCTTATTGAATGTCCACGCGATGCCATGCAAGGCATTAAGAAGTGGATACCTACTGAGGCAAAAATCAAGTATCTACAATCGTTATTGACAGTTGGTTTTGATGTCATAGACGTTGGTAGTTTTGTGTCCCCCAAAGCAATTCCTCAAATGCGAGATACTGCTGAGGTTCTTCGTAATATTGATACCACAGAGACTAAGTCGGAATTGTTGGTTATTGTAGCGAACCTTCGAGGTGCGCTAGAAGCGACACAATTCGATTCAATTTCATATATAGGTTTTCCGCTTTCAGTTTCAGAGAATTTTCAAATGCGAAATACCCATAAAACCCAACAAGAAGCACTTGTGTTGTTGGATGAATTACTAAAGGTTTGCGCAAGTTCTGGCAAAAAACTTGTTGTTTATTTATCTATGGGTTTTGGGAATCCTTACGGAGATCCCTGGTCAGTTTCCATTCTAATGAATTGGGTTGATCTTTTGGTTGAGAAAGGAGTGCAAATCATTTCGCTTTCCGATACTGTAGGAACAGCAAAAACTGACGACATAAGCCACATCTTTAAAGCGTCGATTTTACAGTATCCAGAAATTGAAATCGGTGCTCATTTTCATACCCAGCCTCAGAATGCTTTTAATAAAATTAAGGCAGCTTATGACGCAGGCTGCATTCGATTTGATGGTGCAATAAAAGGATTTGGCGGTTGTCCTATGGCGGCCGATGATTTGACCGGAAATTTACCGACAGAGAAGTTGCTTTCTTTCTTCAATCAACAAAAAATTTCATTGAACATCAACCCAATTAAGTTTGAATACGCCTATAATCAGTCACTCATTATCTTTATTTAAATTTAATCTAAATAAGCTTTGTAGATTGTTTTCTGCATTATATATTTGCATTATTATTCTTAATGAATCTAAATAAAGGCAATGAGAACATTTTTTTTAACAGTAATAACTTTAATTACTACAGTTGGTTTTGCACAGCAACCACAAGCATTAAATACACAACAAGATAGTATTTCGAAGACTCCAATTCAGATCAACGGATACCAACGAATCATGTCTAATCTTGAAGCAATTCCTCAGGGAGTTACACTCGGAGGTTACGGTGAAATTTTATACAATCAACCCGATAATGCTAATGGAGAATTAGATGTACAACGTTTGGTTCTTTTATTCGGTTATAAGTTTAATGAACGCGTACAGTTCATCACAGAAATTGAATTTGAACATGTGAAAGAAGTGTACGTAGAGCAAGCCTTTATTAATTATAACCTTACAGACGGGCTCAATCTTAGAGCTGGATTAATGCTAGTTCCAATGGGGATTATAAACGAATTTCACGAACCTACAACCTTTAATGGTGTTGAGCGTCCAAGTCTTGACAATGCAATTGTCCCAACGACTTGGAGAGAAATAGGAATTGGAGCTTCGGGACGATGGGATGCATTAGCCTTGCGATATCAAGCTTATATTTTTAATGGGTTTTTATCTCATGACGGAACAGACGGTAAACTCAAAGGAAGTAATGGACTAAGAAGTGGCCGTCAAAAAGGAGCAAAGTCTACTGTAGATCAATTTAACTTTTCTTCAAAGGTTGATTATTATGGAATTCCTGGACTTCGATTAGGGCTTTCTGGATACTTCGGAAGAACACAAGCTGTAGATGACCAGTCTGGTATACTTGGAAGTACGGTAGGGGTTTCAATGGTTGGATTGGATGCTCGATACAGATTAAGAAAATTTTCTGCACGAGGTCAATTCATTCAAGCAAATCTTTCGGATTCGGATCAATACAACACACTAACAGGCAGGGATCTTGGAAAAGAAATTTCAGGATATTATCTTGAAGCTGCGTATAATTTACTTCCTTCTTCAAATATTCAGCGATTAGAAGGCTTCGTTCGTTACGAAGACTACAATACACATGCAGCAACTGCAGGCGCTTTAGTTCAAAACCCAGCCTTTCATAGAAAAGAATGGACTACTGGTTTGTCTTACCATTTATCACCTGGATCAGTTTTCAAAGTAGATTATCAATCAAAATCAACAGCTGTATCAGGTTCCACATACGGCCAATTTAATATGGGAGTAGGAGTTTGGTTTTAAAGTTTATTTAAAATTAATCTAAATAAAATTGTTCCTTCGTAAGAACTGAAATATATTTGCAGTCATGATCCGTTTTCTTTCATTTTTGAGTCTTTCTATTACTTTTTTAATGAGTGCTTCGCATGTGTCTCATAGCGACGCTGTATCTAAAAGGATTCAGAAGAAAGTGCAGAAAGAAATCAAGAGTGTTTTTAAAGTTGAAACTTTTAATTTGGAAGAAAACTCTTTTAAAATCCCAGCTAATAATTTCCTACAAGCCAGTACTTTTCAAGAAATACATGCACAAAATGTACTTCAAGGTTATGCCTTTATTGGAACAGCTCCTAGTAAAACAGATAGTTTTGAGTACCTCGTTTTACTTGATAAAGACCTTGTAATTGTAAAAGCGAAAGTATTGGTTTATCGTGAAGATTATGGCGGAGAAATAGGCAGTAAGCGTTGGCTTTCCCAATTCATATCGAAGAATAGGGATTCAATTCTTGGTTATGGAGAAGAGATCACAGCAATTTCGGGAGCTACAATTTCTGTTAAATCAATGACTGCATCCATCAACCACTTTCTGTATTCTTTAAAAGAGTTTAATAATAAAACTCCTTCCTAAATGATGTTTCCAAACTACATCGCGACGCTTCCAAAACCAATCAAAATGTTTTTGTTTGCGTTTTTAGTTGCCTTATCAGTTGGTTATTTCACAGGCCTTAATTTTGTAAGACAAACAGATAGCGCAACTCCTCAGGGAGTTATAGAGAATTACAATGGGAATGAAGATAAACCCGAAGCTGAAACCATGAAGTTTAAAAAAGGAAAACGGGAGATGTTGACCATCATTCATACCCACATCCTTTCCATTTCATTTATTTTTTTCATGTTAGGAATTCTCGTTTGGGGAACAGATCAATCCATCAAACTCAAGACCTTTTTAACCATTGAGCCTTTTGTTTCCGTCTTACTTACTTTCGGTGGAATTTATATGCTGTGGCTTGGTTATTCATTCTTTTCTTATGTTGTCATATTTTCTGGAATTTTAATGACACTAAGTTATGTCTTAGGCGTTTTGGTTATTTTGAAGGATATTTTTAAATAAAAACCTCATAATAGTACTGTTTAACGCGTATTATTTCATAATTTTGCTCGCAACTAATTTCTAAGCAGTTGCTATGATTTCAAACAATCCAAAATTTGTCGAACAAGGTCTAACATACGATGATGTGCTACTCGTACCAGCATATTCAGATGTTTTACCACGTGATGTAAAAATCAATTCTAAGTTTTCTAGAAACATCCCTCTAAATATCCCTATAGTTTCTGCAGCCATGGATACTGTAACAGAAAGCCAAATGGCGATTGCTATGGCACGAGAAGGTGGGATTGGTGTCCTTCATAAGAACATGACAATTGCAGAACAGGCTGCCAAAGTGCGGATGGTGAAACGTTCAGAGTCTGGAATGATTTTAGACCCTGTTGTTCTTCCATTGACTGCAATAGTTGCAGATGCAAATGAAAACATGACAAAGTACAAGATTGGCGGAATTCCAATTGTTGATGAGCATGGTAAATTGAGTGGGATTGTTACGAATCGAGATTTGCGTTTCGAGAAAAATGATCAACGCCCAATAACGGAGGTTATGACTTCTAAAAACCTGATTACGGTTAAGGAAGGAACTTCGTTGTCCGATGCTGAAGAGATTCTACAAAAACACAAAATAGAAAAATTACCTGTAATCGATGACAATCAAAACTTAGTTGGTTTGATTACATTCAGAGATATAACAAAACATACCACTAAACCAATAGCGAATAAAGATGCTTTTGGAAGACTTCGTGTTGCTGCTGCTGTTGGTGTAACTGCTGACGCTGTCGAACGAACACAAGCCCTTGTGAACGCAGGAGTTGATGCAATTGTAATTGATACGGCTCACGGTCATACCAAAGGTGTTGCTTCCGTTTTGAAAGAAGTTAAAGCTTCATTCCCTGATCTAGACGTAGTAGTTGGTAATATAGCTACAGGTGCAGCAGCAAAATATTTAGTAGACCTAGGTGCAGACGCTGTTAAAGTTGGTATTGGTCCGGGATCTATTTGTACTACGCGTATCATAGCTGGCGTTGGATACCCGCAACTGTCAGCTGTTCTTCAAGTGGCAGAAGCGATCAAGGGTAGTGGAGTACCTATTATCGCCGATGGTGGTATACGGTATACTGGTGATATTCCTAAAGCAATTGCCGCAGGAGCATCTTGTGTGATGTTAGGGAGCTTATTGGCAGGTACAAAAGAATCGCCAGGAGAGACTATTATTTTCGAAGGGCGAAAATTTAAATCGTATCGTGGGATGGGATCTGTTGAAGCAATGAACAAAGGGAGTAAGGATCGTTATTTTCAAGATGTTGAAGATGATATCAAAAAATTAGTCCCAGAAGGTATTGTTGGACGAGTACCCTACAAAGGAGAGCTTGTAGAAAGTATACATCAGTTTTTAGGAGGTTTAAAAGCAGGGATGGGATATTGTGGCACCGCTAACGTAGATGAACTCAGAGATCAAGGTAAGTTTGTACAACTAACCGCTTCGGGGATTAGAGAAAGTCATCCGCATAATATTCAAATTACCAAAGAAGCTCCAAACTACAGTCCATAATATTTATAAGGTTGAACAGGAATCTTAACCGGCTAGTTTGCGATTAATTTGTACGTTTTAACATCGGTTTCGGTTTCGATACGTACGATATACATATTGCCAGATTCTAATCCGATAGGTTTTTTGAAGTTTGCTAAAGTTTCGTTAGAGAATCGAGCGATCTCATTACCTATGATGCTGTAAATTTGTATTGATCCTGTGCCCATTAATCCATCTATTTGGATTTGTCCATTGCTGTAAAATAATTTTACAATATCTTGACTTGAAATAGGGCTTGCAGAAGGGTTTATAGGAGAGGAATTGCAATACGCTTTGGGAAAAGCGAGAAGTAAAAATAACAATAAAGAATACATACTAATTTTCATCCCCATAAATATACTTGCAAGTTATAGATATTGCTGTTAATAAAAAAGGATTTATTAACAATTAAAATGCTGTTTATTAGCAGTCTAATAAAGTTATTAAGAAATTTAACATAAAAAGGCGTCAAATAACACAATAAATTTATTTTTTCTCGTTGTTAACATTTAACAAATTTATGCAAAAAACAAGCCAATATATTCGAAGCAAAGTACAGTTTCTACTTTTACATTGGACAGGTCCAATTGCCTTACTTTTCTTTTTAGTTATTGGCTGTGATCAGTTCTATAATGTAAAGCAAGATGTGGTTGTAGCACGAGCTGGTAATTCCTATTTATATCGCTCTGAACTTAGAGATAACATCACCGTTTTTTCTTCCAAAACGGATAGCATAATTCAGTCAGAAAACTACATCAACAACTGGGCAAGAAAACAATTACTTTTTGACCAAGCAATAATTAATCTTGATATTGAAGCCCAGAAGGATATGGATGAATTAGTAAATTCATATCGTTCAGATCTTTGGAGTAGGAGTTATAAAGAATTCATTGTAAAGTCGAATATTGATACGCTAATAAGTAAAACAGAAATTGAAACGTATTACAGAGAAAATCAAAATAATTTCAGGCTGAATGAAGCTATGGTCAATCTTCGTTACATTGCTTTACCTTCAGAAAACATAGACTTATTAGAGATTAAAAATAAACTAATTCGTTTTCAAGAAGAAGACATTCGTTTTTTAGATTCCCTTACCTTTCAATTCAATTCATATGGATTGAAAGACTCATCGTGGCTTACAAAGAGAGAATTAATTCGTACACTTCCTATAATCAATGAAAATAACTTTGAGAACTACTTAAAAAAATCACAATTTTTTCTTGTTGAGGATGCTTTCGAAGTATATTTGCTTTTTGTGAATAATTATATGTTACGAAACGAAGTAGCCCCTTTGGTTTCCATAGAAAACACAATCCGTAAAATTGTTTTCAACAAAAGAAAGCTTGATTTTATTAAACAATTTGATAAAGAAATACTACAAGATGCAATACGAACAAAGAAATTTCAACTCTACCGTTAAAACTACAATACTACTTCTAGTAGCTTTTGTTTTTAGTTTTCAGACTTTTGCTCAAGGGCCTCTGGAAATAAAGAGTAGTTTTAAACGAACTAAGATTGACGGAGTCTCTGCAGTTGTTGGCGACTATGTGATTTTAGATTCCGATATTGACAAAACTTTAGTCGATATGAAATCGCAAGGAATTCCTACAGATGGCATTGAGCGTTGTCAACTTCTTGGAAAACTAATGGAAGATAAGCTTTATGCTCATCATGCAGTACAAGACAGTTTAGAAATTAGTGATTCTGAGGTGTACAGCTACGTAGACCAAAGTATTGAATATTTCACTGAACAATTAGGGAGCATAGAAAAGGTTCTTGAATTTTATAATAAACCTGACGAGCTTTCTTTTAGAGAGCAACTTTTTGAAATCAACAAGCTTCAAAAACTAGCCTCTTTAATGCAATCTGATATTGTTTCTAAAATTGAAATTACTCCTGAAGAAGTTCGTAGCTTCTTCGATGAAATTCCAAAAGAGGAATTACCTGTTTTTGGTACTGAAATAGAATTAGCACAAATTGTAATAGAGCCTAAGGTTACGGATGAAGAAACTCAGCGCGTTGTAGAGAAGCTAAAAGATTTTAAAAACGATGTCGAAGAAAAGGGTTTGAGTTTTGCTTCAAAGGCTATTTTATACTCACAAGATCCAGGTTCTCGATCTACAGGTGGTAAATATACGCTGCACAGAAAACGCCCGCGTATGGTAAAAGAATTTAGAGATGCTGCTTTTAGTCTTGAAGAGGGAGAAATATCCAAACCTTTTAAGTCTGATTTTGGATGGCATATTGTAACAGTAGATAAAATTAGGGGACAACAAGTTGATGTTCGCCACATTTTATTGACACCAAAAGTTGATCCAACGCAATTAGATGAATCTAAAAAAACATTAGATACTATTCGTAAACGTGTTCTTGAAGAAGAAATCACTTTTACAGATGCAGCATTCAATTATTCAAATGAAAAAGAAACCAGGAACAGTGGAGGAGTGCTATTAAATCCTGTTACAGGAGATACCCGTTTTGAACTAACAAAGATGGATCCAACACTTTACAATCAGGTGAGTAAGCTTAAAGAAGGTGAGGTTTCACTTCCATTACTGGATGAAGATCGTTCTGGATTAAAGAAATACAAAATCATTAAGATTACGAATCGTTTTGATGAACATGTAGCAGATTATTCTCAAGATTATATCCGTATTAAAGAGCTTGCTTTGAAGGATAAGCAGTTAAAAGCTATTGAAAAATGGACCCAAGAGAAAATTGAAGATACTTACGTAAGTATAAGTAGGGATTACAGAGATTGTGAATTCACAAACAATTGGTCCAAGAAGTAAATCCAGATTATTTAAAATATTTTATTGGCACCCAAAGCATTCCAAAACATTCACCTCCACCTTTGTGAATACTCTTGTGATGAATCTTATGTGCTCTGCGGAGCCCTTTAGCATATTTTGAATTAGTAGTTCTTAAGATCTTAAAACGTTGGTGTATGAAGATGTCATGAACAATGAAATAACTCATTCCGTACGTAAAGATACCCAGAGCCATTGGCAAACCAGCCCAAAACCCATACTCTCCCCATAGTATAACAAGAGACATGCTCACAACGGCATAGAAGATAAAAAACAAATCGTTGCGTTCGAACCACGATCCGTGGTCTTTCTTGTGATGATCTTTGTGAAGATGCCATAAAAAACCATGCATGATGTATTTGTGAGAAAACCACGCCATGAATTCCATGAAAAAAAAAGTAGTTACGTAAATTAAAATCCAAAAAAAAGTAGCCATCTATAAGGTGTTAAAACGATAATTTAAATAGGATTGTGCCAGAACACTGATTTTTTGATAGTTCGGAACTCGAACACGAGTTTCCTTTATATGATTCGAGGGAATCTTCTTCAGTTTTCGTAATAGCTTGTAGTAATACTTATATGCCGTATAGACTCCGAAACGAGCTTCTTTTGGTAGGTTTAAAATGCCAATTAAACTTGCTTTAAAATCTGCTTCAATTTCATTTATGATTTTCAATTTCGATTCTTCATCAAAACTCTTTAAGTCAATTTCAGGAAAGTAAGACCGTTCCAATCCCTCTTGATCGGCTTTTAAATCCCTTAAGAAATTTACCTTTTGAAAAGCAGATCCCAAAGCCATTGCATATTCCTTGAGAGCATCATATTGTTCTCTATTGCCTTTTACAAACACTTTTAAGCACATAAGACCAACAACATCAGCTGATCCGTAAATGTATTCTTTGTAATCTTCTTGTGAGAGGTAGTTTTTTTTATGCAAATCCCAACGCATGCTTTTGAGGAAAGCCTTTACATGCTCGATATCTAGGTTGTGGAGATGGAACGTCTGTTGAAAGGAATTTAGGATCGGATTTAAGCTTATTTCATGTTCTAAGGCATGAAATAAGTCACTCTCGAAACGATCCAGTAATACTTCTTTATCAAATGAATGGAAGCTATCTACAATTTCATCAGCAAAGCGAACAAAACCATAAATATTATATATGTCTTTTCGTATCGAGCTGTGCAACATTTTTGTTGCTAGTGAAAAAGAAGTGCTGTAGGATACAGTAACAACCTTACTGCATTCATTAGATACGTTATCAAATAAAGTTTTCATTGATTTTTTTTAATCAAGCAAAAAATAGTAATCCAATATTCCGAAATTCTATGCCGGAATTATCATCAAAATTACATAAAAATTATGCAAATACAGTTGGTTCAAGGAACCTATGTTTAAATTCTTCTAGGCCCTCAAATACAACAATCTTGTCGGGTAGTTTTTCTTTTTTTAAATCAACAGTTCTTGGGCCAAACATTGATAAACGTGAATCACTGATGCTTAAAATTTGTTGTTCAAAATTGGATATAAAATCATCCATGATATTTTGATTTGGTTCCACAATGCAAAAGGTAACAAAATGCAATTGCGAATTGAAACTTAAAAGTGTAGCTAAACTGCTGCTAGGTACAGATTGACCTAAGAAAATAGTTTTATAACCTTTGGATAAGATGAGTTGATTTAAGTATAAAATACTCAATTCATGAATTTCATTTTCGGGTAAAAATAACACAAAACAAGCATCATCCTCATTCTGTTTTATTTGGCTTTGAGCTAATTCAGTCTGTAAGTGTATTTTTTGCTTAACGAGGTTGGTGATGAAGTGCTCATGCGAAAGGCATATTGCATTTGTTTGCCATAAGATCCCTAATTCATGAAGGAGTGGAATAAAAACCTTCATATAGATGAATTCAAAATCTTTCTTCCCTATCAATTCTTCGAAAGTGAGGTCAAATAAAACCGTATCGAAATTTACCATTGCCAATTTCAATGTATTAATTGACATCTGTTCAGATTTAGAAGTAAGTGCTAATTTACGAACAAGAAGTGGAATTTCAGATTCTTCGTAAGCTGCGATTTTAGATATTTTATAACCGTTGTTGTAGAGTAATGTGATGTTGAGCAGCTTTCTCAGGCTGTCAATAGAATATCTTCTGATATTAGTATCGGTTCTTTCGGGTGAAAGAAGATTATACCTTTTTTCCCAAATTCGTATGGTGTGCGCCTTTATGCCTGAAATGTTTTCAAGGTTCTTGATGCTAAAACTGTTCTTAATCTTATTCATTGGTTTAATCTTCGTTGAGGAAGATTAAACAAAACTACAAAATAAAATTAAAAGCAATAAAGGAAGTGGGGTAAAAGATGAAGTGCGCACGAGAAGACTCGAACTTCCACGGCCCGAAGGCCACTAGCCCCTCAAGCTAGCGCGTCTACCAATTCCGCCACGTGCGCGGTAGTGACCTGGCTGGGGCTCGAACCCAGGACCCTCTCCTTAAAAGGGAGATGCTCTACCAACTGAGCTACCAGGTCTTAAAATAGTAGTGATCTGGCTGGGGTTCGAACCCAGGACCCTCTCCTTAAAAGGGAGATGCTCTACCAGCTGAGCTACCAGATCGGTTTGGTATTTTAAGGCTGCAAATATACGTGCAAATATTAATAATTCATATTCTAAATCGCTAAATTTACAACTGAATTTTAAAATGATCTTTTGAAGAAAACAATTGTGCTTTTGGGGTATATGGGTTGTGGGAAATCTAGAGTTGGCGAGGCGCTTTCGCAATGCATTGATATTCCATATGTTGACCTAGATTCTTTTATTGAACAGCAAGAAAACTTGTCAATAAAAAGCATATTTGAAGGTAAGGGAGAACTGTTTTTTAGAAAAATTGAACGTCAATATTTAGAGCAATTACTCACTCAAAAGGAACCTATAATCTTATCTTTAGGTGGAGGAACACCTTGTTATTACAATTCAATGGACTACATAGTGAATTCCAAAGCGCTTAGTTTTTATTTAAAAGCCCACATTGCAACACTGAAAGATCGATTGCTTTTAGAGAAGAATAAACGTCCTTTAATTAGCCATCTTCAAACCGAAGAAGAGTTGACTGAATTTATCGGAAAACATTTGTTTGAACGACTTCCGTTTTATGGAAAAGCAACGCACACTGTTGCAGTTGATACGGGTTCTCCAGAAGTACTAGCCCAAAAAATTAAAAATTTAATTTAGATACACTCCTTCGATTTCTGAATTCAGATTTACTTCAATATGTTCGTTGATTGAAGTAGAAAGAGAAATCCCTTTAAAATCCGCCTTAATAGGATAATTTTTATGATTACGGTTAACTAATACCGCTGTCTTTAGTTGTTTCAAAGGCACTTCTAATAGGTGTTTTACTGCATATATCAAAGTACTACCCGTATTCAAAACATCGTCTATTAAAACAACCGATTGATCTTTTAGTTGATGAAGATCCTCTGTAGTTTTGATTGGTAGGTGAGGATTTTTCTTATTAATTTCTAATTGTATAAAATGAATTTTGAGATCAGAAATTTCTTCCAAAACAGCAATGATACTTTTAGCGTACAGAACACCGCTTTTTGCTATTCCAACTACATAAAGCGTTTTGTAATTAAAATTAGCTTCATAAATTTGATATGCGATTCTGCGTGTACTGTGTTTTATCGTTTGACCATCAACGATTAGCGTTGCATCTTTTCTCATAAATTTATTTTTGGCATACAAATTGATTCGTACCTTCGCAAAGTTATAAAGTTTTATAGTCCCAAATCTAGTTAACCTTAATTTACTTATGAAAAATACTGCTATTTTATTATTTATTTTTATGTCCTGCGTAGCTTATGGTCAGAATAAGTCGGCTAGTGATTTTAATTTACCCAAGAGTCGTGT
>Ga0075467_10002360_pt1 | contig 14898 bp, 12 predicted proteins | sample DEB08_DNA_9_FD_75067 | JGI IMG/M metagenome (GOLD analysis project Ga0075467, IMG submission 75067) | Aqueous microbial communities from the Delaware River and Bay under freshwater to marine salinity gradient to study organic matter... | ecosystem: Environmental > Aquatic > Marine > Coastal ... | reverse complement strand
TTTGAGCATTTAACAACTCATTTTGACTAACCAACAACTTATTTTCAGCTCCAATCATCTTCGCTTTAGTCGCTTGTAGCTTTTGTTGACGTTTCTCAAAGTCAGTTCTTGAAATCAACTCTTCTGCAAATAAGCTCTCGTAACGTTTAAACTGGTTCGATGCAATATTAAAGTCCGTTGTTGCAGCTTCGTAGCCCAGACTATCCGATGTTATTTTTAATCGAGCTTGTTTTATCTTATTTGATAACTGTCGAGTTTTTAAGTCCAAAACCTCACGCAACGCTGTGATTTGCCTATCTGCCGCTTGTACTTTTTGCTTATAAGATTCTACCGATGCCGATTTTGCTTTTACTTGCAAATCTGCATTTTCTACCAAGTTAGGGTCAAAATAATCCGCTTTTATCTCCGAAAGATAAACAATTGTATCGCCTTTTTCTACAAATTGCCCTTCCTGCACATACCATTTTTCAACTCGTCCTGCGATAGTTGAATGTATCGTCTGAGGACGATGTTCAGGGCTTAATGTTGTTACCTTACCTTTTGCCTGAATATTTTGAGTCCAAGGCACAAAAAGAAAAATAATAAAGAGGATCAAAATACCAATCAACCAGTAAGCGGTAATTCGACTAAATCGCAGTTTTCTAATTTTGTTAAATGCCGAATAATTATCTTTTTCGACATCATTTGCAATAGCTATATGTGATATATTTAACATTTTTAATCAATTGATTTTAGACTACTTTTGAATATAAAAGGCTACCCGACGCTATTGATTGAATCAAATTATTCAAAATCAACAAATTGGACAGAAGGAAGTTTTAGGAACTCATTCTTCCTTTTTTAGGAGAAAATTTTTCCGAATTTTATTACTGCTAATTACTACAGTTTCTTTCTCCACCAAATCCCAACCATTATTATCAAAATAGTTCAACACTTGCATGTGAGATAGAAACTTTATTTCTTTCCCTTCTTCATCCTTTATGATACTTCTGCTACTTTCCAATATTGTATTTTGTCCATAATCGACATACACATTAACTCTCGCTGCCACTAATCGTAAATCACAAGAAACTTCTATATAATTTACACTTTTTAAGTTGTTTATATTGATATTATTGACATTGACTTGAGCATTCAACAAGGAACATAACACTAAGCAACATGACATCATTAGATATTTCATACGCTAAGTTTTTATAGTTTTATCTAAAACGTTTTTTGAAAACAAGTGTGTACTTTCACATCATCATAAGTTCCTTCATTGATGATTTGACCATTTTGCAATACTAAAACTCGGTCGCACTTCGCTGCCAAATTAGGATCATTAGAAACGATTACAAGTGTCCACTTTTGTTTTTTGTCCGTTAGAAAGTCAATGATATTTTCCCGTTCTTTTCGTTCAAATTTTGCTAATAATTCTTCCATCGCCAATAATCTTGGCCTATGAACAATTCCTCTTGCTAAAACGATTTTCTTAATAATCGTTCGGGACATTTGCCCACCTGTCGGTTCAATAATAGTATTATACCCTTTCGGTTGATGATTAATATAATCCTGTAGTCCTGCGGCATTAATAGCCCAGGTCACATCTTGTAAAGTAACATTTTTGTCACCCATCGTAATATTTTCCAACAATGTCCCATCAAATAAATCATCTTGTGGAGAATAGTTACCAATATGATAACGTAATGTATTGATATTCAGATTATCACGAGGAATATCATTATAAGTCAATGCTCCATCAAATTGTTCATATAGACCTGCAATAATATTCAATAAAGTTGATTTTCCTGAACCATTAAAACCTGCAATACAGACTTTTTCCCCCATCTGTATTTCAAAATCCAGATTTTTGAGAAGCGGTTCATGTGCTCCTTCAAAAGTGTAACTCAAGTTAGAAGCCTTGATTTTCAGACCTTGACTAATATGATTGACTGTTGCGAAATCTAATCCTTTTTCTTCTTCTAACGGAATGTCCGTAACTGTACCAATTTTCTCCAAGGCGGTCAAAGTATCATAAACCGTTTCCATACTTAAAATCAGTTTTTCAGAAGCATTCATAATTTGAATAATTACGATTTCGGCAGCGACAAACTGCCCGATATTAATTTCGCCATTGATTACTAAAATACTTCCCAAAATTAATAAGCCACCGGTGATGATTGTCTTGAAACTTGCAATACTAATGAATTGTGATAACAGGATACGGAAATGTTTTTTGCGAGCATCTAAATAACGTTCAGTCAGCTCATTAATCTTTTCTAAGTGTAATTTACTTGTACCAGCCAACTTGAAAGAGTGCATCGTACGAGCGACCTCTTCCAACCAATGTGCTACCTGATATTTATACTTTGACTCTTTTAACGACGTTTCTAATCCTTTGCTTCCAGTAAACCAAAAAATGAGGAAAAGGATGAATATCAACCCTAAACCAAATGCCAAGAATGCCGAATTATAGAAGGAAATCAAGATTAAACCGAAAAGAATTTGTAAAGCAGCGGCTGACAAGTCCATTAATATTTTTGGTAATCCTTTTTGAACCGTTAACGTATCAAAAAAGCGATTAACCAACTCGGGAGCATAAGTCTTGAATATCGCCTCTGTCTTGAATCGAGGAATGCGATATGCAAACTCAAATGCTGATCTTGCAAAAATTCGCTGTTGTAAACTCTCTGAAATAATGAGTTGCATAATTTTCAGACCACCAACAACGGCAACGCCTATCGTCACCAAGGTCGCCAAAACACCCCACGAAGTCGATACTTGACCTGCTAATATTAAACTGATAATCGCCTGAATGCCAACGGGTAAGGTCAAGTTTATCAACCCACTAAAAATAGAATATATATAAATGTAAATAATATCTTGTTTGTCGGGTGCTAACATCCTAAAAAATCGCTGAAAAGGAGTTAGTTTGTTTTCCGATGCAATGCTTTGAGCCATGTTTTATTTTTAGTTTAGCAAACAACAATAAAAGTATTACTATCATCTTAATAAAATACCACGTTTAAAACGTTTTAGTCTTAAAATGGTTTTCTATCTTTTTAATTTATTTATAAGTTTTTTCTACATACATAGACAAGAGATATGTTACTTCTATAAGCAATTGATACATAAGAATTTAGTTTAATTCTTGAAGTACTTTTTATTCTGATTTTCATGTAAAACCCTTATTTTATTCTGTAAATATCACCACCAACTTTACCTCCAAGTTTACGATTAGCAGGACAGGTCAACCTTCAATCTCATCGTATCTTAATAATCAATGCTATAGATATTTAACTGAGTTAACGGTAAAATTCCAGCAATTGAAACAGTACTTAGAATAAATATAAAGAATAAATACCTCATGAGCAATAAATCAATCTGGTTAGCAATCAAGATTGCTATAAATAGAAGAAGGAAACATCATAAAATGTTTCCTTCTCGAAGATAAATATATATTTTATCTAATGCCTCTGTTTCTTGACCTTCTTCTTAGATTTAGTCGGTGGATTTTTCATTGTAAAACGATGATCCTCAACCAATTGTAATAAATCAAAAGAGCTTATGATCCCTACTAATTTATTTTCATCAGTCACCAAAAGGTGATGGATTTTTTTATTACGCATTACGCGTGCTGCAATATAGACATCAGAATATTCCGGTATCGTATAAACTTTTGAAGACATAATCTGACTTACGGGCGTTCCCTCTTTAAACTTCTTGATAAGGTCTTTAGCTGTCACTATTCCGACAGGCTCATTCTCTGAATTAACAATAGGAACGGAATGTATTTTTTTGGTCTTCATAATATCTTTTACGTGTTGTATAGATTTATGAGGTACGGTTGTTACGATATTAGTAATCATTAAATCTTTGACTTTGATATTCATAACTATTTATTTTGAGTTGTACGGATACTTAATTTTCCTTTTGAAAACACTAAAGTCGTAGATTTAACGCTCCTTATATATGAGTAAAGTCAGTTATTGTGTTGATGTAGATTAATTACTTTATTTTAAATACGATAACTTTTTGATTATCAATAATTTAATTTTATTTTATTAAAGTTGACCACAACAAAAAAAGCAGTAGTCAACCCTTATGAGTATCATTACTTTATCCGAAATACCAGACTATTCCCACTTCTCGAAGTATTATCACCCGGACAACGCTGTTTGATATTTTCAAATAAATAAATATCACCTGTCTGGGCTTTATCTTTTAAGGTTTCAGCTGCTTCTCGGTAGCTTCCGCCAATATTTTCGATGGTTTCAGTTACACCATTTTGAGTGATTCTTGTCATTGAGAAAGATTCTACGGCACAACGTGTATCAAAATCAAAATCCTCTAACCAACATGAAATTCCGCCATTTGCTTTAAACGCTGCTCCAGTGATTTTACCACTATTTTTAGTACCTAACTTAATCGTAGGATTAGGAATACCTTTAATCTGAATTTGATATTCTTGCTCGTAATCTCCTGCTATAACGTAGATTGAGCCTTCTCCAGGTTTTGAAGCTCGAAGGGTATAAAATCCGCCTTCTTGTGCTATGACTTCAATATTATCGGTCGTTTCTATTTCAATATGTTGATTGGGTACATTCGTTACAAAGATTCTACACGGATTATCAACACCGACATATATCACATTCATTTTATCTAAATAAAGCGAGGCTTCCAGACATTCTATTTCATAAAAGTCAAAGGTTTTTGCCGTCGTTGGGGCTTCATTCAAATTCATAGAATCGTCTTCATAACTATAGACTTCTGTCGAATCCCATTCTATTTCTAAATCATCTAAGCCATCAAAAGAGTCTTTGACAGAATCAATACCTTTTTTGGCTCCCATTACCATAGAGGGCATAAAGACACAACTCGAAAATAGGGTTACAGCGAAAAATGCCACCGTTACTTGCAGTAATTTCATTATTTAAATAATTTGAATGAAGTGAAAGAGACAAAGTTAGTAAAAAAGAAAGGGCAATCATCACAGCCGAAATTAGGAATGAAATGATGGGCAAAAAATAGCGGCCAACAGCTAAAAACGATTGACCGCTAAAGCGTATTTGATGAATATACGCTCACTAATTGTTCTCAATACGAATGTAAAAATAATCTATGGGTGTAATTTGCTTTTTTCGATAAACACTTTACAAATAATGATATATTAAACATTTTTTAATAAATCGTTAGATTCTACCACAGCATGCCGTTTCCTGTTGATTTTGAGTCATTCGTCTAAATTTAGTTTGGTAGTTTTCGTAGTTTAGTAGTTTAAGCCGTCTAAATGATATCAATCGTAAAAATCACAAGACTACCAAACCAAAGTCAATGAATAGACAATTACTACAACGACTATTTTTACCACAACAACGCATTTTGTGGCATTTTGTCTTTTGGCTAATCATCTTAGCGATGTTCACGGGTATTGATGTGACAAGCGGCGAAATTACCAATCATACCGTGAGTTGGTACAAAATGTTGTGGTCAAACCTGATGGCACTGCCCGTTATGATTTTGGCAACTTATGTGACATTGTATATCTTATTGCCTTGGTATTTAGAAAAACGGAAATCGCTGTTATTAATTATCGCTGTTTTGGTGACGGCTTTTCTTTTTGGAATGATTCAGCGAGCTGTCGCTCAATTTTTTATTTATCCTTACGTTTGGGGCGAAAGCTTAAAACATGGCTGGTTTGTTTTTTATAAAATTGCCTTTAATGTGATTAATATTTACATGGTTGTTTTTGCGGCTGTTGCAATTAAATTATTAAAAATAGCTTTACAAAATGAATATGCTCGACAGTTATTAGAAAAGGAAAAACTACGTGCAGAATTGAAATTTTTGAAAACACAAATTCACCCACATTTTTTATTCAACACCTTAAACAACCTGTACGCTTTGACGCTACAAAACTCCGCTAAATCACCAGAAGTGGTTTTAAAATTATCGAGTTTACTGAATTATATGTTATTCGAGAGCAATGTTCCTACAGTACCACTTTCAAAAGAGATTTCATTAATCAATAATTATATTTCATTAGAAAAGCTACGCTATGGCGATGCGCTGGAAATTGGATTCAATTTTTCGATTGACCACATTCAACGCCAAATCGCTCCGTTATTATTTTTTCCTTTCGTAGAGTTTGCTTTTCAGCAATGCTTGCTGGACAACTCTCAACCGACTTGGATTACAATAGATTTGGATATTCGACAAGAGATATTGACCTTGAAAGTCGAAAATATCAAAACGACAACCGATACAATTACCAACTATGATACGTTGAATAACGTCAGACGACGATTAAATTTATTATACCCTCAAAAATATAATTTGCAGTTATTGGATACCGAAGAAACACACTTAATTGTACTAACATTAATTATGGTAGTCTAGCCATTTCGTTTCCATAGTTTCAGTCGTTTCGACAGTTCAACTACTAAAACGACGCAACTACGGAAACTGCTAAGCTACTCAACTACTCAACTAAAAAACAATGATAAATTGCTTACTTGTAGATGACGAACCATTGGCAATGGATGTAATCGCTTCCTATCTGGAAAAAGTTACAGGATTCGAAGTAGTTGCCAAATGTAAAAATGCGTTGGAGGCTTTTGAGATTTTACAAACACAAGAGATAGATTTGATTTTTTTGGATATTCAAATGCCACAATTGAATGGAATTGAATTTGTAAAAACATTGACAAATCCGCCAAAAATTATCTTCACAACGGCTCATAGAGATTATGCGATTGAAGGCTTTGAATTAGACGCCATTGATTATTTATTAAAACCAATTTCGTTCGGACGCTTTATGAAGGCGATTAATAAAATACAAAGAAAGCCTGCTGTAGCAACAATCGTCACGCCCGAGTCAATCCCTGTATCTTCGAATACTGTCCCTTTTTTGTATATTAAAATGGATAAAAAGATTCTAAAAGTTTATTTGGATAAAATAAGTTATATAGAAAGTCAAAAAGATTATGTCCGCATCGTATTAGAAGATGATAATGATGTGGTGACAAAACAAAAAATCTCTTATTTAGAACAACGATTACCGAGCGGGCAGTTTTTGCGTATTCATCGTTCTTACATTGTTGCTGTAAATAAAATTACGGCTTTTTCTTCTATTAATATTGAGATTGACAAAATTGAACTGCCAATTGGTCGAAGTTATAAGCAATTCGTCATGGAAGCGTTGAATTTTTAGATTTTGCTATTTTTTTGGAAAAAAATTGATTTTTTTATCGTTAAATACACCATTTTTGTAAATCATTACATCTGAAATGAGGTGAAGTGTCGGAGCCTCGACAAGTAAGTTTTCAATAGTTCTTTCTGGATTATTCAATTTTTCATAGAAAACATAAGAAATATGAAAAAAATTCACAAGAAAGCTGCGTGTATTAAAATACATCGATAACGTCATTTTATTAAAAACTTATTTGCGGAGCTGAAACACTTCAACAACCAAAGAATAATAAAATCTTAATAACTAAATTTATTTACTTAACGGATTGTTGCTTCTTGATGGTTTCAAATATTCGTTTTTTTGTATTTATCTGATTAGAAACTTTCGGATTCTCCATAAAAAAATGTAATATTGCGACCAAACAGACAAAAACCAAAGTACAGAAATCATGAGTAAAACCATACTTAATATCGTGTTAACGTTGATGTTTTTTGGGTTAGTTTATGTATTAGTCGATTTGATTAAAACACCAATTGACTTTCAAAACCAAAAAGACATTCGAGAAAGAGCTGTTGCGACTCAATTGAAGAAATTAAGAACAGCACAACAAGCATTCAGAAGTATTACTGGAAAGTATGCTCCTGACTTCGATACATTATCTGATGTATTGACTAACGGACAGTTCGAAATCGTTACTTTAATTGGTAATGAGGATGCTGGTGAAGAAGTCACCCGAAATATATCTTATGTTGCTGCAGCAGATTCAATGGCTAAATTAGGAATCAACACGACCGTAGATTCTTTAAGCTATGTACCTTATGCTAATAATGCAGAAGTGAATTTCACGATGAACGCTAAAGAAATTGAATATCAATCTACAACCGTTCAAGTTGTTGAGGTGAAGATTCCTTGGAAAGACTTTATGGGAGATTATGCTGATGGAAAGTATAAAAAATATGATTCAACCTACAATCCTGATGAGCCTTCTGAAAAGAATTACTTCTTGAAGTTCGGAGATTTGAATAAACCTACACTTAATGCGAATTGGCGTAGATTCGGTAAGGAAGATAAAGATGACTAAAGTTATAGCAAAAGCTGATTTTAATACAAATAATAGTAACCTGTTTGTTCTTATTGGAGCAGACAGGTTCTCTTATTTTATATCAACAGCAAACAATAAAGTCGTCATTCAAGCATCTCAAAGACTTGATAATGAGCCGTTAACGAAAATTATTCAAAAAGATTTATCGCTCAATAATAACTTTGAACAGGTCAAAATTGGTTTTCTTTCTCCTTACACTACCTTAGTTCCTGATATTATTTATAACGAAGATGCTGGTACAACTTATTTAGAAAACAGTTTTCGCATTCCACATCAACATTATCTATTGACCGACAATTTGCCTTCTATAAAATGTCAAAATGTTTACTTAGCACCTATCGAAACCTATAACTTTTTCCAAAATAAATTTTCAAACGTACAATTTCATCATGCTTTGACAACGCTGTTGTTAGCCTGTCAAGAACAAGCCGTACAATTTCAAGAACCTTCTGTTTACGTTAATGTAATGGGTAATCAACTTCGAGTCAGTGCATTCAACAGGGAAAATTTACTCTTAACGAATACTTACGAATTTAAGACCGCAAAAGATTTCATGTATTTTGTCTTATTGGTTTTTGATCAGTTAGGGCTGAATGTTGAACAAACAAAGTTGTTTTTGTCCGGTGAAATAATGAAAACATCAGAAATTCATAACTTGTTATATCGTTATATTCGAAATATCAATTTTTTGAAAAGAATTTCAGCTTTCGAATTTGATGCCGCCTTTGATCAGCAGCCAGATCATTTTCACTTTGATTTGTATAGCTCTCATTTAGCCAAAGAATGAAAAAAGTCCTATTCCTCTTAAAAGAATATTTATAAAAAAATAAGCGAATAATCTATTTTGCTTCAACCGCATCAATAAGCTGTCTAACGAAAGCCGCATAATCCAGTTTTTCTATAGAATCTAACCCAAAACGTAGTATCATCAAGTCTTTTGACGGAATCATTGAAATATTTTGACCGTTAAATCCACCAAAATTATACAAATCTTTCGGACAACCTTCCAAATATTCTCCGGTCGTGTTTAACCATACTTGAGCACCATAAATACCGCCTGAATTTTCGGCAGGGGTTACAGAATATTCCACCCAACCTGCCGGTAAAATTCGCCCTTCGTTCCACAAACCATCATTTAAATATAACTGACCCAACCTTGCCCAGTCCCTGATCGTCGCCCACGAATAAGACGAACCGACATAAGTTCCTGAAGCATCTGCTTCTAAAACCATAGACTGAATACCAATGTTATTAAACAACTCGATATGAGGAAAAATCCAATAAGCGGCTTGATTACCAATTCGATTTTCCATTATTTCGGCTAAAATATTAGAAGTTCCCGAAGAATATTCCCAGTGTTCCGTAGGTTTAAATTCGGCTGGAGCTTCGGCTGCATACGCTCCAAAATCACCTTGTTTAAACAACATTCGAGTCGCTCCCGAAAGATCAAAATAATCCTCGTCCCATTCTAAGCCGCTATTCATCTGTAATAAATCATCAATCGTGATATACTGACGTTCATCTTCCCAGCTGGCGATATTTGCAGACTCTTTTATATTAATTATGCCTTTTTTGAATAAAACTCCATACAACGCATTGGTGACTGATTTTGAGATCGACCAAGCTAAATGTCGAGAATCTTTATTAAAACCATCTGCATACTCCTCAGCTATAATTTGTCCTTTGTACACCACCATCGCTGCTCTCGTCCCTTTACAATTCATCGCAAAATCCATTGCAGCCTTCAGCTTTGATTCATCAATATTACTCGGAATCGTATCTACGACATAGTCGCCATACGGAAAGGGTAAAGTTGGATCAACGACTGAGACCGGTAAACTAAACGATTGACTTTGTACCTCTTCTCTCGTTGCGTCATGTATTAAAGCACAGCCGAGATTTGGACGATAAACAGCAACTTCGGATGCCAGTCCAAGAATATGACTTCTGACCGTTTTCGCCTCATAATCAATAGAAAACGATGCTAAATTGACAGGAAAATAACCAACATCTTCATTTTTAGTGCGTTCAATATCACGTTCTGCTACGAAAGTACAGGAGCAAACCTCTTTGGCAACATAGCCGGTTATGATTGGTAAACGAGGAAAAGCATATGCAAGAATAACAAGAACAGTAAGAATAAATATCCCTAAACTTATCAATATCAATCTTTTACGACGACTTTTGGGTGATTTCATAGTGGTATTTTTAGTTTAGGTGATTGTAGTAATTGAAATAGTTCCTACATTTTTCAATTACAAAATTACCAAAACTACTCAAACTACCAAAAACATAAAAATTGCCTAAACTAAAACGAAGTGTTAAACAATATGAAAAAAATGGTATCGTTTTTCTATTTGTTTGGAAGAGTTACCAAAGCTTATTTATTTTGTAGTATAACTAAATATTTAGGTAAACATATAATTAGTCAAAATATATAATTATAAAATGAAAAAAATCACATACGCATTATGGGCAGTTGTTTTGATCGCTATTTTTTCTATTCAAGCAACGAACAACGAACAAGGACACACCATCGAGTTTGAGATTAAGAATTATGCAAATACGCAAATGATTGTTGCTTATCATCAAGGCGATAAACAATATATTTCAGATACCTTGACTGCAACAAAGCCTGGCTTTTTTACGATGTCAGGCGATGAAGAATTAACACCGGGAATGTACATTGCTTTTTTCCCTTCTATCGGAAAATCATTCGAATTTTTGGTAAACAGAGGAGAACAACATTTTAAGTTGAGTACGGACACCCAAAACTTTGTTCCTGCAATGCAAGTGAAAGGCTCGCCCGAAAATAAACTATTTTTTGGATACCTTAATTACTTAACAGAGCAACGCACAGAACGAACAGGAATGACAAAGTTGCTCGAAGAATTAAAAAAAGATGAGGCTGCTAACGAAGCTAAAATCAACGACTTAGAGGCAGAAATCAAAAAATTAGATGAAGTCGTTATTAAATATCAAAAAGACCTTATTCAAAATAATCCAAATAGTTTTACAACAAGTATTATTAAAATCAATACGCCAATTGATATTCCGGAGGAAATTCGCAAAGATGATATAAAAAGTTTCTATTATTATAAAGAACACTTCTTTGACAATATCAATATGAATGATGAACGCCTGGTACGTTCGCCGATGTTGATTCAAAAACTTAACTTATTCATCAGCGATAAAGTAACTGTTCCTCATCCTGATTCTACCATTGTTGCCGTTGATAAAATTTTATCCTTAGCAGATGAGGCTCCAGAAGTCCTTAGATTCTCATTGGCACACTTGCTAAATACTTATGCAAAATCAAAAATCGTCTGCATGGACGCTGTCTATGTACATTTGGTAGATAATTATTATTCAAAAGGAAAAGCAGAATGGATCGATGAAGAATCTTTGAAAAAAATTCAAGAAGATGCTAACGCTTTGCGTCCGTTATTATGTGGAAAAATTGCACCCGATATTGCGATGCAAACCTTGACGATGCCAGTCGCTTCGAAAAGTTTGCACGGTATTGAATCGAAATATACGATTTTATTTATGTGGGATCCAGATTGTGGCCATTGTAAAAAATCAATGCCTGATATGGTCAAGTTCTACGATGAGTACAAGGCAAAAGGTGTGGAAGTTTATGCAATTTGTACGAAAACCTATAAAGGGGAAGCCGAATGTAAAAAATTCATCGAAGAAAAAGATATGGGCCGTTGGTTAAATATGATTGATCCTTATTACCGCTCTCGTTACAAACAAATTTATAATGTCAAATCAACACCAGTTATCTATATTTTAGATGAGAAAAAAGAGATTTTGGCGAAGCGAATCGGTGCAGATCAAATCGGCGAAGTCATGGATAAAATTATCGAAAGAGATAAAAAATTAGCAGAGGAAAAAGCTAATAAATAAATATCATAAGATGCGTCGTTGTCTTCGACATATCAGTTACTAGTCGACTGAATTTCAAGTTTGTTGAAGTTTTGAAGTTCAGTAACCTTGTGCTTCGTACCGACTTTTGATAGAATATTATTTTGTTTAACTTCAAACAAGAAACTAAAAAAATTAACAATCAAACAGTAATGATATTCATGAAAATTATATAGTTTTGCACAAAGATTTATGGAAATGTCTTTAAATCTGATGAACTAAGCGATATCAATTTTGTTAAAAATACACCGCACAGATACCAATGTTTCCGAATCTAACATTTTTACAATAAGGGGAGTATCGAGTCGGTAGGGCGGGCTTCAACCTTTGACTTGTCAGGTTCTTTAAACCCTTGAGGCTTAAAGACGAGGAGATTACTGAACGATAAGAGCGAACCTAATCCTGTTTTTGAGAGGTTCTGAGGACCGATCTGTATTTGTGCGGATTATTTTTAAAATATAATTTTCAATATATAAAATCCTGAGTGTTCTGCACTCGGGATTTTTTAGTTTAAGAAATCATCTTATAAGTTCATTAGTCTATAATATTCTTATTATTTTTTGGTTAAAATACCGTCACCGTACTATTTAAGTAAAATCCTTTATTAAATTGAGTTGCTTTCAGCTCAAAAGGCACAATTTATGGGCTTGTAGCAATCGAACACAGCAAAACAGAAATCATTAACATTTTCGCTAAGATTAAATTATGAAAATGGTCATCTTCAAAATTATGAAATACGCTTCTCTAAAAACATCAATTATCCTTTTTCTCCTTGCTTGCTTGGCTCATACAGCCGATAGTCAAGAAATCATTCATGGTTGGCAAGTTTTTAATACCGGAAACTCTTCAATTCCTGATAATCATATTTGTGATGTCAAAGTGGATAAAAAAGAGGCGGTTTGGGTAGCGACTTGGTCAGGCGGTCTGGCTAAGCTGCATGAACTCGGCTGGACAATTTACAGCCCTGCGACTTGCAATATTCCGAGTTATAGTATTAATCAAGTTGATTTTGATAAAAATGGTCGAGTCTGGGTTGCTACGAATGGCGGCGGTATCGCCTCATTTGATGGTACGACTTGGACTTCAGTCGATTTACCCGGCGATAATATCGCCACTTGTATTGCGATAAGCAAAAGAGGTGATAAACTTATCGGTACGCCAAAACACGGTTTGTACTTATACGATCATACCGGAAACTTAACCAAAATTTGGGGCGTAGCGGTTCAAAATTTGAATAAAGTGTATCATATTTCTTATGATAAAGATGGTAATGCGTTGGTCAGTACGGCACAAGGGTTATTGACGTTTACTAAAACAGTGCGAGGTGGTTTTTCGACTTCGTTCAGAATAGAAAGGGAAGAACACACGCTGTATAGTATGATGGACACCAAAGGGCGAATTTTAGCTGTTGATTATGAAACGGGTCACTTATTTATTAAAGAAAATAATCGCTGGAAAGAAGAAAAAAATCCAAATGATAACATTATGATTGCCCTAAATAATGACGGTCATGATTACTCTGTCAGTACCATGACTTTGTATAAAAGTGGTCGCATCGTAGCTGGAACTCGTTATTTCGGTGGCATTGTGTTGCAAAAACAAAAAGATAAGTTTTGGTCACCAATTTTGCCGCCTTTCGCAGGTTATGATTTAAAAGGTGGCATCACTTGTTTGGCGGAAGCCGAAGACGAAAGTATTTGGGTCGGTACTTATCAACAAGGCTTGATGATTCCAATTGCTCCTGAGCCTGACACCACAGGAACGATTCAAGGACCAGCATCAAGTGAGGCAGAATTAGAAAAAGCTCGAAAAATGATGCAGCAGCGTCGAATCGTCGTAAAAGATACTGTAAGATTTGAAGGTGGAGAGGTTGACCTTATGGTGTGGGATGCTCAAAAACCTGATGGCGACGTAATTACACTAATTTATAATGGAAAAATATTATTGGATAAATATGAAGTCACTAAAACCCCCGCTCGATTACGTTTGACCATCGAGGAAGGAAAACCCAATAAACTCGTCATGTATGCCCACAATACTGGCAAAGTTCCACCAAATACAGCTATGCTTTCTATCATACACACAGATGATGAAAAAGAGATAGAATTGACTTCTGACTTAGTGAATGCTGAGGCTCTGGTCATTATTAAAGATGTTATCAAAGTGGTCAAAAAACAAGGAAAAAATAAAACAGAAAGCGAAGTAAACGAGGAAGAGCAAAAGTAACTCTTCAAATAAAAAAGCGACTTTGAGTCAAAAAATCAACCCAAAGTCGCTCCTAAAACCTCAATAAGATTAGAACAATAACCATGCGTGAAACCCAACGAATCTAACGCTCTGCCTGCTTTATCACCTGCTTCCAGTACTCAAAATCAACATCTAAAACCATTGACACCACATGAGAATACGTATTATTCGATTGCTCACCAACATTTGTAAACGCATAATCCAAACGCAACGCCCCTAAATGCACACCGACACCAACGTTCGGATGAAACGTCCAAAACTCCTCTCCTACTAAGTCCACATCTTTCTGAATTGTATTCACACCGCCACGCAAATACACTCGCTCATTATAATCCAACTGAAAACCTGCCAATGGATCGATGCTAATCGGGTCAGCACTGACCAAAACATTACGTCGTCCATCTGTTGTTAAATTTGCATTAATTTCTGCCAAAACACCAACTTT
>Ga0075467_10002359_pt1 | contig 14902 bp, 10 predicted proteins | sample DEB08_DNA_9_FD_75067 | JGI IMG/M metagenome (GOLD analysis project Ga0075467, IMG submission 75067) | Aqueous microbial communities from the Delaware River and Bay under freshwater to marine salinity gradient to study organic matter... | ecosystem: Environmental > Aquatic > Marine > Coastal ... | reverse complement strand
CCCCCAAAACCCCAAAACCCCAAAACCCCATCACAGGCATTAATTCATTTCCTCTGAAGTTAGGGTGGATAATAATAAATGCATTGGGTCAGCCTGATCGGTCAGGTGGGATGAATTTTTAGCCAATCATTTGCCAGCATTTGGCTCTGGTTTGAATCGGCGTGGTTTAAAAGGGGGCGTGGCTGGAAGTTAATAATTTTTAATTCAGACAGTTAAAGTACATTTCAAATGTCAACTCTCTTTAACAAGAAAGACCTAGAGCCTTCGGAGTACATCACCAAGTACGCCCTGCTCTACCTCCAAATGAAAAAGACTAAAGACGAAGGAGTCACCAAGATCCTTCAAAACGAAGAGAACCAGTAAGTTTTCGTATCTTTTATCAGGAGCCCCTTTCCGAAGCTCGGTCTTCTACTCACTCAGGGCGACCAGACGCCATAATATTTGAATGTTTCTTGCGTCCTGGTAACCGCCAAAAACGTCGTGCTTGTCGCTCACCCTCTCTTCTCTTTAGAAATGCTCTCAACGACTTCCTGAACCGCGCACACTTCCTCTTCGCCATCTAGACCGGCGCCGACAACGTGCAGTTCTTGACGGAAACTCCCGCTCTCAGCGCGATCAAGAAAAAAGCCCTTTTGATCGTGAAGGCCCGCGCAGACCCCAAGGAAGATTTCCCCGGCCCCGCAGGGATCACCAAGGAAATCGTCTTCATGGAAGTCAACCGCCCTATCCTTGAGAACCTCTACAATGTTTGCACTGTAAGTTGTCGTGTCATTTGGCTCCCCCGTCTTCTCGCACCCCGCGTCATTTCTCTCGGGGTCGAGCCCCAACGCTCCCTTTTAAGCCAGGGGGCGTTACAGAGCATACGAAGTTCTTACCATTTTGTTTTTCTCTACTTAGGAGGTTTTCCTTCCCGTGCTCGGCAACCCCGTCAACATGGTTGACTGGAGTGAGTTGGTCAGCAAGGATTTGATGGACAAGTTCCACAACTTCCTTGCCCACACCTTCGTCACTATCGGCCAAGTCAAGGGACGCACCCAGCTCCCCCTTCCCCCCAGCGACATCACCTCCTCCGAGAAGCTCTCCTCCAAGGACAAAGCTCAAGTTCTCGAGAGTAAGTCTTTATTTGAAATTATCTTATAGCGCGCTTTACTAACATGTTGTTATTATTTCAGATGCGATTCAAAACTGGGCCAAGCAGATTAAGAATGTGCTGAAGATGGCCCCCGAGAACGCTCTCAAGCAGGGCGACCACCCCGGTCCTCTCACTGAGATTGACTTCTGGAAGAACAAGTCAGAGAACCTTAACTCGATCTGCCAGCAGCTCAACTCTGAGCGCATCAAGAAGGTGCTCAAGTTTTTGGAGCAGAACAAGTCCACCGAGACTTCCCCCTTCTCCAAACTCCAGAAGGAAGTGCAAATTGCCCGCGCTGAGGCCAACGAGAACTACAAGTACTTGTAGACTCTCGACGGTCTCTTCAACGAGCTCGTTGACCAAGCCAAGGAGATCACCGAAGTCGCTGAGCTCTTCATCCCCATTATGCACACAATCCTCATGATTTGGACTTACTCCTCCAACTACAACACCCCCTCCCGCCTCGTCGTTCTCATCCGTGAGATCTGCAATGCCATCATTGAGCAGTGCAGAAGCCACGTTGATGGTCACGCCATCTTCGAGGCCATCAAGGGTGAGGACGCCGGTGAGGCTCACCAGAAACTTTTCTTGGCTCTCGACGTGTGCTCCAAGTTCAAGGACGCCTACTTCGACTACAAGGCGAGATCCAAGAACCAGTGGAAGATCACCACGACTGCCCTCTTCGTGCGCCTGGATGCTTTCTCCGAGCGTTGCCAAGACATCATGCAGTTCACTGGCACCATCCAACAGTTCACCAAACTCATCAAGATCGAAATCGGTAACACCAAGGGATCCACCATGACCGACGCCGTCAACCTTATCCACGGAGAGTTCAGAAAGGCCGTCGATGATTTCATGCTTGTCGACTACGACATCATGGACATCGAGAAGCGTCAGTTCGATGACGACTTCTTCAAGTTCCGTCAAAGAATCAAGGAGCTTGAGCGCCGCCTCTCATCTGTGCTGACCCAGTCCTTCGACGACTGCGACACCATGATTGGCAAGTTCAAGTTGCTCGAGTCATTCGAGGGACTTCTCAACCGCCCCACCATCCAAGACGAGCTTGAGCGCAAGCACGTCACCTTGCTCGAGATTTACAAAGCTGATCTTAAGACCGTCAGTGACATCTTCCAAGAAGGTAAGATCCTTGTTGAGAAGGTCGACGAGAGAGCTCCTATCTCCAGCAACATGCCCCCTATCGCTGGTGGTCTCAACTGGACCAGTGGCCTTTACGAGCGTATCCGTGATCCCATGGAGCGCCTCTCCCAGATCTCTACCAGCATCCAAGACAGAGAAGAGTACAAGGACGTGTAGAAGATCTACAACACCCTGTGCCGTCAGCTCAAAGAGTTCGAGGACTTGAAAATCCGTGAGTGGGAGATCGGAGTTGAGGAACATACCGAAGACCAGCTCAAGAAGTTCCTTCTCGTGAGAGAGGACACTGACATGGCCGAGGAAGGCTTCGTCCGTGTCAACTTCGACCCCATCCTCGTGAGACTGCTCCGCGAAGTCAAGTACTTGCTCCTTTTGGACATTCAAGTGCCTGACCGTGCAAAGGCTATCTTCGAAAACGTCAACACCTACAGAATGCAGACTGGAAAGCTTGACCTCATCGTCGAGATGTACAACAACATCCTCGCCACCCTCTTGCCCGTTGAGAAGCCTCTTCTCGCCGACAAGATCATTAAGATGAGCAAGGCCCTCCAGCCCGGTATCGACCACCTTAAGTGGAACTCGGATAAGATTGACCCCTTCATTTCCCAAGCCATGATCATCGTGACCGAGGTCGACGAGCTCGTCGCCAGGATGAAAGAGAACGTCCGTGGAATGGTTGAGATGATGACAAAGTGGGAAAAGCCTCTTTACGAAAGAAAGAACAAGGCCATGCTCCCCGAGGATGTTGACCAAGCTCATCAGTCTCTTGTCGCTCCCCGCTACGACGAGATCCGCTCCCACGGCAAGGACATCCACAAGCTGATGAAGGAGACTGCCGACTACTTGAAACCCGCTAAGAAGAGTGACTCGTGGCTCGCGTACGTTGACTACGTCAACAGTCTGATCATCGAGGGTATCACCAAGGGTATCAACGCCTCCATGCTCTACCTCTCAGACCAGATCTCTATCGAGTACAACAAGTTGCACCAGTGCTCCCCCATCTTCGACATCAAGGTCAACCTAAGCGACCGCAAAGTCATGTTCGACCCCTCGATCGGCTCCAACGAACAAGGAAACGGTATCAGAGACATCATCAACAAGATCATAAACGGATGCATTTCCCTTTCTATCTTGATGAACCGTCTTGACACTAACTCCGGAGATTACCTCGTCGAAATCAAGGACCAGTTCGAGCTCTTCGGAACCATGCAGATCATCTCCAAGAACCTTGACAGTATCGAGGAGGAGTCCAACAAGTTCAGCAAGACCTACGAAGACAAGAAGTTCCTTTGGGAGGAGACTCTCGAAGACTCCTTCCAAGCCTTCCTCGAATCAGGTGAAGACTTGTTCGAGACCTACAAGAAGCAGCTCATTGCTAAGAAGAGTGACGGAGACGACGAGTTCGAGGCTCACTTCGATGACGAAATCGAGAACTGGAAGTGGATGGCTGACAAGATCCTCAAAGGAGTGCAGACCCGCTCCCCCAACCTCGAGCACTTCGACGAGAGGATCGCTTCCCTCCACCAGACCAAGAACCAGATTGCCAACATGAGCCTTACCTACGAGATGGGCTGGTTGAGAGTCAACATCAAGCCTTTCCAGCAGGAGCTGTTCAAGACTGTCAACGAGTGGATTGCCAAGCACACCCAGTTCCTCCTCGACAACACCGTGAGCCAAATCCAGAACATCACCAACTTCATCCACGAAGTCACCGAAGGAATCAAGGTGCTCCCCAGCAACGAAAATGAGAAGGACAAGCTCATGAAGGTCATGACCCACCTCCGCGATGTCAACATCATCAAGGACAAGACCTTGGCCCAGATCTCGCCCATGAAGGAGACCATCATGCTCCTCAAGAAGCATCAGGTCAAGATGGACGAAGACTTCCTCGTCACCCTCGAGAAGTCTCAGACCAACCTCACCGACGTCTCCGAGAAAGCCCTCGGTCCAGTCAAGGAAGCTATTCTTCCCTACAAGGATAAAGAATCCGGTAACATTCTTACCAGAAGAAAGAAGTTCGAGCGCAAGATTGCCGAGTTCCGCGTTGAATTCCAAGGCAACTGCCCTTACCACATTCAGGAGTCCTCTCCCGAGATCATCGACCAGGCCTACGACACCATCATGTTGTACCACCAGAAGACCCTCGACCTGGACGAAGAGGCCAAGGAGCTTAACAACTTGGAGACCCTTTTCGACCTGCAAAAGTCTTCCTACAAACAGATCAAGGACTGCAAGAACGAACTCAAGTCCCTCAAGCAAATGTGGGATACGATCGCCCTCGTCGACATGCAGTTCGAGTCCTGGAAGAAGACCCTCTGGAACCAGATTGACACCGAGCAGCTCATGACCCTCATCAAGGACATGCAGACCAAGCAGACCAACCCTCAGCAACCCGTCAACAAGGAAATCAAGTCCTGGAGAGCCTTCGTTCAACTCAACGAGCGCGTCAAGAACATGAACACCATCTTGCCCCTTATCTCCCAACTTCACTCCAAGTTCATGATGGACCGTCACTGGAAGAAGCTCATGAACATCTGTGACAAGAAGATCAACTTCAACTCCCCCAGTTTCTGCCTCGAGGACCTTATCGTCCTCCAGCTTTACCGCTACTCCGAGGAAGTCACTGAGCTCGTTGAAGGAGCCCAGAAAGAGTCCAGAATCGAGAACAACCTCGGTAAGGTCATCAAGACCTGGGACGACAACAACTTCGACTTCAAGGAGTACAAGGACACTTTCATTCTTGGTGCTCTCGACGAAATCTCCGAGAATGTCGACGGCCAGTCCAACGAGCTGATGGGCATGCTCGGCATGAAGGACGTCGGTGAATTCAAGACTGAAGTCGTCAAATGGCAGAAGATCTTGAGAACTGTAGACAACGTCATCTCCATCTGGGTGAAGGTCCAGAAGCAATGGCAGCGTCTCGAACCCATCTTCCTCCAGGCTGAAGATATCCGTGCTCAACTTCCCGACGACACGAAGCGTTTCGAGAAGGTCGACACCGAATGGAAAGAAATGATGAGAGAAGCTGCTGAGGACCCAGGTGTCGTCAGCGCCGCCACCGCCGACGGCCGTGAGGAAATGCTCCACTCTTTCAACGCCGAAATCCAGCTTTGCGAAAAGGCTCTGAACGACTACCTCGAACAGAAGAGAAAGATCTTCCCTCGCTTCTATTTCGTTTCACCCCAGGCTCTCCTCGACATCCTCTCCAACGGAAACAACCCCGAGAAGGTCAACGAGTACGTTGGCGATTGCTTCGACGGAATGAAGATGATGGACTTCACTAAGAGCGACAAGAGACCCTACACCGAAGCCAAGGGTATGTTCTCCAAGGAAGGAGAATATGTCGACTTCAACTTCCCTTTCTCCTGCACTGGTGCTGTCGAGAACTACCTCTCCGACCTTGAGAAGAAGATGCAAGCTACCTTGAGAGACATCCTTCTCGTTGCTAAGGACACCGCTGACAGCTGGGAATACGAAGTTCCCCGTCACAAGTGGCTCGAGAAGTACTGCGCTCAGATCTCCCTCTTGGCTACCCAGATCATGTGGACTGAAGAAACAAGCCGCGTGTTCGAGGAGCTCGAAGGAGGCAGTGAGACCGCCATGAAGGAGTACTTCGCCGTCGTCCAAAGCAGAATCAGACATCTCATTGAGAGAGTCAGAGAAAACTTGAACAGTGAGCTCCGTACCAAGATCATCACTATCATCACCATTGATGTGCACGAGCGTGATGTAATCGATATGTTCGTTGAACAGAAGATCACCGACTCGGGCATGTTCAAGTGGCAGTCCCAGCTCAAGTTCTACGTTGAGAACAGACCCAAGGAAGAAGTCAAGACTTGCATCTCCAGAATTTGCGATTGGTCCTCCTGGTACAACTACGAGTACGTCGGCAACTGTGGACGTCTCGTTATCACCCCTCTCACTGATAGATGTTACATTACACTCTCTCAGGCCCTCAACCTGTCCATGGGAGGCGCCCCCGCCGGTCCCGCTGGAACCGGTAAGACCGAGACCACCAAGGATTTGGGAAGAGCTCTCGGTATTCCCGTTATTGTGTTCAACTGTTCCGACCAGATGAACCATTCTTCGATGGCCCAGATCTTCATGGGACTCTCCCAGACTGGTGCTTGGGGATGCTTCGATGAGTTCAATCGTATCTCCATTGAGGTGCTCTCTGTCGTCTCCACCCAGGTCAAGTACTGTCTCGACGCCGTCAAGGAAATCAAGGCTAACCCCGCCAAGACTACCTTCTACTTCGGTGAAGAAGAGATCAACATCCGTGTCACCGTCGGTTTCTTCATTACCATGAACCCCGGTTACGCTGGAAGAACCGAGCTCCCCGAGAACCTGAAGGCCCTCTTCAGATCCTGCGCTATGGTTACCCCCGACATTACCCTCATTTGCGAGAACATGCTCATGTCTGAAGGTTTCAACACCGCTCGTGCCCTTTCAAAGAAGTTCATGACCCTCTACGATCTCGCCAAGAGTCTGCTCTCCTTCCAGATCCATTACGATTGGGGTCTCAGAGCCGTCAAGTCTGTCCTCAGACAGGCTGGTAAACTCAAGCGTAACGATCCTGAAGCCTCCGAGGATGAGATCCTCATGGGAGCCCTCAGAGATTTCAATTGGCCCAAGATTGTTGTCGAAGACAGAGCTATCTTCAAGGCTTTGATTATCGATCTGTTCCCCAAGGTTTAGGCCGAACAGAAGAACGACGAGAACTTGCGTCTTGCTTGCCAGGAGGCTGCTATCAGAACTGGCAAACAGCCCGAAGATGGTTTCGTCCTCAAGTGTGTCCAGCTTGCTGAGATTCTCGAGGTCAGACATTGCGTCTTCTTGATCGGTAACACTGGCTCTGCCAAGTCCGAAATCTGGAAGAACCTCAAGGAGGCCCTCTCCTCCGAGCGCATGGACCACCTCACCGTGTGGGACATCGTGGACCCCAAGGCCGTCACCTCCGACGAACTCTTCGGTTGCATGAACGCAAAGACCAAGGAGTGGAGGGATGGTGTGCTCTCATGCATGATGAGAGACATGAACAAGAACATGGGAATGTTCAAACCCAACCAGAAGTACAAGTGGGTTATTCTTGATGGTGACGTCGATCCCGAGTGGATTGAGTCCCTCAACACTGTCATGGATGACAACAAAGTCCTCACCCTTGTCTCCCAGGAGCGTATTCCTCTCACCAACGAGATGAAGCTTCTCCTCGAAGTCTCCAACCTCAGGAATGCCACCCCTGCTACCGTTTCCCGTGGTGGTGTGCTGTTCGTGAACGACTCCGATATCGGCTGGAGGCCCTATGTGGACACCTGGATGTCCCAGTTCAAGAGCGACGAGAACGCACTCAACGTGTTCACCCTCGCCCTCGCGAACTACTGCAAGGAAGAGTTCTTTGACCAGATGAGCGGATACGAGCTTATTGCTCCCGTCTCTATCATGGCCTACTTCTCTACCCTTACCACCATCATCGACTACCTGTACTAGCAGCCCTCCACCAAGAAGTTGCTCGCTGACCACTTGAAGAAGCTGAAGGAGGAAGACAAGGCTGAAGAGATCAAGATCATCTACGAAGGTATCTTCGTGTTCGGTTTGATCTGGTCTTTCGGTGGCCCCATCTCCGAGTCCAAGATCCCCTTCAACAACTACTTGAGACACTGCGCCAGCAAGGTCAAGTTCCCCGATGGCGGCCTCGTCTACGACTACACCTTCGACGTGATGACTGGCTAATGGGTCAACTGGACCACCAAGGTCACTCCCTTCGACACCTCCTACGACGGTCTCTTCAACAACCTTGTTGTCCCCACCGCCGAGACTACCCGCCAGAAGTTCATCATCGACATGCACAAGCCATCCATGAAGGGAGTTCTCTTCGTTGGAAGCGCCGGTACCGGTAAGACTACCATCATTAAGGACTACTTCGCTGAGGTTGACGTTGAGACCACCTTCACCGCGACCCTCAACTTCAACTCCTACACTGACTCCAAGGCCCTCCAACAGGTCATCGAGTCTAGAGTTGACAAGAGAATGCAGAGAATCTACGGACCCCCCACCGGAAAGATGCTCATGTTCTTCATGGACGATCTCAACATGCCTCTTGTTGATACATACGGAACCCAGTCTCCCATTTGCCTGATCCGTCAGATCATTGACTACGGAGTCGTGTTCGACCGTGACCACCTCGAGGAGAAGAAGTACCTCAAGGACATCATGTTCACCGCTTGCATGAACCCCAAGTCTGGTTCCTTCAACGTCGACATGCGTCTCTCCCGTCACTTCACCATGATTGCTCTCGGTGTTCCCGAAAAGGAAATTCTCAAGCAGATTTTCGATGCCGTGCTTAAGAACCATCTGAGTACCTTCGATGCTAACTGCCAATCATACGGTGAAAGACTCGTCGCAGCTACTTCCACAGTCTTCGCCTCGATCGCTAACGCGCCTCAGTTCATGCCTACTGCCCGTAAGTTCCATTACCAGTTCAACTTGAGAGATTTCGCGAAGATCATCCAGAACTTGATGCTCTCCGACGCCAAGATGTTCAAGGGCAACCACCTCGGTCTCTGCAGAATGTGGGCTCACGAATGCCACAGAGTCTGGCTCGATCGTCTTCTCTTCCCCGAGGACATTGAAACTTACATGGGCTACATGCAAAAGGGTATCAAGGAGTTCCCTGACTTCAAGGAAGAGATGATCTTCGAGGAGCCTTTGATCTTCACCACGTTTGTGTCCGCCGCCGGTGGCCACGACGCCAACTACCTGCCCATTCCCGACATGGACAAACTCAAGAAGGTCCTCGAAGACAAGCTCTATGAGTACAACGAGTCTGTGTCCTCGATGGACCTCGTGCTCTTCGACCAAGCTATGGAGCACGTCACCAGAATTGCCAGAATCATCGACCAGCCTTGCGGTAACTCTCTCCTCGTCGGTGTGGGTGGTTCCGGAAAGCAGTCCCTTTCCAAACTCACCTCCTTCATTCTCGGACAAGACGTCTACAGAATTGTTGTCGCCTCCAACTACGGAATGCCCGAGCTCCAGGCTGACATCCAGACTATGTTCATGAAGGCTGGTGTCCAGGGTTCTCCCACTCTGTTCATCCTCACTGACTCGCAGGTGACTCAGGATAAATTCTTGGTCTACATTAACGATATCCTTTCTGCTGGTTACATCCCTGACCTCTTCCCCAAGGAAGACCTTGATACCATTACCCAGAAGGTTCGCTCAGAGGCCAAGTCCCAAGGATTCCAGGACACATTCGATGACCTCTTCAACTTCTTCATTGACAAGGTCAGAAAGAACCTCCATCTGGCTCTTTGCTTCTCCCCCGTTGGTGATGCATTCAGATTCAGAGCGCTTATGTTCCCCGCCCTCATCAACGGTACCAGCATTGATTGGTTCCACGAGTGGCCCGAGGATGCCCTTATCGGTGTCGCTGATCGTTTCCTCAAGGAAGTCGAATTCCCCACTGAAGACATTGGCGAAATGATCTCCAAGCACATGGCTTACGTTCACATTTCTATTGGCGAAGCCAACAGGGACTTCTTGGACCAGGAGAGACGTCACAACTACACCACCCCTACTTCCTTCCTCGAACTCATTAGCTTCTACAAGCTCTTGCTCGGAGACAAGCGTGACAAGATCTCGCAGCAGATTACCCGTCTCGTGACCGGTCTGCAGACCATGAAGTCGACCACCGACCAAGTCGCTGACCTCCAGAAAATGCTCGAGGTCAAGATGGTGGACGTCGAAATCGAAAAGAAGAAGACTGACGAACTCATTGAAATTGTCGGGCGTGAGTCTCTCGATGCCGAAAAAGAGTCTGACGCAGCTGCATTGCAAGCAGATGAGACCAACGCTCTCGCTGCTGCTGCAAACAAGACCAAGGCCGAGGCCAACACTGAGCTTGAAGCTGCCGTGCCTGCCATGGAAGCCGCCAAGGAGGCTGTTAACTGTCTCGATGTTAAGATGCTGGGTGAACTTAAGGGACTCGGTAGCCCTCCCCCTGACTGTGTGCAAGTTACCAAAGCTTGCCTGCTTCTTTTCAAGAAGGAGAAGAAAAACCACTCTTGGGGTAATGCCCAGAAGATGATGTCGCAGCCTAAGAAATTCAAGGAAGATCTCGCTGCTTTCGATGGAAGGGAGATTGACGAATGGATTCTCACCGAACTCACTCCCATCTTGGCGCAAGATTTCTTCACCTTCGAAAACATGTCCAAGAAATCCCTCGCTGCTGCTAACTTGTGCAATTGGATTATCAACACTATCAGGTTCAACAAGATCTACAAAAACGTTAGGCCTCTCATGGAGTCTGCCGACGCCGCTGAGAAGCTTTCCTTTGAAAAGACCGAAGAGTTGAAGATTGTCCAAGAAAAGGTCAGAATCATCAACGAGAAGGTCGACGCTCTCAGGCAAAAGCTCGCAGAAGCTGAAGCTGCAAAGAGAGCTGTCGTGGAAGAAGCTGAGGAGCTTCAATCCCAGCTCGATCTTGCTAACCGTCTTGTTGGAGGTCTCGCTGACGAGAACACCCGTTGGACTGCCAACGTCGAGGTTTTCAAGACAGAGAAACTTACTATGATCGGTAATGCCCTCGTGTCTGCTGCTTTTGTCTCCTACATCGGACCCTTCAACTCCAACTTCCGTGGAGCTTTGTGGAGAGAAAACTGGCTTAATGACATCCTTGACCGCAAGATTCCTTTCACCGAAGGAATTGACCCTCTTGAGGTGCTCTCCACTCTTTCTGACCAGGCTGTCTGGAAGACCCAAGGACTGCCCGCTGATCGTGTCTCTCTTGAAAACGCGTCCATCGTGGTTTCCTGCAAGAGATACCCCCTGCTCATCGATCCCCAACTCCAGGGTATTAAGTGGATCAAGGGCAAGGAGGGATCTGATATGATCAGTCTCCAGCTCACACAGAGGAACTGGCACAAGAAGGTTGAACAAGCTCTCTCCAACGGCCAAGTCCTCATGATCGAGTCCATCGGTCAGGAAATTGACGCTATGCTCGACCCTCTGCTTTCCCGCGCTTTCGTAAAGAAGGGCAAGTCCTTCTTCGTGAAGTTGGGAACCGAGGACATCGAAATTGCCAACGGCTTCAAGCTCTACCTCCAAACCAAACTTATCAACCCTCACTACAAGCCCGAGACTGCCGCTCAGTGCACTATAATTAACTTCATCGTTACTGAGAGTGGACTCGAAGACCAGCTCCTCGCTATGGTCGTCAGAGTTGAGAAGCCCGACCTCGAGCAGACCAAGGAAGAATTGGTCAACAAGCAGAATTCTTTCCAGATTCAGCTCTCCAAACTTGAGGCCGACCTGCTTCAGAACCTTTCTGATGCTGACCCCGCCACCATCCTCCAGAACACGGCTCTCATTGAAGGTCTTGAAGTCACTAAGAAGACCTCCATTGAAATCAAATACCAGCAGATTGAGGCCACTAAGACTGAGGCGAACATTAACATGCTGAGAGAAGTGTACAGACCCGTGGCTGCCGAAGGCGCTATGCTTTACTTCTTGCTCATCCAACTCTGCATTGTCGACCACATGTACCAGTACTCTCTCGAGTCCTTCACCACCTTCTTCTTCAAGGCCATTGAGAAGACCGAAGAATTCGAAGAAGTCGACCCCCGTGTCGCTGCCCTGACCCACAGCATCCGTATGACTATCTACCAATGGGTGTCTCGTGGACTCTTCGAGCGTCATAAGCAAATCTTCTTGTGCCAGCTCACCTTCCGTCTCATGCAGAAGGGCGTGCTCACATCAGTCGAATACACCATGCAGCAGATGTCCTTCTTGCTCAACTGCCCCATTAAGACCGATGTGCCTAACCCTCTCAAGAAATGGTTGCCCGATCTCGCCTGGTACTCTATCCAGAGACTCATCGAAATCGAGATGTTCGACCAATTCGCCAACCACCTCGAGAAGGAAGTGCCCCAGAGATTCGAGGACTGGTACAACTGGCCCGATCCCGAAAACGAGAAGCTTCCTCTTGACTGGAAGAAGCTTGACCAACAGCCTTTCCACAAGCTTTTGGTTATCCGTTGCCTCCGTCCCGACAGAATCACCACTGCTCTCGACGGATTCATCCGCAAGACCCTGCCCGCAGGTAACGATTTCGTTGACTGTGACTCCACAAGCAGTTTCATCCAGGTTCTCACCTCCGCTTACAACGACTCCACCCCCACCACCCCTATCTTCTTCATCCTTTCCCCGGGAGCCAACCCCGTGAAGGATGTCGAAGACATCGCTCGCAAGCAAGGAATTGACCCTAACAAGAACTTCCACTCGGTCGCTCTTGGTGATGGTCAGGAAGAGAACGCCAACAACAAGCTTTCCATCGGTCACAAAGAGGGCCACTGGATCATGCTCCAGAACGTGCATCTGATGCCTAAGTATCTGTACGACCTCGAGAAGAAACTCGACGCCTTCGCTTTGGAAGGATCGAACCCCTCGTTCAGACTGTTCTTGTCTTCGGATCCCAGCAATGCCATCCCCATCGGCCTCCTTGAGAAGTCCATCAAGCTGACCAACGAGCCTCCTCAGGGCTTGAAGGCCAACATGAAGAGAGCCTTCACTTTCTTCGACAAGGCTGACTTCGAGGAGAGAGACCACAAGATGAGAACAATTCTCTTCGCTCTCTGCTATTTCCATTCAGTCATGGTTGAGCGTAGAAAGTTCGGACCTAAGGGTTGGAACATGATGTATCCATTCTCGATGGGTGATCTTAGAGACTCCTCGATTGTGCTGAAGAACTACATGGAAAGCAACAATGCCTCCGGTAAGATTCCTTGGGACGATCTTAAGTACATTTTCGGTGAGATCATGTACGGTGGTCACATTGTTGACAACTTCGATCGCAGATTCTGCTCTGCCTACCTCGACAATCTCATGAGGAACGAACTCCTCGACGAGTGCGAGATGTACCCCTTCGTTGAAGGCAAGAACTTCTCCCTCAAGTGCCCTGGACAGCTCCTCTACGAGAAGTACATCGAGTACATGGACAACGAGATCACTTCCGAGTCCCCCATGGCCTTCGGTATGCATCCCAACGCTGAAATCGATTACAGAACTACCCAATGTAACTCGCTCTTCAAGACCCTCGTTGAGCTCCAGCCTAAGGCTGTTGGCGCTTCCGGCGAAGGTGGCCAGACCTTGAACGAGATAATTTAGGCGTTCATGCTCCGTGTGAACGACGAGGCCCAGCTCGAGACCAACAAGCTCAACATCGAGGACATCTCCTCCAAGTTGACTGAAGAGACTCGCGGACCTTACCAGAACGTGTTCCTCCAGGAGTGCGAGTACATGAACAAGCTCATCGCTGAGATCACCAAGTCTCTCTTCGAGATTGAACTTGCCTTCAAGGGAGAGCTCACGATGAGTGACAAGATGGAGCAACTTATGGATTCCATCTACCTCAACAGAGTTCCCCTCTCCTGGTCGAAGCTTGCCTTCCCATCTACCCGTGGCCTCGGATCCTGGTTGGACAACATCAAGCAACGTCTTGAGCAGCTCAACCAGTGGAAGGAAGAGCCAAGCAGAATTCCCACTGTCACCTTCCTTAACCGTCTCATGAACCCTCAGTCCTTCTTGACCGCCATCAAGCAGGTCTACGCCAGAGCTAACGTCTAGGAGCTGAACAAGCTTAACATCCAGACTGACATCTTGAAGAAGATGTACTGGGAGCCCGATCTACCCCAGAGTCGCGACCAGTCGCAGGGTGCCTACGTCTTTGGTCTACAGGTTGAAGGCGCTCGTTGGGATAGCAACGGAAACTCCCTTGAGGAGTCTGAGCCCAAGAGGCAGTTCTCTGTCGTGCCCGTCGTCAACTGCAAGGCCGTGCAGATGAGCACTTCCACCAAGGAAGAGAAGGGTCTGTACATGTGCCCTGTGTACAAGACCGATCAAAGAGGAGCCACCTACGTCTTCACCGCCCAAATGAAGACCAAGCACTCCCCTCAGAAGTGGATTCTTGCTGGTGTCGCCGTGATCCTCGATGTCGAGGGCGTCTCGGATGCCTTCGCCCCTGGCAAAGAACCCTCTTCATGAACGCCTTGACTCCCCCTTGTGAAGTGAACTGAGTCGAAAGACATGGTTCCCCTAGGTGTGAGCTATTACAGGCTTCGCATAATATATAATAATTCTATACTCAAAAAGTATTTCATACACCAAATCTACCCTCTTTTTCATCTAAATCTTGGTCAAATTTAACCCATACATTACATTATCTGAGATCACATGATTTAATCTCATTTTAAGTACTGGGGGACATCCACAAAAAATAGGATGAAGTTTATTCACAATCAATTAAACTTATTTTTCGATGATATCACAGACCTGAGGACGCTGAGATGCTTCAGCTTGTCGTTCTTCAGGACTATGCGAATCAAAAATGGGCAACGTTTCACTACTTACACTTCCGAGTTCCCGTGATCAGGTCCTTCATGAAGTAGATCGATATTCAGTCTTTCAGGCATAGGTACGCTCCAACTTCCACTGTCAGGAAGAAAAATACCTCCGGACTTGGACTTAAACTTCGCAGCGAACTCTGGAGCTGTTATGTGACTTGCCTACTGGGCAAAGTTTGCTTATAAAGACTAATTCGGCTCGACCATAGTGGAGGCT
>Ga0075467_10002358_pt1 | contig 14908 bp, 13 predicted proteins | sample DEB08_DNA_9_FD_75067 | JGI IMG/M metagenome (GOLD analysis project Ga0075467, IMG submission 75067) | Aqueous microbial communities from the Delaware River and Bay under freshwater to marine salinity gradient to study organic matter... | ecosystem: Environmental > Aquatic > Marine > Coastal ... | reverse complement strand
CAAGCCGCGCACCACGGTAACGCCCCCCGCTTTCACAGCAGGTTTCAAATAGGCATTAGCCGCTGACCAGCGCTGGCCTTTGTAAATCGTGGCCTCCATCGGGCCAAAGCCTTCTTGCGCCGCGCCGTTATAGTCTGGCGTGACCGGATAGCCAGCCTGCTCGCCTGCGGAAATAAAGGCGTCAAACAACGCGTTATGGCGCGGACCTCGCGTAATATGCAGCGGCCCATCGGTGCCGCGATGCTCGGATTCGCCCCCATGCCAATGCTCCATCCGGCGGTAATAGGGCAGCACATCGGCATAGGCCCAGCCATCAGCCCCCGCCTCGGCCCAATGGTCGAAATCACGGGCATGGCCGCGCACATAGACCATGCCATTGATGCTGGATGACCCGCCAATCACCTTGCCGCGCGGTGTGACAAGACTGCGCCCACCCAGATGCGGTTCGGGCTCAGACGCCATGCCCCAATCATAAAGCCCCATGTTCATTGGATAAGACAGCGCTGCCGGCATCTGAATAAACGGCCCTGCATCGGTGCCGCCAAATTCGATCACAATGACCGAAGCCCCCGCCTCGCCCAATCGGTACGCCATCGCACAGCCCGCCGAGCCCGCCCCAACAATCACATAATCCGCTTGCATCATATTTCCAATTTCAACTCTGGCCGCACTCAATAGGGCGCGTCGACCGGCCCCATGCCGACATAAACGCTTTTGATCTGGCTGTAATATTCCAGCGCAGCCTTGCCATTTTCGCGCCCGACACCTGACATTTTGGAACCGCCAAAAGGCATTTCCACCGGCGTCAGGTTATAGGTATTGATCCAACAGGTGCCTGCTTGCAGCGCCGAAATCACCCGGTGCGCGCGGGTTAAATCGGCGGTAAACACACCTGCTGCAAGGCCAAAATCTGTTTCATTTGCGCGAGTTACAACCTCTTCCTCAGTTTCAAAATCAAGAACGGCCATCACCGGGCCAAACACCTCTTCTTGCGCGATCACCATATCGTCGGTCACATCGGCAAAAACGGTTGGCTGCACGAACATGTCCTTTTGCGCGCCGCCCGTAACCAGCCGTGCGCCTTGCGGCACAGCCCCTTTCACATAGCCCATCACCTTGTCGACTTGGGCCTGCGACACCAATGGCCCCATCTGAGTCGCCATATCCATCGGGTCGCCCAGAACGATCTTTTCGGCCCGCGCCTTCAGCTGCGCCAAGAACGCGGCCTTTATGCCCTTTTGGACAAACACCCGCGTCCCGTTAGAACAAACCTGCCCCGCCGAATAGAAATTGGCCATCATCGCGGCACCCACCGCACTGTCCAGATCCGCATCGTCAAAGATGATCAACGGTGATTTGCCACCCAACTCCATCGTCACATTGCGCACGCCCTCTGCCGCCGCTGCATAAACCTTGCGCCCGGTTGGCACCGATCCGGTCAGCGACACCTTGGCCACGCGGGGGTCAGTCACCAAGGATGCACCAACCGCGCCCCGCCCTTGCACCACGTTGAACAGGCCCGCAGGCAACCCCGCCTCGATGAACATCGCGGCCAGTTCCAGCGCACCCAAAGGGGTGACTTCCGAGGGTTTGAACACCATCGAGTTGCCCATGGCCAGTGCTGGCGCCGATTTCCAGCAGGCAATCTGGCTCGGGTAATTCCACGCGCCAATGCCCACGCAAACGCCCAGCGCCTCACGCAAAGTGTAGGCAAAATCGCCGCCCAAGGGGATCGTCTCGCCGGTCACCGTCGGGGCAAGCCCGCCAAAATATTCCAGCGCATCCGCCCCCGATGGCCAATCGGCCACCAGCGTTTCTTGCAAAGGTTTGCCAGTATCCAGCGTTTCCAACCGCGCCAGCGCATCGCCGCGCTCGCGGATCAAATCCGCCACCCGGCGCAAAATGCGCCCCCGCTCAATCGGTTTGCGCGCCGCCCAATCGCTTTGCGCCGCATGCGCGCTGGCCAGGGCCGCATCAATCACCGCTGGTGTCGCTTCATGCAGCTTGGCAATCACATCGCCCGTTGCCGGGTTGATCACCTCGATCGCTGCGCCATCCGTGTCTTCCATCCAATCGCCATTGATGAAATGGCTCGCTTTCGGTTGCGCAATCATAGGTCGATCCCTTTTTTTTCAGTCCGTGAAAGTTCTGCCGCCAGATAGTCCTGAACCATCTGCACCGCCGCCTTGCCATCGCTCGATTGCGCATTCAGCGCCTCGCGTAGATAGACCCCGTCAATCAATGCGCCCAGCGACAGCGCCAACCCTTCGGCGCGTGCGCCAACACTTGGGCGCAACGCATGGACAAGATTCGTATGTAACCGCCGCTGATAGACCGACAGCAACCTCCGCGCGCCCGGCACCGTTTGGGCCAGCACATAAAAATTCAGCCACGCACTCACCACTTCGCGCCGAAAATTCGACGGGCTGAAAGACGCCAGCAAAATCGCTTCCAACCGCGCTTGCGGGGTGGTGGCCGTGGCCAAGGCCCCCCTGATCTCGGCACCGTAAAGCGAAAGGATATGCCGCATCGCTGCCAAAAAGATCTGCTCCTTGCCGCCAAAATAATGGTGTGCCAGTGCCGTAGACATCCCCGCCCGCTTGGCAATCTGCCCAACGGTAACGTCCAAAGACCCCGCCCGCCCGATCTCAACAATCGTGGCTTTGACCAAAGCGGTCTTTCGGATAGGCTCCATTCCTAGCTTGGGCATTGCGGGATTCCATTAAATACTTGCCATCCGAGCTATCGTGAAGTTTATTGACTCGTCAATCAACAAAAAACAAGCACTAAGGGGAAGCACTATGCCCACGATCAAAATCAGCCTTCTGGCCAGCGCCGCCGCAATCATTCTCGCAGGCCCCGCCGCCGCCAATTGCGACAAAGTCACCTTTTCCGATGTCGGCTGGACCGATATCACCGCCACCACCGCCGTGACCTCGCTGGTCCTGCAAGCGCTTGGCTATGACACCGAAACAAAAGTCCTCTCGGTCCCGATCACCTACGCCTCGATGGCCGAAGGCAATATCGACGTGTTTCTGGGCAACTGGATGCCCACGATGGAAGCGGACATCGCCCCTTACCGTGAGGCTGGCACAGTTGACACCGTGCGCACCAACCTGACCGGTGCCAAATACACGCTGGCCACCAATGCCGCAGGCGTGGCCGCAGGCATCACCGATTTTGCCTCCATCGCGCAGGCAACCGAAGTCCTTGACGGCAAGATCTATGGCATTGAGCCGGGCAATGACGGCAACCGCCTGATCATGGATATGGTCGATGGCGATGCCTTTGGCCTCAAAGGGTTCGAGGTGGTCGAAAGCTCGGAGCAAGGCATGCTCGCCCAAGCCATGCGCGCCGAAGAGCGCAATGAGCCTATCGTTTTCTTGGGCTGGGAACCGCACCCGATGAACGCCAATATCAAAATGACCTACCTGCCCGGCGGCGATGACTTTTTCGGCCCTGATCTGGGCGGTGCCACCGTAGCCACCAACACGCGCGCGGGCTATGTGGCCGAATGCCCTAACACCGGCAAGCTACTGCAAAACCTGGAGTTTTCCTTAAAACTGGAAAATGAGGTCATGGGCGCGATTCTTGATAAAGGCGAGGCCCCCGAGGCGGCGGCCAAGGCTTGGCTGGCGGCCAACCCGGACACGCTGACCGCATGGCTGGACGGTGTGACCACCAAAGACGGCGGCGATGCGGTGGCAGCCGTTACCGCCGCACTGGCCAACTAAACCAATCGGCCCCGGCGCAATCCGGGGCCTTTTTCTTGGCAATCAGAGAGGATCACAATGGCCTTGCTTACCCCCCTGATCGACACACTAACCGCCGTCAAAATCCCCATGGGCGCATGGGCGCAGGCGGTCGTAAGCTGGCTGAAAAACAACGCCTCATGGCTGTTCGATTCCATAGCCGATGTGCTGAACGCCATCATCGACTCGGTAACGTGGTCGATTGAAGCCGTCGGCCCCATCGGCATGACGCTTCTGTTCGTGGCCCTCACCTACGCTCTCCAGCGCAACGCCAAAAAATGCGCCGTTGTCGCCTTGGGCATGCTTTTCATCATCAACCAAGGCTACTGGGACCGCACCATTGAAACCCTCTCGCTCATCCTCGTCTCTTGCATCGTCTGCATGGGGATAGGCCTACCGATGGGCATTTTCGCAGCCCGCAAAAAATGGATCTATGCTGCCATTGAACCCGTGCTTGACCTGATGCAAACCCTCCCGCCTTTCGTCTATCTTATTCCCGCCGTTATCTTTTTTGGCTTGGGCCAAGTCCCCGGCCTGATCGCAACGGTCATCTTCGCCCTGCCCGCTTCAATCCGCCTTACCCATCTTGGCATCTCCTCAACCCCCACCGAATTGACCGAGGCTGCAACTGCCTTTGGCGCCACACCCATGCAAAAGCTGATCAAGGTTGAACTCCCCTCCGCCTTTCCGCAAATCATGATGGGCCTGAACCAAACCATCATGCTGTCGCTGTCCATGGTCGTGATCGCCACGTTGGTCGGTGCCGGCGGCCTTGGCCAACCCGTGCTGAACGGCCTGAACCGGATGAAGCCCGACCTCGGGTTTGAATCCGGTTTCGTCATCGTGGCCCTCGCCACTGTCCTTCGCGTCATGCTGGGGGCACGCAAGAAATGACCCATAACACCCCCCAAAACGCAGTCGAATTTGACAATGTCTCGATCGTCTTTGGCGACCGCCCAGATGTAGCGCTACCGCTGATGGACGCAGGCCAATCGCGCCCGGAAATCCAGGCCTCCACGGGCCAGGTTCTTGGGGTCCACAACTGCACGCTTAACGTGGCATCGGGCGAAATTCTCGTGCTCATGGGGCTGTCCGGCTCGGGCAAATCCACCCTGCTACGCGGGGTGAACGGGCTGAACCCCGTGGTGCGCGGCGAGGTGCGGGTGCGCGACGGCGACCAGATGACCTCCGTTACCCATGCCGATAAAGCCACGCTGCGCCGCTTGCGCTTGTCCAACATTGCGATGGTTTTTCAACAGTTTGGCCTGTTGCCATGGCGCACGGTGCGCGAAAATGTGGGCCTTGGCCTTGAACTTGCAGGCCACCCCCCCGCCCAGCGCCGCGCAGCAGCCGAGGCGCAGTTGGAACTGGTGAACCTGTCCCAATGGGCCGACCGCAAGGTGGGCGAACTTTCGGGCGGCATGCAGCAGCGCGTGGGCCTTGCCCGCGCCTTTGTCACCGATGCCCCTATCCTGCTTATGGACGAGCCCTTTTCCGCCCTCGACCCGCTCATCCGCGCCCGCCTGCAAGATGAGCTGTTGGAACTGCAAACCCGCCTGCGCCGCACCATCGTTTTCGTAAGCCACGATCTGGATGAGGCGTTCAAAATCGGCAATCGTATCGCGCTGATGGAAGGTGGCCGGATCGTGCAATGCGGCACCGCGCGCGAGATTATTGCCAATCCGGTGTCCGATTACGTGGCCGATTTCGTCGCCCATATGAACCCGCTGTCCGTGCTGACCGCGCGCGATGTGATGCAAGCGGGGGCCAGTGCGGCGGCGATGGAACTCGACGCCGAAACCCCGGTGATCCAGATCATGGAGGCGATGCGCGATGGTGCTGTGGAAATCGCTGTAACCGAAGGCGGTGCGCGGATTGGTATGCTGACATCGGCGCATGTGATGGGGCGGTTGGTGAACCCACAGGGCTAATCGGGTGTGGGGCAGTCACGCCACAGTCGCGCTGACAAAAGCCCGAACTGTTCAGACGTCAGGTCTGAGGTAAAACACCTTTGACACAATAACCCATCGGTTTTCATGCAGCAGCAGCGTCAATGTGTCGTCGTAATGCTGGCCCAGCCAGATATTTTCGACCTGCACTGTCGCCACATCACCCGTCACCGACATTGCGTTGATCAGAAACCAAGGCGCAGGGTCCGGCTCCGTAACCGCCTCATCTACAAAGGCTGCAAACGCATCCCGCGTAATCCATTCCAAGCCGCCGTCGAAATGCCCGATGCAGCTCATGTTTTCATGTATGGCCTGACACAGCTTTTTGGCATCGTTTTGGCACATGCCTTCGACATAGGTTTGAACGGTGCTGGCGATCTCGGCAAAGGTTTGGGCATCGGGCATGGGAAATGTCCTGACTGTTTTGCAAAAGCGTCTCGGGAAAGTCGGGCCGCAGTCATAAAATGATAAGGCCAAGCCTAGCCTGCTTCAAATACCTAGGCTAGGCTTGGCAAAAAAACCGCCGTCCAGTTCGCGTACGCGGGTTAACATCAGGTTAACAAAAAACATATATCTATATATTACAGCAACTTACAGAAATGTCCGCGTGCGGACAAATCCGCATGGGGCCTCCTTATTCGGCTACTTTCTTAGCCGCCGGTTTCTTGGCCGGGGCCTTTTTCGCGGCCGGCTTTTTCGCCGCAGCTTTCTTGGCTGGCGCTTTTTTGGCAGCGGCTTTCTTGGGCGCTGCCTTCTTTTTCACGCCCGCTTTCGCCGCCCTTTCCGCCAGCAATTCCAAGGCTTGATCCACCGATATATCGGCCGGCTCAATTTCCTTGGGCACCGTCGCGTTGATTTTGCCCCACTTAATATACGGCCCATACCGCCCCGGCATCACAGCCATCGCACCGCCTTCAGGATGCTCGCCCAGATCTTTGATCGGCTCGGCAGCCGCGCGGGCTTTGCTGTATTTATTGGCCAAAACCTCGACGGCGCGGTTCATCCCGATGGTGAAAACCTCCTCCACATCGGGCAGGTTTGCATAGACTTTGTTATGCTTCACATAAGGCCCATACCGCCCAATCGCGGCCTCGACCATTTCGCCATCTTCGGGGTGCGGCCCGATTCGACGCGGCAAAGACAGCAAGGTAAGCGCCTTTTCCAACGTCATCGCCTCCGGTCCCCAGCCTTTCGGCAGGCTTGCCCGCGGCGGTTTTGGCACCTCTTCGGTAGCTTCGCCCCGCTGGACATAAGGCCCAAACCGTCCCGTCCGCAAACTGATCTGCTCACCACTTTCATCGACGCCCAGAACCTGACCATCGGGTGAAATCGCGATGCCTTCTTCGCCCCCCGCCACCGAAATCGGGCGGGTATAGCGGCACTCTGGATAGCTTCCGCAGCCAATAAACGCACCACCCGACCGCGCGGTTTTCAGATGCAAGCGCCCTTCACCACAAACCGGACAAATCCGCGGGTCCGACCCATCGGCGCGCGGCGGGTACAAATGGGGGGCCAGGAACTCATCGATTTTGGTTAGAACTTCGCCAATTCGCAGATCCGCCGTCTCGGCAATAGCTGCCGAAAAATCCCGCCAGAACCGGGCCAAGACTTCTTTGTAGTCACGGTCGCCGGCCGAGACGTCATCTAGCTGAGCTTCCAAATCGGCGGTAAAGTCGTACTCGACATATTTGCGGAAATAGTTTGCCAAAAACGCAGTCACCAGCCGCCCCTTGTCCTCGGGAAACAAGCGGTTCTTGTCTTTGCGGACATATTCGCGGTCGACAATCGTGGTCATGATAGACGCATAGGTCGATGGCCGCCCGATCCCCAGCTCCTCCATCCGCTTGACCAGCGTAGCCTCGGTATAGCGGGGCGGTGGTTGGGTGAAATGCTGGGCACCCAAAACCGACTTACCCGCATTTGTCACGGCCGAGGGCACCCGAGTTGCGGAGCCTTCGATCACGTCATCACCAGAAGCGGCAGCCTTCGCAAACGCCTCGGCAAAAGCGCCTTTGACAAAATCAGCGGCCTCGCCTTGCATGATCTGTGGCAGGCGGCCTTCGTCGCCGTCCTCATCATCGCGGCCTTCTTCATATAGCTTCAGGAAACCGTCAAACAGCACCACTTGCCCCGTCGCGCGCAGCACAACCTGGCCGTCTTTGCTGCCCACATCAACTGTGGTTCGTTCCAACCGCGCGGCCGCCATTTGGCTGGCGATTGTGCGCTTCCAGATCAGATCGTACAGCTTTTTCTGCTCACCATCGAGACGCAGGTCGTCGGCGGCTTTGGACATGTCTGTTGGGCGAATACACTCATGCGCCTCTTGGGCGTTCTTGGCTTTGTTTTTGTAGACACGCGGGGTTTCGGGAACATACTTCGCACCGTAACGCTCCGTGATCGTCGCACGGGCCTCGGTCACGGCTTCGGGAGCCATATCAATGCCGTCGGTCCGCATATAGGTTATGTGGCCAGCCTCATACAGGCGTTGCGCGGCCCCCATCGCTTGCTTGGCGCCCATGCCAAATTTGCGGCTGGCCTCTTGCTGCAAGGTGGAGGTCATGAAGGGCGCAGACGGGTTACGCGATGCAGGCTTTGCCTCAACCGATTGCACGGTCAATGTTCGAGAACTGACAGCCTGAACCGCCAAATCGGCCGCTTCGACGTTAGAAATGTCGAATTTGTCTAATTTCTTACCGCCGAGAACCGTCAAGCGTGCGTCATATTCTTGGCCACGAGGGGTGGTCAGGCGGGCGTTTACCCCCCAAAACTCACGGGCACGAAACGCCTCAATCTCCATCTCGCGCTCGACAATCAGGCGCAAACACACCGATTGCACCCGGCCTGCCGACTTGGCACCGGGCAGCTTGCGCCACAACACAGGCGACAAGGTGAAACCCACCAAATAGTCAAGCGCGCGGCGCGCAAGGTAGGCATCGACCAGCGGCACATCAATCTGGCGCGGATTTTTCATCGCCTCGGTCACGGCGGCCTTGGTAATGGCGTTAAAGGTGACGCGGCTGACCTTGGTATCTTTCTTGATGCTTTTCGCCAGCGCCTCTTGCAGATGCCACGAAATTGCTTCACCTTCGCGGTCAGGGTCGGTCGCGAGGATCAGTTCATTGTCGCTTTTCAGTGCTTCGGTGATAGCTTTGATATGCTTTTTGCTATCCGCAGCCACTTCCCATTTCATCGCAAATTCATCATCGGGGTCAACCGAGCCATCTTTGGGCGGCAGGTCACGCACATGGCCAAAAGACGCTAGAACCGTGTAATTGGATCCCAGATATTTATTGATTGTCTTGGCCTTGGCGGGGGACTCTACGACGACAACAGCCATGAAAACCTCTTTTATTACGGACCGAATGCAGGCCGGGCAAGATGTGGGCGAATGGGTTGCAATGTCAATGGAGCGCTGACGGATTCCAAAAGCCATTGACTTGATTGTCTTTTTTCATGGCCAACACAAGGGCGCAGTTCGCGCAGAGGCTGCAAATCACCGTTGGACCTGCCCAAACGCTTTGTCTTTGTCTGCCCGACGCTGGTGTAAAAGCTTGGCTGTTCAGGGCAAACGGCAAGCACCATCTTGGCACGCTGACATGCCCGACATTTGGGCAGAACGGCAAACGCAGTTCAATCCGCGCGCGACAGCAACCCACCAGCTTGGCGCAACACTTTACCCTCCAGCTCCAGCGTCAGCAGTTCGGGCGCGATGTGGGATGGCGGCATGGCAAGGTCGCGGATCAGCTGATCCTCGGCCAAAGGGCTGGGACCAAGCCGGGCGAGGATTTGACTGTGAAGTTTTGCAATGTCGGCCAGTGGGCGGCGCGTGGGTGTGGGGCCGGGTAAAGGCGGTGCGGGTGGGTGCAAAGCAGGGATCGGGGTGGCCGTGACGCTCCGCAAGTGCGGCAGGCCCGTTCCAATCGCTTCAATCACATCGCTTGAACTGCGTACCAACCTTGCACCATCACGGATCAACATGTTGCAACCCGCCGCGCGGGCATCAAAGGGATGGCCCGGCACCGCGAGCACATCGCGCCCTTGATCCAACGCATTGCGCGCGGTGATCAGGCTACCCGAGCGCGCCGCCGCCTCAACCACAACGACGGCCCGGGACAGGCCCGATACCAAGCGGTTACGCATGGGGAAATGACGAGCCTGCGGGGCAAGGCCCATGGGTTGTTCAGAAATACGGCAGCCTTTCGCGGCAATATCGGTGGCCAGCACTGCGTTTTCTTCAGGATAGATCACATCCACCCCGCCGGCCTGCACCGCCACGGTGCCCAAGGCCAGTGCGGCCTTGTGCGCTGCCGCATCAATACCGCGCGCAAGGCCTGATACCACGACAAACCCCTTTTCACCCAAGGTTTCGGCCAGCCTAGTTGCCATACGCAGCCCCAAGGAGGAGGCGTTACGCGCACCCACCATAGCGACACTTGACCGGTTCAAGAGCTCAACATCGCCAATCGCCCAAAGAATGGGCGGCGCATCGCTCAAATCATAAAGCGCCTCTGGATAGTCTGCCTCACCCCAGCAGAGCATTTTGGCACCTGCAAAGCGGGCGGCTGAGACCTCATGCGCGGCCACCTCAACCGGGCAAGTCGCGTAGTCTTTTACACCTGCCGCAGCGGCAATCCCCGGTAGGGCGGCCAAAGCAGCGGCGACCGTTCCATATTCGGCCAAAAGGCGGTGAAAGGTCACAGGCCCCACACGGCGCGAGCGAATTAGTCGCAGCCAATCCAACCGCTGATCTGCAGACAAATCAGCGGGGACAGCGCGGGCGTGGTTGAAAAGGTCCGAATCCATTGGCAACTCTCGGGTTTCTTATTCCCAACCTCGCCAACCTTAGTTAACGAGTGATGAACAAAATCCGGAAACCGTGATTTTGCTAATTTTTCAACCTCGGCCTATCTCGTGATTGGCAGTGCCGGATTGAAGAACTATATCTGCCTCATGTTTGATTCATTGCTGCGCCGCCTGACGGCCCCGACCCATGACCGTTTGCCTGAACCCGATGCCGATTTGGCATTGGCCGCTTTACTTGTGCGGCTTGCGCGCGCGGATGGAGACTATTCCTCGGTTGAGATTTCGCGAATCAACAAGGTGCTGGCAGTTCGCCATGCCTTAACGCCAGCGGCTGCCGCAGAAATGCGCACACAGGCCGAGGCGTTGGAGCAAGAAGCCCCCGATACCGTACGCTTTACCCGCGCGATCAAAGAAGGCACCGCGATTGAAGATAGGGCAGAATTAGTGCAGGCGATGTGGTCAATTGCCCTTGCCGATAACCGCCGTGATGCCGCCGAAGATCAACTGATGCGGCTTGTGGCCAATTTGCTGGGGCTGACCGATCAGCAATCCGCGCTTGCCCGCCAAAAGGTTGACAAAAGGTGATCGCCGCCCTGCAAATGTATGATTTCGACGATCTGGTGGCAGCGAATGATGCGCTGTGGGTCGGCGTCCACGACGCCCTGCGCGCCCAAGGCGTTGAGGCACCCCAAGCGCTGAAGCGGGGAAGCGATCTGTGGGAAGTTTGGCAATCGCCCGACCTGTTGCTGGCTCAAACCTGCGGCTATCCGTTTCGCGCACATCTGCACCCCAAGGTCACGCTGGTCGCTACGCCCGACTACGGCGTTCCGGGCTGCGCTCCGGGGGAGTATTGCAGCTATTTCATCGCAAGGCGGGACGATCCGCGCGCTAGTTTGTCCGCGTTTGATGGGGTGCCTTTGGCCTATAATGAGGCCTTGTCTCAATCAGGTTGGGCTGCGCCGCAAAACCATGCCGCAGCCGCAGGCTTGCATTTGCCAGCAGGGTTGAAAACCGGCGCACACAGGTTGACAGCGCACGCGATTGCCCAAGGAAAGGCTGATCTTGGCGCGGTCGATGCCGTGACTTGGCGGCACTTGCAGCGGGTGGACCCAACGGTCCAAGGCCTGCACGTAATCGCCCAAACACGTCCAACTCCTGGCTTGCCGTTAATCACCGCGCAGGCGGCATTGGCTCCGCTGTTATCGAGCACCATCAGCCAAGCCATTGCGCATCTGCCCGCCGCAACACGGACGATTCTTGGGCTGCGCGGGTTGGTGCTCATAGCGCCGAGCGCCTACTTGGCGGTGCCAAACCCACCACCGCCTGACCATTTCATCCCCTGACCTCCTAGATTTTGGCATTTTGGCGCAACGCTTTGGCACAATGCCCGTTGCAAACCCTGCCATTATGCGCCCTAATTTGCGCTGAAATATATCCAAGTGAGTATCTGTGACCTCAACCGATCACCCCACCGCCCCGCAAACTGCTGATACCGGTACCAATGGCTCGGAAACCCCGGTCATTGAAATTCGGGATTTGCACAAAAGCTATGGCCCTTTGGAGGTGCTGAAAGGCATCGACATGGTCGCCCCTAAAGGACATGTGATCTCGCTGATAGGCTCCTCAGGGTCGGGCAAGTCCACGCTGCTGCGCTGCTGCAATTTGCTGGAGGATAGCCAACAAGGCGTGATCCGGTTTGAAGGCGAGGCCGTGCAGTGGCGCGGCGAAGGGCTGAACCGTCACCCTGCCGATCGCGCCCAAGTCACCCGGATTCGGACAAACCTGTCGATGGTGTTTCAACAGTTCAATCTGTGGTCACATATGACGATTCTGCAAAATGTGATGGAGGCGCCAGTTACAGTGCTGAAACGCGACCCCAAAGAGGCCGAGGCCAAGGCGCGGCACTATCTGGATAAGGTGGGGATCGGCGACAAGGCCGATGCTTGGCCTGCAATGCTTTCGGGCGGCCAACAACAACGTGCGGCGATTGCGCGCGCCTTGTGCATGGAGCCTCGCGCCTTGTTGTTTGACGAACCCACTTCGGCGCTTGACCCTGAGCTAGAGCAAGAGGTTGTAAAGGTTATCAAAGCGTTAGCCGAAGAAGGCCGCACAATGCTACTGGTCACCCATGACATGCGGCTTGCGGCTGATGTCTCCGATCACGTCGTTTTCTTGCACCAAGGCCGCACCGAAGAAGAAGGCCCCCCCGGCGCTGTTTTTGGAAACCCGCAAACAGATCGTTTGCGTGGCTTCCTTTCCGCTGGCGGCTAAGGCACAAAGACCCACCAAAGTTTACAATAGGGAACTACCAATGAAAAAACTTATCCTGACAACTGCACTGCTAGCGCTAACCGCCGGCACATCACTCGCCCAAACCGTCCGCATGGGGACTGAGGGCGCTTATCCTCCCTACAACTTCATCAACGACGCTGGCGAAGTTGATGGGTTTGAGCGTGAGATGGGTGACAAGCTGTGCGAAATGGCGGGTCTGACCTGTGAATGGGTCACCACCGATTGGGATGGCATCATCCCCAACCTGCAATCCGGCAACTATGACGTGATCATCGCAGGCATGAGCATCACCAAGGAACGTGGTGAAGTTATTGATTTCACACAGAACTACATTCCCCCAGCCTCCTCGGCTTATATGGCATTGGATGCGGGCGTTGATGTCAAAACCGGGGCTATTTCAGCGCAAACGGGTACCATTCAGGCAGGCTATGTGCAGGAAAGCGGCGCATCCTTGGTTGAATTTGCAACCCCGGATGAAACCGTGGCCGCCGTGCGCAATGGCGAAGCAGACGCTGTCTTTGCCGACAAAGACTACCTTGCGCCAATCTTGGCAGAATCGGGCGGCAAGTTCGTCTGGGCTGGCGAAGAAATTCAGTTGGGTGACGGCGTTGGCATGGGCCTGCGTAAATCGGACACCGAGCTGAAAGCAAAGTTTGATGACGCGATCACTGCGATGAAAGCGGATGGATCTTTGAATGAGCTGATCAAGAAGTGGTTTGGCGATTCCGTCGCAACTTTCTGATAAAGACTGTCTTGGGCAGCGCAGGTGTTTCCGCCAAACGCCCCTGTGCTGCCCGCATTGGATTTTCATGTTTTCAAGCTGTGCCGACCCATCAACATTGCAAGGCCTGAGCTGGCTGATGTGCTACCTGACCACAGGCAAGCATATTGATTTCTATTGGTCTTTTCTAACGGTCCTCACGCTTTTGGCCGTTACCGCCCCGGTTGCCCTCGCCTTTGGTTTTGGCGGCGCAATGATGGCGCGGTCGCAGCATTTACCGCTGCGGATCATTGGCAAAGGCTATACCGCGATGGTGCGCGGGATCCCCGACATCGTGTTCTTTTTGTTCTTTGTCATTGCCTTGGACCAAGGCATTGAATGGGTCGTGCATCAGGTGCGCTGCCCCGAATGGACCGACCCTATTCGTAACGGTCTGGAATTTAGGGTCTGCCCGCAAGCCAAGGTGCCACAAAACTCGTCCCCGCAAATCTGGCATTCGATCTATGGCTTTGCGTTGGCGGTGGTGACCTTTGCGCTGGTGTTTGGTGCCTTTGCGGCGAATGTATTGTACGGTGCGATGCAGGCCGTGCCGCGCGCGCAGCTGGAAACCGCCGAAGCTTACGGCATGAACCACGGCCAAGTGTTCCGCCGCGTTTTGGTGCCACAGATGTGGGTCTATGCCCTTCCCGGCCTATCGAATCTGTGGATGATTTTGATCAAGGCGACGCCGTTGTTGTTTTTGTTGGGGGTCCAAGACATCGTTTATTGGGCCCGCGAATTGGGCGGTGCCAAAACCAGCGTCTATGCCTATGCGCATCCCGATTGGCGGCTTTACTACTTCCTTGGGCTCTTGGTGTTTTATCTTGGTATGACCAAACTGTCCGAGGTGGTGCTAACGCGCGTGCAAAACCGCCTCAGCCTTGGGCAGGCCACCGCCGCTGGCGAAGCCCAACGAAAGGCCGCTGCATGAGCTGCCTGCAAACCATCTCCGATTACGGCCTGCGTTCAATCGGTTACGGCGAACGCATTTTGCCGAAAACGGATTTTACGTTATGTGAACAGTTCACGCTGATCGGCTCGGGTTTGGTCTGGAACGTTTATTTCGGCGTTTTCGCCTTGCTCTGCGGGTTCGTTTTGGCGAATGCAGTGGCAATGGCCAAGGCCTCGCACCTTGCTGCGTTTCGCAAACCTGCGGAATGGTTCATCTTTGTATTCCGCGGCTCGCCTTTGTTTATCCAGTTTTTTCTGGCCTATGAGGCATTGGTGCTGCTGCCCCGCGATGGGATTGTGGTTTTTGGCATGATTTTCGAGTTCAGCTGGCTGTCGCGGGCATGGGCAGGCGCGCTGATCGTGCTGTTTTTGAACACTGCCGCCTATTCCGCCGAGATTTT
>Ga0075467_10002357_pt1 | contig 14909 bp, 10 predicted proteins | sample DEB08_DNA_9_FD_75067 | JGI IMG/M metagenome (GOLD analysis project Ga0075467, IMG submission 75067) | Aqueous microbial communities from the Delaware River and Bay under freshwater to marine salinity gradient to study organic matter... | ecosystem: Environmental > Aquatic > Marine > Coastal ... | reverse complement strand
CAAAAAACGGGAGCTTCTTCTTTATTTGAGAAAGAAATAATCCAAGAACTGTGGAGCGGTTATGGAAAAATCATGCGCATCGGATTGAATGACGCTTCTGTCGATAGTGTAATAACAAAGCACGTTGAATTGCCCATATATAAAAATCACCCCCACGGATGGAATACTGATATCGGTCATCAACGAAAGCTTAATTCATACAAAGTAGAGGCTACGTGGTATACCACTTATAGCAAAAATAGCATTGCCCGTCTGCCTCAATGTCTAGCCATTGAGACACATAATGATGAGGTACTAATGCTCCTGGAGGATTTGGATGAAGCGGGCTACCCTTTGCGAAAGCAAGCGGTCTCATGGGAAGAAATAACTCAGTGCTTGGCATGGTTGGCAAAATTTCATGCAAGTTACTTAGGGAAAACACCGGATGGTCTTTGGGAAGTGGGAACCTATTGGCATTTAGAAACCAGACCTCAAGAGTTAGCAATATTGAAGGATCAAAAGTTGAAGGAGGCAGCTCCTTTCATAAATGAAAAACTGAATACCTGTAAGTACAAAACATTTGTTCACGGAGATGCCAAGTTGGCAAATTTCTGTTTTGCTAAAGATGGATTGGTTGCTGGTGTCGATTTTCAGTATGTAGGTGGCGGATGTGGAATGAAAGATGTGGCATATTTTATCGGAAGCTGTCTAAACGAAAGAGAATGCGAACGTTTGGAAGGACAAATATTGGATACCTATTTTGAGTGTTTGCAAAGTGAATTCAAAGATAGAAATGAAGCACTAGAAACTGAATGGCGCTCTTTATACCGATTGGCCTGGGCAGACTTTCATCGCTTTCTAAAAGGATGGAGTCCTGGTCACTGGAAGATTAACAGTTATAGTGAACGCATATCAGCAGAAGCAATAAATAATTTATAGACATGAATCTAACTCACCTAAACGATATAGCGATCAAGGCAGCCCTTGCTGCAGGAAAAGTCATTCAGAAGTATATGAACGATGATATTTCGGTGGAAATAAAGAAGGGAGGCGCAAGCTATGCCTCACAGGTCGTAACCGCAGTTGACAGAGAATGTGAAACGGTAATTATTTCTCATTTACTTCCTACCTGTGAGGAGTTTGAACTAGGACTTTTATCGGAAGAAACCGAAGATGATGGGAGTAGATTCGAAAGAGATTTTTTTTGGTGTATTGACCCAATAGACGGAACACTTGCTTTTATCAATAAACAGCCAGGTTTTTCTGTTTCGATTGCGTTAATCTCAAAAGACGGGACACCTTATATTGGAGTAGTGTTCGATCCGAGCACCAATACGTTGTATCATGCCATCAAAGGAAATGGAGCCTTTAAGAACGGTAGCCCATGGAAAATTAAGCATACAAACGACTATTTAACCTATGTAACAGATATAAAACTGAAGGACACACCGGATGCAGCTGATATAGAGAGGCTTCTAAATGAAAATGTAGAGAAGCTTAGCTTGAATATGGTAAAAGAGATTGCTGGAGCGGGTTCGGTATTAAACGGCATCCATGTACTGGAAAATGGGCCTGCATGTATGTTAAAGCTTCCAAAAAAAGAGAGTGGCGGGGGAAGTTTATGGGACTTTGCTGCAACTGCATGTATTTTCCAAGAACTAGGGTTGCCAGCAACAAATTTTGAGGGAGGAAGATTAGACTTGAACAGAAAAGACAGCACTTTCATGTATAAAGAAGGCGTCTTTTATGCTAATTTAATTTCTAGATAAGAAGGAATTGACCGCTCAACGATTCAAGGATAAAAAATAAATATAAAATTAGAATACCCAGGACAAATACTGGTCATAAAGAATAAAAATAACATAACACGTAAAGAAGAAAATGAAGATAGTATTGATTCTACTTGGAGCAATACTCATAGCCTTTATCTGTAAACCATGAGGGGGTTTTAAATTCTTAATAATTCTTTGTCGTTAATGGCTTCAATAATAGCCACCGTTACATATTTATGACTGTTAAAAAAAGACCTTTCTGAAGTTAGTTTTATGGTTGCAACTAAGCTTCCATCCTTCTTTTCTTCAATCGAGGTAACTTCAATATTTTCTCCTTTAATATTATTGTAACTAACAATTCCTCCTTTTTTTATAATAAAGTTAGGCTTCGGGAAATTTATATGTTTATAATTATTATTGTAAACTTCACCAATAGTAAAAACATCACCTATTGCAACGTTTGAATTCGAATTTTGAGCATAAATAATACTTGAAAAAAAACTCATTAAAAGAGCAAATAGAATGCTGGTCCTCATTATAAAAAGATTATTTATTCAATAAAAATAAAAAATATTTTCAATATCTAAAAGTTTTTAATTCGTAAAAAACTAAATACCAAATTTCGAACTTTGTTGAATGGTAAAAGTGTAACACCATACGCAATAATTTAATTGAAAAATAATCAATATTTTACATTCTTTGAATCCTCCCCTACTTCCAAGAAACAATTTTCTCTGAAAAATGTGTGTTTTTAAACAATCGTACTTTTCGCAGTAAAGACCCGCATGGCAATTGAACAAGCCCTCAACCTATAGTTTCTGTAAGTCCCCCTATTGACGAGTTAAGCAGCGCAAACTGGTCCAGCAATTTGCAACTACTGTATCTAAAGATGGTTAGATGAGAGCTCAAGTAACGGGTCAAGATCCGTTCGGAATTTAACTTAGATGTACAATTCTTTTTTATCTTTCAAATAAAGAAGAATTGTAGTTTCAAATTTCTAACTCTTTTAAATCAAAACCCTCATTAGAAATTCAAAAATACGCGGGAAAATATAACGACAAAATGTAATGAAACATTTTATTAGATCATACTGAGAGGAATGAATTATAAATTTCATTTTCTTATACACAAGAATTCAAAGGAAAATTGGTACATTAGGACATTGGCATTTTGATACGTTTATATTAGAATGGAATGTTATTTGTCTTCCTGATGGTTTTTTAACTTTAAATTTTAATTCAAAAAGTGAAGTATTAAAAACTATTGCCAATAAAAAAATAAAGGTTTCAGTGCTTAAACAAACATGAATTTAATAAATAAACTATATCAAATTTTTCTATCTGAATACGCCAAAAGACGGATTGAAAAAACAATACTCTATGTTGCGTTAATTGGCTTTTTCATACACCTCATCTTAATTTACCTCTCAAAATTTAGTATTGTAAATTTTCATTTAGAATCAGAATTGTTTGTAAATCCAATATCGGCAATTTACACCCCATTCTCATTTATACTTGTTTATGAAGTTTACTTGTTAATATATTACCTGCCAAAATCATTTACAACCTACATAACTAAACAGTACGAGATAATAACACTTATTATTATCCGAAAATTATTTAAAGATTTATCCATAATAGAACTGTCATCTGATTGGTTTGACATAAAAGGAGATTTACAATTCACATATGATATTTTGGCATCAATCATTCTTTTCTATCTAATTTTTCAATTTCAAAAACAAGGAATGCGGAAATTACAGCCCCAAAATAAGAATAATTCAAAGATTGAAAGTTTCATTCGTAGAAAGAAAATTATTGCCGTTGTTTTAGTCCCTATATTTTTTACACTAGCTTTAATTACACTTTTTAATTGGACGTCAGATATTTCTTTTACCTCGTATAACTTGCCAAATTTTGATACAATTAATAATTTATTCTTTGACGAATTTTTTACTGTCCTCATATTAGTGGATGTTGTGCTTCTGTTGATTTCATTTTTTTACACAGACAAATTTCACAAAATAATAAGAAATTCTGGCTTTGTAGTTTCAACGATTTTAATCCGTTTATCATTTGGGGTAAGCGGATTAATAAGTACCATTTTAATTGTAGTAGCTGTACTTTTTGGATTAGCTATTATTCTTATTCACAACAAATTTGAAAATAATACTTTGCCTACCAACGTATAACTGCATATTAACCCATAACTCACGTTTATACAAGACCATTATAGAGACTATTTAAACAAAATAGATGCATGACCGTTTTATTCAATGTGAATACATTTCTGAAGTGAAATCCAAATACGATGTAATGATTTTTGCAAATACAGTTTCGTATTAGGCTATCGAGTTGATGCAGCGTTTGTATCCCTTTTAAATCAAGACCCTTCGAAAATAAAAATCTTTAACTACTCAAAAAATGGTAACTGTTCAGGTTGTGGAATTGTATATTTCGATTCTTTATATAATGTAGGATTGCATATGATTGGAACTATTCCAAAAGGACGAGGAAAAGGGATTTGAAAGAAAATGACTGAAAAACTTCTGTTAGAGGCTATTGGCAATGGAAGTAAGTATTGTGCGCAGGCTTCAGTTACGGGAGACTCAATCTATAAAACAATAGTATTCATTGCTTATACCGCGTTAGAAACATATAATATAGTGAACATAAAGAGAACATTGTATAAACCGAATTGAAACGCAGTTTAAACTAGCCGTTGAAAGTAATTAGAAAAACAAGTACAAATGAAACTTGAACTATACCAAATAGATGCATTCACAGATAAAACGTTTGGTGGTAATCCAGCTTGCGTAGTTCCTTTAACAAATTGGTTGCCCGATGACATATTATTTAAAATCACAAAAGAAAATGCAGTTGCTGAAACTGCTTTTTTTGTAGATAAAGGTGATAAAATACATTTACGATGGTTTACGCCAGAAATTGAAATGGATTTATGTGGTCACGCAACACTTGCCACTGCTCATTGCTTAAAGTCAATTTTAAACTACCCCAATGACACTATAATATTTGAAACCTTAAGCGGAGATTTGACTGTTTTGTTAGAAAATGGTTTATATCATTTAGACTTCCCTTCACGAATGCCCATTGCTTGGGAGCTACCTGAAGTAATCAAAAATTCGTTGAATATACAACCAAGAGAAGTTTATAAATCAAGAGATTATTTATTAGTCTATGATACAGAGCAGGAAATTGAGAATATCAAAGTAAATAGACAAGTATTTGATCAAATAAATCTTGACCCTGGTGGAGTTATTGTTACAGCAAAAGGGGAAAATTGTGATTTTGTATCGAGATTTTTTACACCACAAGCTTCAATATTGGAAGACCCGGTAACAGGCTCAGCACATTGTTCATTGATTCCTTTTTGGTCATTAAGACTTGAAAAAAATGAATTAATTGCGAAACAAATTTCTGATAGAATTGGAAAATTACAATGCCAAAACAAAAAAGATAGAGTAATTATAAGTGGACAAGCGAAAACATATTCAATTGGAAGCTTATGGACAAAATAAAAACTACCAACAATTACGCATAAAAAGAATGACAAAAAGTAGAATAACTTCATTTACATCTATTGCCATATTAGGCATGAGTTCAATGGTTTTGCCGGTATTTTTTCTTGACGATTTAAAACATTATGACTAACCATTGTTTCCTCTAATCAGAACTGGAATCGAAGGATTGTCGATGTACAGTTTAGGCTTTTTGATTTTTTCAGGGTTTAGTGTTAAGATATTTAGTTATCAGTTCTCTTGGAGAATTGGATTAATCAGTATGGTCTTATTCCTTTTGCTGCGATTTGTGAAATGATAGTCGATGCGTCTTCACATAATTTGTTCCCTATTGAATTTATACTTTACGGATCGTATACAATTCCAGTAATAATTGGAGCATATTTAGCTCAATCTATTCGATGGTTTATTAAAAGAATAAAGTAAAAATTGGTTACAACAAGGCCTAAAATTAATTGATGAACCAATTCTATCTAATCATCGTCCATAAATAGTGAATTAATTGATGAGTTTGATTAATATTAACAAGGATTACAAAAACTATGAGTGATAAGGCAAATAATTAACCAGCCCGACAGAGTCGCTTTGGTGAGTTATTAGTTTTTTTAAAAATTTTGTACTTCATGCTATTACTAAAAATTTCATGATAATTGTTCTTTTAATCTAATGAAGTTGTTTAAATGATCTAAAAATGATACATACTATAGAAAACGAAAAACTAATTTGTACAATCGAATCTACTGGAGCAGAAATACGTTCTTTAAAGAATAAGGCGACTGGAGTAGAGTACATATGGCAAATTGACAATTCAATTTGGGGAAGCAGTTCTCCTGTATTGTTTCCTTCGATTGGAAAAATTAAAGACGATAAAATTGTCTTTGATGGGAAAGAATACGCAATGCCAAAGCACGGAATTATTCGAAACAACGATATGCTAAGATTTATAGAAACCGGAAAATCTCAGTGTACTTTTACTCTTGAGAGTTCAGAAAAAACACTAAAACAATACCCCTTTAAATTTTCGTTCTCAGTACACTTCAAACTTATTTCGCAGCGTTTAATTATGACCTATGAAGTAATAAACCTAGACTCTCGTTCTATGAAATTCTCTTGCGGTGGTCATACAGCATATGCCTGCCCTTTAAATGAAAACACTAAACTATCAGACTATGTTATCGAATTCCCTACTGAAACTAACCCTCAGTCCATTACGCTAGGCGCATCAGGATTACGATCACATCACAAACGTAAAATTGACTTTAAGAAGGAAGTACTACCTCTTTCTAATACATTGTTCAATCAAGATGCTCTAATTTTCAAGGATATAGCATTCGATTGGGTACGACTGCGCAAGAAAAATGATACAAAAGGAATTATTGTTCGTTTTACAGACTATCCTAATCTTGCATTATGGTCTAAACCATTGGCTGATTATGTATGCATAGAACCTTGGCTTGGACTTCCTGATTTGGAAGATGAATCTACCGATTTAAATCAAAAATTATCTTACGAAACTCTTGAGCCAAACACAAATTTCTCAATCGCAATTGAAACGGAAATTGAGTAACACCATTAACATAAAAAAACTAAAACGGCAACCATGAAGATTCCCACTTTTCTGCTTTCCCTAAGTCAAGATCAGGAAAAAAAAACATGAATTAAATGCAATTATTCAAGCAAAATAAATATAAGTAGACATTAAAAACCGTGACGATACATTTCTTTAATTGTAATTTGAATTATAATTTAATTGGGGGTAGCTTTACACCTAATTTTTAATTAAAACTGTTCATGATTTTTTCTAAAAAAAATGTAATATTTCTGTTATTAGTAGGACTAATTGGCCTTTCTTCCTGTAGTAAAAGTAGTGATGACAATAGCTGCATAGCACCAGCTCTTAGCGAAAACATTATTGGTTCCTGGACAACAGATTATGACCCGGATAGTAGAGCAGAATTTAAAACAGATGGCACTTTAATTGATCCAAATGATATTATTTTTGCCGGAAATATAAATGGACTTGTACTTGATCTAAAAACCTATAGTGTCACGAATCAGACAGTATCCATAATGGCCACTTCATCAATTGATAATAGTATAGGAAGTCTTGGGGCGGAGTTTGTAATTAGTTCAAATGAGTGCGCAGAAATTAAATTTCCGGTCTTAGGCATAACCGTAACACTAACCCGGATTTAAGTTTATCGAATAAGATAAGAATGCATGCCTTTCGTAGTTGTATTATTCATCTGAAATATTTATTGTAGCCATTTTCAAATTCTAACTTCCTATTGAAAAAATAGCCCTAAAAAGTTGCCTCATTTGATAAAACTCTTGTAACCCTCAATAAAAAGTCTAGTTCATGTATCTTTGCGACTTATTTAAAGAAGGGAAATATGCAAGACTATAACATCCTACAGTATCTAAAAGATGTTTTGAATAATATGCCAAAATCTTGGTTTCATTTAACCACGCATCGACTGGATGTTTATGATGAAAAATTAGCTAAAACTCAATTCTTAAAACAGTTTGAAACCCTTTATAAGGAGAATAATTCCAAAGCATCGGCACTCAATGAATTACCTACTGCTTATGACTATATTCGACTAGGTCATCCATTATCTTGTATACTAGAATGGGCAATTGCTAACTTAAATAATCTAAAACCAAATAATGTAATCAGTTTTTCATCAAAGACGATTCCTATTTTAGCAATTCTAAGAAAAAACTTATTAGATAGTAAAAACACCCAAATCATTTACTCTGGTAAATTACCAGAATGTTTTGATGCAGAAGTACTAAGGCGTATTTATGGTTATAAATTTGAGTTAAAGAAAGTCGAGAAAGTAGAAGATATCTCCAAGTTTAATGGCAGTACCATTTTCGTTTCAAGCCAAGATGAAATGAATTCTGTTTATCTCACCCCAAATATTGACTTTTTTATCGGTCTTCACTCCCATCTTGGAAGTATTCTATTGGTAAATGGTGAAGCTAACGAAAGTTATATCTCAGAAATTCAGCACGTAAGAAGAAGAGAGACCATTGCAATGACGCCTGCCAATTCTCTTGATGCCTTGCATATTCTGACAGAGAATACCTCTATTGGCTCTAAAGAAAGCAATGTCCAAACAAACAAAACAAATGTCTTAAATTTAATAAAAGAGATTACCAGCACAAATACAAAAGGATTAGTTGCTTCTAGTGGACTATCTATGCAATATGCTATTATGATGGGACTAGTTCATCATGCACTAGAAAATCATAAAGGAAAGGCAATTAGGTTTGTTGTTCCCCCAAATTGTTACGGTGGAACAAACGACCAAGCAAGACGAGTTGCTGCTTGTATTGAGAATGTAAAAGTCGTGGATTTACCAGTTGATGGTGATAATGACATGGTGCAAAGTATTGATATTGTATTAGATCAAATTGCAAACGAAGATGCAATCCCGTTTATAATCGCTGAAATTCCAACAAACCCTAGAGTTGAAGTGCCAGATCTTATTAAATTAAAAGAAGTTTTAAGTGCAGTTCGAAAAACAAGCAAAGGTGATATTGCTATTGATCCAGTTTTTATTTTAGATCAGACCTTTTGCCCTAATGTTCAATTCTTGGGTGAAGGTGAAATACTATCAGCAGTTAGGACTATTTCGTACGTTAGCGGATCAAAATTTCCAAGTGGAGGGCAATGCACTGCTGGTTATTGCGTAGCGAATAAAAAAACAGAAAAGTTGATGGAAAAAATAGATATTCATCTAAGACTTTGTGATAACCAAGCCACTGATCTTCAAATGGAAATATTGGCAAGACAATTACCTTCAATGAATCAAAGAATTCATGATGCTTATAAGAATACACGTGAATTCGCAAACTTCATCAACGAAACTTTACCAGATGCGAAAATCAATTTTGTTTCAGAAGAACTAGCAGAAAAAGGATTTACTCCATCTGTATTTTCATTAGATCTTCCCACGAAAGGAAATACTGATGAAGAAAGAGAATCTTATAAAAGAGCATTAAATCATAAATTAATTAATTTAATGATTACAGAAATCCCCAATGAGAGCAAGTACTGCGTTAGCTATGGACAGTTAAATGGATGTTATTGGACGATTCCTGCAACATCTACCCAAGGCACGACTAAAGAAGGTGACAAAGATTATATTGCCCGTGTAGCACTTTCTCCTAATTTGGATTTAGGGCTTCATAAAAAAGTCTTTTTAAACTTTATTAAAAATATTTGACTGTTGCGAATGTGATAACGCACCAAGTTATTCATATTAATAATTGATTTTTTTGAAGTTATTGGAGATTCCCATAAACCAATGCTCTTTGTTGAAAAAAAAAGTATATTTGAATAGATAACAGTGGAGTCCAGAAATCACTTAAAAAACGGGGCGAAACCGAAAAGCCAAATGAGTAGGAAACTATCACAAATAAAAAATGTTTAAAAAATTTAGCTTAACTGACAAGTTGCTTTTTATAGCGGCCATACTATCGCTTATTTATTCTGAGATTCTATTTTTTAACGGCTATGAAAACCAAGCTATTTTTATCGGGCTTTGGGTCCCTTCATTACTGGCTTTTGGAATATACTTACATCTAATAAACAAACAAAAATGATTGAATTTATACCATATTTCGCAGGAATAATCACCTTATTGTTTGGTGTTGCGTTTGCTTATGCTAAAACTTCGCATAGTAAAAGAGACAAATAAACCTAGTATTTTTTGAGCTTGTATAGCTTAAGCTATAGTTCTTCCAAATTAAAGGCAACTATTTGGTCACTCAATTTCGATACAATTAATTTGATCGATTAAAATAATAACCGACACCAAAAAACAGACGTGTTTTGCTAACATTATTAACCCAAGAAAGGTCAAAGTCAATGGGGCCTAAAATTGAGTTATATGAGGCTGTTACACCTGCCGTTACTAAAAAGCTTGTGTCGGTCTGTTCATCCCAGTAACCGTTTGGAGAGAAAAAATCATTTCTATATGCATCAAAATTCTCAAACCCAACGGACCCAAGGTTCACATGTGGAGTAAGGTATACTTTTTTGATAGGATTAATTTGAGCTGCAATTTTAATCATCGTAAATTGAGTTACAACCAATTCATCTTCTTTGAGACCAGGAAGTAAAAAGTTGTCCTTCCTTGGCCTTACAACATTTCCACCTAAAAAATAATTGGCAGCGTAACCAAAGTCTTGGAAGGAATTTGCACTACTGTCTGAATCGTTATAAAAAGTATAGCCTGTTCTCAAGCCTATAATGGCAACAATATTGGGTTTTACAGGAATGCGCTTTTCAAGTTGTAGATTAAACTTGGTAAAATTACCTAAAGATCCAGAGACATTTGGAATATCAAAATCCTCTAAATATTGTACATCAACATCATTATACATTGATGTTCGCAACTTGGCGTGCAAATATGTACCTTGAGTTGCATAAAATGGCTTATTCATAAAATTGTAAACATACTGCATATATACATCTAGTGTTTTAAAATCGTAGTGTTCTAAACCAAAAACATTATCGCTTATAACTGGGTCAATTTTTGGCTTTAAGTCATTCCATTCATAATTTACCCCAAAACCTGCATAACTCTTAAAGGAGTTTATATTAAAATTAAATTCATTATTAAATTGGTAATAATTATAATTCACATCATCCGCTCTGTTACCACTAATGAAGTTTTGTTGTTGTAAGTTTTGACCATAAAATTCGAATCGATACCACCATTGTTTTTTACGACCAATACTCTTTTGGTATTGCGCTCGGTAGCGCAATTCTTTTGTAATATCTAAACTCAATATCAGCCTCGAAGAACTACCAATTATATTTCTACCCGTATAATTCACAAACAGCCCAGCCTCTTGATACGTATCATAATGTAATGAACCTTTAATAAGGTGGCTAGATTTCTCTTTAGCATTAACTTCCAATCCTAGCCCTTGATCAGTATTAATAAGCTCATATGATATAGCGTGAAATAAATTTGTTCCAAAAGCGTTATTTGCTGCCGCTTTAATTTCAGGTATTGAATAATTTGTATTCAATTCAATATCTAAGCGCGCTTTAAAAAGATCTAAGTTGTCTTCACTAATACCATTATAACGTATGGTATCAAAAGCAATCTCATCTGGTGTTAGCGGTAATTTGGCTTTTACTTGTGGATATGGCTCTAGTTTTTTTGATAATGCAGCTAATTCTAATAATTTCTCCCGTGTACCAATTTTGCCCTCATTAAAAATAGGAATGCCTTTATCAAAATCTCCTGTGGAATAAGTCAAGTGCGCGGTATGATCAATTAAAATATCACATAAATCTCTATTTGCTGGGTTTTTTAGACTACTTGCAAGCATTCCCGTTTGAAATACAAGAGTACGAAGTTCATAAAGTTTTTCTTTTGGAGCCATACCACCACCAACATCACTACCAATAATAATATCTGCACCCCAAGCTTTTGCATAATCAGTTGGGAAGTTATTCAATACACCACCATCCACCAACAGTATATTTTGGTACTCCATTGGAGTAAAAATAGCAGGAATGGACATGCTAGCGCGCATAGCAAAACCAAGAGACCCTTTATCTATTGCAACTTCTTTTCCATTTACAATATCAACAGCTATAGCTCTAAATGGTATTGGCAGCTTATCAAAATCATCTATATCATGAACTGGAAAGGTTATTTCATCAAAAAAAGTACGTAAATTTTGATCATTTACAAGAGCAGATGGGGCTTTAGGGATTCCTCTAACGAGTTCTAATTCAATCAAATGTCGTTTAAATTCACTTTTTTCTTCGTTACTCACGGCATTAATGGACACCTCAGCACCAAACAATTTTTCCCATCGCATGCTATTTGAAATAGCAGCAATACTATCGCCGGAATATCCTGCGGAATATAGCGCTCCAACGATACTACCCATACTAGTGCCAATTACTATATCTGGAACTATACCAAGGGAATCTAAAGCTTGCAATAAAGGGATATGAGCAACCCCTTTGGCTCCACCACCACTAAGGACAAGAGCAACTTTTGGTTTTTCATTTTGCCCATAAATTACATGACAAAAAAATAGGAATACAATCGTAAAGCTGCATTTTATAAGCTGCTGCATATAATCTAAATACTATATTAATTAAAGTATAAAGTTACCAAAATAGAAAAGAAAATTCATACTAAATTATAAACCCTACAACTACTAACAAAATTAGAGAACTCCAAAACGTAGACTAATAAACTGAAGCTATCAAATACTCATAAAACAGAAACATCTCTGCTAACATACCTCATAATTCATTGCGTCTGAATTTAACGTTGGAAAATCACCACCTTTTTTGAATATCACAGTCCATTAACAAGAAAAGCACTGCAGAAATATCCATAAAAACCTATTCGTCACAATTGATCTTCATACAATACTCACTATCAAATTCAGCAGCAATAACAACAAAAAAGTCACTCTTTGAAATTTAAAAATAAAGCAGACGGCGAATCTCTACATAATTATTCGTGTCAAAAACATTTTGTAAGTATGAGCAGATATAATATCTTTTCACAATTATAATAGCCTCCGTGTCATTAAATCAGTATAGATTAGAGGTCATAAGAAGTTATAGTATAGTATAGGATGAAACTAAGTGGTTAAACTCTTATTTAGATAAATTTTAAAACCACTTTTGGATTAGTTAAAACAGACTCACAAAAAAATCATGAAAAACAAAAAAGCCCTAATTACAATTGTTTTTGCTTGTTTAATTAGCTTTAGTCTAAAAGCTCAAACGCAAGCCGTTGAGACACAAGTTGCTTCTGCTGAAGATTTAGCAAAACAACTTGCAAATCCAGTGGCTGCGCTAATTAGTCTTCCACTTCAAAATAATTTTGACTTTAATGTTGGTCCTCTTGACGGATTTAAATATACACTAAACATACAACCCGTTATTCCTGTATCTATTCATGAAAAATGGAATATGATTAGTAGAACTATTATTCCTGTTATTTCACAAAGCGATGTAACAGCGATAGGCAGTAATAAATCTGGACTTGGTGATATATTTCAAAGTATTTTCTTTTCACCAAAAGAAGTGAAAAATGGTCTTGTGTGGGGACTTGGCCCAATATTATTGCTGCCTACTGCTACGAATGATGCATTTGGAGCAAAAAAATGGGGAGCTGGCCCAAATGGTTTAATACTAAAGTTAAAAGGCCAATGGACTTATGGTGCTTTAGTAAATCATACTTGGTCCTATGCTGGAAATGGACTTAATGATATTAATGCCTCATTTTTTCAACCTTTTGCGACCTATGCATCTAAAACAGGAGCTTCAGTTACAGTAGCATCTGAAAACACACAAAGTTGGAATAATGATATCTTTAGTGGCTTTGCAGGTGTCTTTTATTCCAAAGTAGTTACATTCGGAAAGCAAATGATGCAGTTAGGTGGTGGACCAAAAGTTTTTTACGGGAATAATCCATTTAATCCAGATTGGGGGATTCGTGCAAACATAATTTTGTTGTTCCCAAAGTAGACAACACGATTACCATCTTCAGAAGGATTGTTTTAAAGGACATAACTATTAAAGGCGCTCCAAAAGGTTTATGTTTATTCTCAGGATCATCTAATACTTATATTCACTGCGAATTTTTTTATTTTAAATTGTGGCAATCCTGCATTAGTCTTTTAAGATTGTTATAAAATTAGACGCCGAAGTAAAAGACAAATTTTCACCTAGAGAATGAAGTTCAGGTTCATTGATAAATAGTCGCGCTCTGTTACGCGAATACTATTAATTGAGCAAAATATAGCTAGGAATTCCCGTTGCTAACATGAATCAAGACCATAAAATAGCAACTACCATAACAAGAGTATTGGCTAAAGAGTCTTGATAGGTTCAAGTAATGAAAGAAACCAGACGAGATCTCAATTTTTTTTAAGTATGCGACTCGTGCCCATAAAAGTGTTTTTGGAAAGATTCAATAAAATCAAAATAAACACTAATTCTGAACATGATTTATGGGAATTTATTTTGCAAAAAAAACTATAGAAATATCCGAGCTCCTGCGGTTATCTCCACTTTTTCTGAGAGAAAACCAACACACATAAATAAAAGACGTTAACAATCCACAAAACTCATCTAATAATCCACTTTATTCAAATTGAATTATTATTTTTACTTTACTGTTAATTACAAAAAAGACACTTAATATTTAGAGAAAAACAAGTTTTTGATACTAAAGAAAAGAGATGTCAACTAGGTCTTAAAATTAAAAAAAGTAATAATGAAAAAAATAATTTTATTAGGCATATTTGCCTTATTCACGATAATTAGCCTACAAGCTCAAAATCAAGAAACAACAACTTCTACCCCAAAATTTGAAATAAAAGTAATTACGAGTGTAGAATCTGTTGTACCACTCGGCATGGGAAGGTCCAGGCTTATCTCAACAAATGTAGAAAGAGACTATCAGGATTTTACTTCATCGCAAACAGAAGACGATAATTCCCGAAATAAATCAAAACGAAAAGATGTTCGTGTAAAAGATTTTGATGAAACGAAACTCTTAAACTTCTATAATATAGGAGGCATACGCTTTCAAAATATCGCAGCAAATGAT
>Ga0075467_10002356_pt1 | contig 14910 bp, 14 predicted proteins | sample DEB08_DNA_9_FD_75067 | JGI IMG/M metagenome (GOLD analysis project Ga0075467, IMG submission 75067) | Aqueous microbial communities from the Delaware River and Bay under freshwater to marine salinity gradient to study organic matter... | ecosystem: Environmental > Aquatic > Marine > Coastal ... | reverse complement strand
TGCACTTACTGCGGCAACTATTTCAGTTGATCCGGTAAGCGGCGAGAAGCACCTGCGTCACCAAGTGTCCGCTGATGGTTTTTACCGCGGTCGCAAAGTTATCGAGACTGACTCCGAATAACTGGATAAATTTTTCTTTGGCAAATTCTCTGCGAATTGCCGTTGATGCAATGGGCGGGGACCTAGGTCCTCGTGTCACTGTGTCTGCGCTACTTGATTTTCTCAATAGCCATCGCCAAGTTCATGCGCTGGTATTTGGTGACCAGGCTCAGGTGGGCGAACAATTATCTCTATCTCCCTTTAATGATCCGTCTCTTCTGGAGCGTATCGAAGTACGTCATAGCGACTCTCAAGTCGTAGATTCCGATAAACCCTCATCCGTTATTCGCCACAAGCGCGATTCCTCCATGGGTCTGGCGTTACAGGCGCTCGCTGCAGGTGAAGCTCAGGCTTTTATCAGTGCTGGTAACACCGGAGCGATCATGGCGCTGGGTCTCTATTTTGTAAAAACACTCCCTGGCATCTCCAGACCAGCCATCTGCACAACGGTGCCAACCATATCTGGCCACAGCTACGTGCTGGACCTAGGTGCCAATCCGGTTTGCTCAGCCGCTCAGCTCTATGAGTTTGCGCTACTCGGCGCCTTAACCGCCAAAGAGTTGGAGTCGATAGAGTTACCCAGTGTTCGATTGCTCAATGTCGGTGAAGAAGCGAATAAAGGCCGCGAAGATATTCAACAGGCCGCGGCGCTTCTCGAAGCTGATCCAGAGATCAACTACTGCGGTTACATCGAGGGTAATGGTATTTTTCAGGGTGGCACGGATGTGATTGTCTGTGATGGCTTTGCCGGCAATGTTGCACTCAAGGCTAGCGAGGGCTTGGCCACCATGGTGCGCGCCCGATTCCAAGAGGCTGTGGGTCGCGGCTGGTCAGCGCGACTGGCATTGCGCATCTTGCGTGGGCCGCTATTAAAGCTCAAAGCACAGTTCGATCCGGCGCTCTATAACGGCGCTTATTTTCTCGGCTTAAAAGGTGTTGTGGTGAAAAGTCACGGCAGCGCCTCGCAAACTGCCTTTGTGCGAGCACTGGAAGTTGCCACCGAAGCGGCAGAACATAACTTGCCCGAGGTTTTGTCGCCTATACTTAAGCACAAATTGAACCAACCTGGATAAAAGAAGACAGTCTATGAACAATAATTTGGCATTTGTGTTTCCCGGTCAGGGATCTCAGAAAATTGGAATGCTGGCTGATTTGGCCGCAGCAAATACTTTGGTAGAGCAGACTTTTGGCCAAGCCTCCGAGGTTCTAGGTTACGATTGCTGGGACCTGGTACAGAACGGCGAAGAGGACGCGATCAATCTTACTGAGCGGACACAGCCTATCCTTCTCGCGGCCAGTGTTGCCATATGGCGCCTCTGGCAACAACAGGGCGGCCCCAATCCCGCTGCAATGGCCGGACACAGTCTCGGTGAATGGTCTGCCTTAGTCTGTGCCGGTGCGGTTGGTTTTGCCGATGCGGTTAAGATTGTTCGTGCCCGAGGTGCCTTTATGCAACAGGCTGTGCCTGTGGGGGTTGGTGCCATGGCTGCGATTATGGGAATAGATGATCAGATAGTAATAGACGCCTGTGCCGAAGCCGCAGAGGGCCAGGTGGTTGCTGCAGTGAACTTTAATGCGCCGGGTCAGGTAGTGATTGCCGGTGATGCTGATGCAGTGGCAAGGGCCACGGCGATCTGCAAGAAAGGCGGCGCCAAGCGTGCGGTTGAATTACCGGTTAGCGCACCTTTCCATACTTCTCTGATGCGTCCAGCGGCAGACAATCTCGCCGAGCTGGTTGAGGCAACCACGTTTAGTGCTCCGCAGATCAAAGTTATTCACAATGTAAATGCCCAGACTGAAACTAATCCTCAGGCTATCAAGACCTTGATGCTTGAGCAAATTTACAAGCCTGTACTCTGGGTTGACTGTGTTAATGGACTGGCTGCTGGCGGTGCCGAAATGCTTATCGAATGTGGTCCGGGTCGTGTACTCAACGGTCTTTCCAAGCGCATAGATCGCAATCTCAAGTCGCTTTCCACTGATGATGTGGACAGCCTAGAAAACGCTTTAACATCAGTGTAGCTATACGTGCTTAGCTATCCAACAATACTAACTATCCAATAAAACATGTCTTTATCTTTTTTATAAATAGGAATAACAAATGAATCTTAATGAAAAAGTGGCACTAGTCACTGGCGCCACTCGCGGCATTGGTGCTGCTATAGCAGAAGCATTAGGTAAAGCAGGGGCCACAGTCATTGGCACAGCTACATCTGAAGCCGGAGCTGCGACGATCAGCCAGCGTTTTGCCGAGCAGGGTGTAAATGGCGCTGGCATGGTGCTGAATGTCACTGATGCTGAATCTGTCGCCAGCGTCATTAAGGCTATTACCGAGCAGTTTGCTGCGCCGACTATATTGGTCAATAACGCCGGCATCACCAAAGATAATATTCTCATGCGCATGAAAGATGATGAGTGGATGGATGTGTTGGATACTAATCTTACCTCGGTATTCCGTTTGGCTAAGGGCTGTGTTCGGCCCATGACCAAAGCGCGCTGGGGACGGATTATTACTATTAGTTCAGTGGTTGGCGCAATGGGTAATGCAGGTCAGTGTAACTACTCTGCATCGAAGGCCGGCGTTGGCGGTTTTACTCGTGCGTTGGCTAAAGAGCTGGGTTCGCGAAACATTACCGTCAATACAGTAGCACCGGGTTTTATCGATACTGATATGACTAAAGATTTGCCGGAAGCGAGTAAAGAGGCGATGCTGACACAGATCCCGCTGGCCCGTCTGGGAGCTCCAGAGGAGATCGCCGCAGTGGTCTGTTTCCTCGCTGGAGAGGCTGCCGGCTACATTACCGGTGAAACAATCCATGTGAATGGCGGCATGTACATGGCCTAACCCATTGATATAAAAAGAAATTGTTGTTTTTGAAAATAGGGTTTAGTATTTTGTTATTTGTAGGGTAAAATGCCGCCCCGAAAACACAGATTATCGCTGTTAGAGCTCTGTCTGCTCGGTAGCACAACTAATATGCATTTCAGTTAACAGGAGTAGATATACGATGAGTAACATCGAAGAACGCGTCATCAAAATGGTTGCAGAGCAACTTGGTGTAAAGGAAGAAGATGTTAAAAGCACTTCATCTTTCGTTGAAGATCTGGGTGCCGATTCCCTTGATACAGTAGAGCTGATAATGGCTCTGGAAGAGGAGTTCGATGCTGAGATTCCTGATGAAGAAGCAGAGAAAATTGCTACTGTTCAAGATGCGGTCACCTATATCACAGCTCACGGCTGATATTTGAACGTATTTAAAAAGACCGCTCCTTTGGGGCGGTTTTTTTATGCGCGGAATTTAGGTTTAATGGTAGCTCTAACATTCACTTGTACCCCAATCAAAAGGGCACCTCTATGACTCATTCTGTTGTTGATGGCGTTGCGCTGGATAGCCTGCCGCTGACAGACCGCGGTGGTGCCTATGGTCACGGGCTGTTTGAAACTATGCTGTTACACCATGGTGCCTTACCACTGCGACAGCAGCACTTTGAGCGCCTGCTTAGAGACGCCCCGACTCTCGGTATTAATATCACTGGGCAACAGCTACAGAGCAGTGTAGCGAAGACTTTAGAGGGCAGCATAGAGAGCAATATCAACAGCCTGATTCAGAGTTTGAGTCCAGCACAGCGCGAATCCGGCATTGTGAAGACTATAGTGACTGCAGGCAGTGGTGGTCGCGGCTATGCACCGCCAGTAGAAACGGCAGCTGTTCCCCGTGTTGTAGCCCAGTATTTTCCCTTGGCAAGTACTATTCGAATCCAGCGACAGCGCGGGATAAGCCTCACTGAATGTGCTTACCGCTTGCCGCTGCATCCCATTCTTGCGGGGATCAAACATTTAAATCGCCTCGATCAGGTGATGGCTCGATCGGAATGGGTTGACCAATATGACGACGGCATTATGTTTGCCGCCGACGACAGCGTCATTGAAACCACGAGGGCCAATCTGTTTATTAAAGTCAGCAGTGGCTGGGTAACTCCGCGCCTAGATCAAGCCGGCGTCCGGGGAGTGATGCGCGAGTTATTGATTGACAAGCTATTCGCCAGCGCCGGCTTAAAAGTGCAGCAAACCACCATTGGCCGCGAACAGCTACTTGAGGCCAGTGAAATGTTCATCTGTAGTTCAGTGCGGGGAATAGTGCCGGTGACCTCACTAAAGACTGCTGTTACCCTCGCCATAGGCAATGACACCAGACGGCTTCAGGGCGCACTGGAAGATAACTATCAGGGCTTCCCATGCTAAGGCGACTGTTAGGCAGTTTAGCGCTGCTCACGGCTTTTCTGGCCTGTGCTTTAGGACTTGCACTGTTAGGCTATTACGAGCTCCAGGAGCCGATTGAGCTGCAGCAAGGACAGGCTGCTTTGGTTTGGCAGGTGGATAAAGGCAGCAGCCTGACCCAGGTGAATCGTCAGCTGCATAAACGCGAGATTCTGTCTCATCCAAAACTGCTCAGCCTCTACGCACGGGTCTCTGGGCGCGCGGCAATACAGGCTGGTCACTACCAGATTGAGTCCGGCGAAACGGCACTGCAGCTGCTGGAAAAATTTAATCGCGGTGCAGTGATCAGCTATCAGATTACTTTCCCTGAGGGGTGGAATTTCCAGCAGTGGATCACGCAGCTGGCCACTGTTGAGCAATTCGCCGATATTCGCGGCTTAAGCCAAGGGCAGATAATGACTGCCGCCAATATTGACAAAGCCCATCCTGAGGGCTGGCTATTCCCAGATACCTACAGCTATACCCACGAGGATAGTGCCGTGGATATAGTCGCCAGAGCCCACCGCAAAATGCTCCAGGTGCTGGACCAGGCATGGCAGGGTAGGGAGCAGGGCTTACCCTATGCCAGTGCCTATGACGCATTGATTATGGCCTCCATAGTGGAAAAAGAGACCGGACAGGTAGCGGAGAGAGCCGCTATAGCCGGTGTTTTTGTTCGTCGTCTCGACAAGGGTATGCGCCTGCAGACCGATCCAACAGTGATCTACGGTCTGGGCAATGCCTATAAGGGCAACATTACGCGCCAGCATCTCAAGATGCTGACCCCTTATAACACCTATCGTATAAATGGCTTGCCGCCGACACCCATCGCCATGCCCAGTGCTGCTGCAATCGAGGCGGCACTGCATCCTGAGGCCGGCACCAGTCTCTACTTTGTGGCCCGAGGTGACGGTGGACACCATTTCTCTGATAGTCTAGAAGAGCACCAAAAGGCAGTGCGGCAATACCAAATAAACCAGCGCGCAGTGGATTATCAGTCGGCGCCAAAGGCTAAAAACTAAACCAGGGCAGACAGTAGGCTCTCAAATCGTCACAATAGGGCGATCAAAAACTAGGTGCAGGGTCGGAAATCAGATGCGTGGAAAATTTATTACCATTGAAGGCACCGAAGGCGTCGGCAAGACCACCAATATCAAATTTATCCAGGACTGGATGGACGGTAAAAAGCTCAGCTATGGTTGCACCAGAGAACCTGGCGGCACACCTCTGGCGGAGCAGATCCGCGAGTTGCTGCTGGCGCCGAGAGAGGAGTCTGTATCCAGTACCGCAGAACTGCTACTGATGTTTGCCGCCCGAGCGCAACATCTCAACCAAGTGATCGAGCCGATGCTCAGTGAGGGCGCCTGGGTGCTCTGTGACCGTTTTACCGATGCCACTTACGCCTATCAGGGCGCTGGTCGTCATATGCGCCAAGACCTCATCAGAGAGCTCGAGTTGATAGTGCAGGGCAGCCTGCAGCCAGACCTAACCCTTATTCTCGATATCCCGGTGCAGATCGGCCTATCCCGTGCCAGCGAGCGCAGTACTCCGGACCGTTTTGAACAGGAGCAGGTGGAATTTTTTGAGCGCGTACGCAATCGCTATCTGCAGATTGCCCAGGACAACCCACACCGCTGCGTGGTAATCGATGCATCCCTCTCACTCGAAGGCGTTCAGGCCCAGATCACCCAAACCCTCGAAACTTTTTGGGAGCGCGTTTAGTGTCAGCTCTGCCACTGCCCTGGCATGAGGATGCATGGGCTTCTTTGAATAGCAGTATCGATAGCGGCCGTCTACCCCACGCGCTGCTGATCAGCGGCGATCAGGGTATAGGCAAGTTGCGATTGGCAACGGCTCTGGCCCAGCGTCTGATGTGTTGCGCAGAAATGGTCAAATACGCCTGCGGCGCCTGTAAGACCTGCAATCTCTTCTATGCAGGCAGTCACCCAGATATGCGCTATCTCGAACCCGAAGAGAAGGGCAAGGCAATCAAGATTGATTCGGTGCGTAAGCTCTGCGAATCCCTAGGCAAAACTGCACAGCAGGGTGGTTGGAAGGTGGCGATTATTGCGCCAGCGGAAGCGATGAACGTCAATGCGGCCAACGCGCTGCTAAAAAATCTTGAGGAGCCCCAGAGTAAAACGTTATTAATATTGGTATCCCATAGACCCAGTAGGCTGTCCGCGACCATTCGCAGCCGCTGTCAAAAGCTCAGTATGCCAACCCCAGAAACTGATATTGCCCTGCAGTGGCTTACTGGTGTGACTAATGACCGCAGTGCCGCAGAGCAGGTCTTGCCCCTTGCGGGTGGTCGACCACTACTGGCGCTGGACTATCTGCAAAGTGATAACTTGGAGCAGCGACAGGAGTTTGAAAAGCTTGTAGCCGCGGTTGCCGATGGCTCTGTGTCACCACTGGCAGCGGCACAGCAATGTCAAAAGCTTGACGGTGAACTGTCTATAGATTGGTTTAGTCGATATATTCACCGCCTGGCCACAACCGAGCTAGCAGACAAGCCCAATACTGCAATATTTGGTTTTTCCGATAAGTTACTGCTGGCACGGAATTGGATAGTCAGTGGCAATAATCCTAACCTGCAATTGTTGAGGGAAGAGCTATTTATGGATTGGGTGTTGGTGTTTAAGGCGCGTAAGTAGATCGTTGACCTACTGCTGCTTGGCACTCGATCCTGTCATCCAGAGCGAAGTCGAAGGATCTCAAGAATATCAAGCCGGTTGTCAGAACCTCTGCCTGCCTCATGAGATCCCTCCACTGCGGTCGCGATGGCAGCGTTGTAAGCAGAACAGGGTAGAGTGAGGACCCTTAATATGGCTTAAAAAGAGTGAATTACCCCTCTACTCTGTATAATCCCTGAACCGGTTTTTGGATACCCAGCAATATGGCACATTTTCAACGCATAGGCTTGCTCGCAAGTCTCGACGTACCTGAGGTGCGCGACTCTCTGAACAAACTCGAAGCCTTCTTGTTGAGTCAGGGCCGCGAGGTGGTCTACGAAGAGCGTGCAGCCCAATTAGTCGACTGGCCCGTGGATAAAATCCTACCTTTAGAGCAATTTCCCGGTGCTGTTGACCTGGGTATAGTGGTCGGTGGCGACGGCAGTATGCTCAGCGCCAGTCGCAGTATGGCGGCGAGCAAAATTCCATTATTGGGCATCAGCCGCGGTCGCTTGGGTTTCCTAACCGATATCTCTCCAGACGAAATCGCCGAGCGCGTGCTGCCGGTGCTCTCCGGAGAGTACAAACAAACCGATCGCTTTCTTCTCGAAACCACGATTACTCGCCATGGCAAGTTAATCGCTGAAGGGCTCGCGGTAAACGATATAGTGTTGCACCCGGGCCAGTCGGTTCGGATGATGGCTTTTGAACTCTATGTGGATGGCGAGTTTGTCTACAGCCAGCGCTCCGACGGTCTGATTGTCGCCACCCCTACAGGCTCAACAGCTTATGCGTTGTCTGCTGGTGGTCCGCTGCTCTGTCCAGAGCTGGATGCCATGGTCGTAGTACCGCTCAATCCCCACACGTTGAATAGTCGGCCCATTGCACTGCACGGCGGTTCACAGATTGAAATCCGCGTCAGTTCGCGTAATGAACTGCACCCGTTGATTACCTGCGATGGCCACAATGACTATCTCAGCGAGCCGGGTGACATTATTACCATCCGCAAGCACCGCGATGGGGTGATTTTGATTCACCCAAACGATCACAATTTCTACAGCATCTGTCGTTCAAAGCTCGGTTGGGGCAGTCGCCTGGACCGAGCCAAAGCCAAAGCTAACAATGACAGCTGAGTCACCTGAGCCATCAGATCGATCTCGCTGGCGCACCGCAGCAAAGCAGCATCCAGTAACGGCACTGCTGTTTTTTGCTAGCCTCTGCGGATGGTTTGTCGGTAGCTTCTTCTATCCGATACCCCGAATATTTGTCTTTGGCGGTATTGCGGAAGGCGAACTCTGGCGTTTGATTACCCCAATCTTTGTTCACTTTGGCCTGATGCACTTTGTCTTCAATGGACTATGGTTATCACTGCTCGGCGGACGTATCGAAATGCTTCTGGGCCCGATGCATCTGCTGCTCTTAGTATTGGTTAGCGCGGTCATCTCCAATATGGGGCAGTTTGTCTGGACTGGCTCTGTAGCCTTTGGCGGCATGTCCGGAGTGATCTATGCCTTGCTCGGCTATATTTGGATCCGCAATCTGCTGGCACCCCATCCCATATTGGCTCTACCTAAAGAGCTAATCGGCTTTATGCTGTTTTGGCTGCTGTTCTGTATGACCGGCGTGTTAGATTTTTTATTGGGTGTTGGCATTGCCAATGCAGCCCATTTCAGTGGTTTAATCGTAGGTATGCTGGTGGGCTTGATTTTTGGTTTGGTTGGCACTGTAAGAGCGAGGTTTAAATAGACAATGGATTTACCCCAGTTACTGGAAAGCATCACACCGCAGATTTGTGAGAGCCTGAAGCGGGCAGTGGAATTGGGCAAGTGGCCCGATGGTCGGGCCTTAACGGATGAGCAAAAGTCGCTCTGTATGCAGGCTATTATCGCCTATGACCAGCGCCAGCCCATTGAACAGCGTACTGGTTACGTGCCGCCGAAAACTACCGCCTGCTCGCCGCCGCCAGACGAACAACCTTTGAAATGGAAAAACTAATTAAGGTTCCAATATGTCGATAAAAGTTTCCGGGCATCTTGAAAAGATGCGCACTTCTCTGGGCGAAAATGGCCAGGTGGATTATCAGCTACCCTTGGATGATCAGCATATTGGTATGAACGCGTTAATTGGCAGCGCGGTTTCCATTGAGCACCTCGGTGATATTCACTGCATTCACTGCGGGCGACGTTCCAAGAAGAGCTTTAGCCAAGGTTACTGTTATCCTTGCTTCACCAAATTGCCCCAGTGCGATACCTGCATTATGAGCCCGGAAAAATGTCACTTTCACCACGGCACCTGCCGCGATCCGGAGTGGGGTGAAAAATTTTGCTTCACCGACCACTTTGTCTATCTGGCTAACTCCTCAGGGGTAAAGGTGGGTATTACCCGTGGAACTCAGCTGCCAACCCGCTGGATTGATCAGGGCGCGACTCAGGGGCTGCCCATCTTCCGTGTTCAGACACGCTACCAGGCAGGCTTAATTGAAGACTGTCTGCGTGAGCACGTCGGCGATAAAACTCACTGGCAGAAAATGCTCAAGGGCAATGCAGAAGATTTGGACTTAGCCGCGATCAGAGATGAATTGATGGCCAAGTCGGAAGAGGGCCTCGAAATGCTCGAAGAAGAGTACGGCTTGCAGGCGCTGCAGCGACTATACAGTGAGAGCACTACAACCATTGATTTCCCCGTGAGCCAATGGCCGGAAAAAGTGAAAAGCTTTAACCTCGATAAACAGCCTCTGGTGGAAGGGGTACTGTTGGGTATCAAAGGCCAGTATCTGATTCTTGATACAGGGGTGATTAATATCCGCAAATTTACTGCCTACAACATTCAATTTTCTGCTGTTGCCTAAGGGCCCAGTAAAAGAGTAACAAGAGAGCAATACTACAAGGACCGTCACCATGAAAGATGCACTGCCACAGACTATTTATCTCAAAGACTACAAAGTCTCGCCCTTTGAAATCGAGAAAACCGAACTGGTTTTTGATCTTGGCGAGCACCACACCAGGGTTACCACAACACTTTCTCTACTGCGCAATACACTCAGCGATGAGCAAAACGCGGATCTGGTTTTGCATGGCAGTAAAGGGCTGGATCTGCAGTCTGTATCAGTGGATGGTCAGCCTCTAGAGGAGGATACTTATAATTGTGATAGTGAGTCTTTAACCATCCCCGGTCTGGCTGACCGAGCAGTGGTTACCACCGAAGTGCTGATCAAGCCCCAAGACAATACCACCATGATGGGCCTCTACCGTTCGCGCACCATGTATTGCACCCAGTGTGAAGCCGAAGGCTTTCGCGATATTACCTACTATCTAGATCGCCCGGATGTAATGTCTGAATTCACCACCAAGGTGATTGCCGATAAAGCCCAGTACCCGGTGTTGCTCTCCAATGGTAACGCCATTGAGCGCGGCCAACTGGATGGCGGCCGTCACTTTGTCACCTGGCACGACCCGTTTAAAAAGCCCGCTTACCTGTTTGCCCTAGTGGCCGGTACCCTAAGCTGTGTTGAAGACAGCTTTACCACTATGTCTGGTCGCCAGGTAGCACTGCAGATCTTTGTTGAAGAAAAAGATCTGGATAAATGTGATCACGCCATGCTCTCCCTAAAGCATTCAATGCGTTGGGACGAAGAAGCCTATGGCCGGGAATACGATCTGGATATCTTTATGATCGTCGCCGTGGATGACTTCAATATGGGCGCCATGGAAAACAAAGGCCTGAATATATTTAATACTTCTGCCGTATTGGCTAATCCCAAGACCACCACCGACGCATCCTTTCAGCGCGTCGAAGCCATTGTTGCCCATGAGTACTTCCATAACTGGTCTGGCAATCGCGTGACCTGCCGCGACTGGTTTCAGTTGAGTCTTAAAGAAGGCTTTACCGTCTACCGCGATTCACAGTTTTCCGCGGATATGAACTCGGCAACGGTTAAGCGCATAGAAGATGTCAGCTATCTGCGCACCCACCAGTTTGCCGAAGATGGCGGTCCCATGTCCCATCCGGTGCAGCCAGATGCCTATATGGAGATCAATAATTTTTACACCCTGACGGTCTACGAGAAGGGTGCCGAAATCGTCGGCATGATTCGCACTCTGCTGGGTCCCGACACCTTCCGCAAAGGCAGTGACCTCTATTTCGATCGTCACGATGGTCAAGCAGTGACTATCGAAGAATTTGTTAAAGCCATGGAAGACACTAGTGGTCGCGACCTCACTCAATTCCGTCGCTGGTACAAGCAGTCTGGCACGCCCCAGTTAGCAGTCAGTTCAAGATATGATGCCGCCGATCGCACAGTGACACTGGACTTTGCCCAAAGTTGCCCAGCAACCCCGGGACAGCCCCAGAAGCAGCCCTTTGTGATACCGGTGAAGCTTGGTCTGGTTGGTGAGTCAGGGGATCTACCACTAAACAGCAATGGCGACACAGACATTGTTTATGAAGTCAGTCAAACCCATCAGCAACTGGTTATCGAGAATATTGACGAAGCCCCAGTACCCTCGTTGTTGCGTGAATTCTCCGCCCCAGTAAAACTCGATTACGCCTATAGCAAAGACCAGTTGATTCACCTGATGGCTAACGACAGCGACGGCTTTAACCGCTGGGATGCCGGTCAAAAGCTCGGCTTTGAATTGTTGGAAAAGCTCACTGCCGACAGCCATCAGCAGCGCCCACTGCAAATGGACAGTCAGCTGATTGAAGCCTATAAGTCGCTGTTAACCGATGCCAGCTTAGATCCTGCCATGGTTGCGCTAATGTTGCAGCTCCCCAGCGAAGCCCAGCTCCATGAGGAGGCAACCCTGATCCATGCCGAGGCAATCCACAGCGCTCGCCTGTTTGTTCGGCAAGCCTTAGCCAATGCTCTCAGGGAACAGTTCCTCGCCGTCTATCAACGCCACAACATTGAGCAAGATTATGCGCCGGATGCTTCGCAGATCGGCCGCCGCTCTCTGAAAAATACTGCTCTGGGTTACCTAATGTTGGTTGACCAGATGGGTGTTGAGTTGGCCTCGAAGCAGTTTGCTGGTGCCGACAATATGACTGACAAAGCCGCCGCACTCTCTTGCCTAGTCAACTGCCCAGCCGCAGCACAACAGGCTAAGACCGCACTGCAGCAGTTTGAACAGCAGTATCGTGACGAAGCGCTAGTAATGAACCTATGGCTGCAAATACAGGCCAGCAACAGCCAGTCCGGTGCTCTGGAGCGGGTCGAGGCACTGGAGAATCATCCAGCCTTTTCCCTGAGCAACCCGAATAAAATCCGCAGCCTTATCGGCGGCTTCTGCAACGGCAATTTAGTTAACTTCAATAATCCCGATGGTTCTGGCTATGAATTCCTCAAGCAGCGTATTCTGACACTGCACAGCCGCAATCCTCAGGTTGCTGCAAGGTTGATGACCCCACTGACCCGCTGGAAGAAATTCCCCGAGCCCAATAGCTCACAAATGCGCGAAGCGCTGCAAGTAATTGCCGATGAGCAGGGATTGGTCAAGGATATCTACGAAATAGCCATTAAATCACTGCAATAATTGTCGTGGCTGGACAAGCCGAAATTGTTGGCTATGCTTTAGATGTCGGGTTTGTTTTGTCCTTTTTATAAACTCGGCATTCACGGCCACGGCTAGCGTTTTAGCTTGGTTATAACCGACTAAGTTGGTCTGGTTAGCAGGGAATGCCTAATCCTCATTCTAGGTCGCTGAAGACAGATGTAACTCCATTTAAGAGGGCCGCTACGGCCCTCTTTTTTTCGCCCTCTTTAAAGGGCTGCTGGGTTGGCTAAAGTCACGGCCTCCTTTAGATCGCCTCTGCTGAGGGTATTAAACTTGCCGTTTTTTCTAATTTTCTTATTATAAATTGTTTGGCGTTTTGCGCAGCGCGCATATTTTATTGCAGGTGATCCATCAACCCCAAAAACGCCACCGCCGCATTGGACAGGCTGCGTTTTGTATGGTGTATATAGCCCAATTCCCTCTCGATCGTAATACTCTCAAACGGCATCACATGTAAGTCTCTAACCAATGTTTCCGGTAACACACTCCAGCCCAGCCCAATCTCAACCATGGTACTAATGGTCTCTAAATAGTTAGTCGACATAGGTGCCTTTAGCGGTATTCCTTCCCGCTGAAATAAATTCTGAATAATCCGCCCGGTATAAGTATTAAGCCCCGGCAAAATTATCGGATACTCAGCGAGATCTTTAAGATGCGGTTTTTTTAGCTCAGCCAACTGGTGATCCTGGGCGCAGATAAACCGCAGCGGGTCATTCCATATCTTTTTGCTGTGAATATTGTGATGACTCTCTAGGGCTAGGGTAATCACTGCTACTTCAGTCTGACCATGGAGTACCTGTTCATAAGCTTTCTCGGAATCCATAAACTCAATGTCCAAAGTAACATTGGGATAGTGCTGGGCAAACTTTTTCAGAATCGGTGGCAGGCGGTGCAGGCCTAGGTGGTGGCTTATGGCCAGTCGCAATGTGCCGCTGGCTTCGCCTGACAAATCATTGATCGCTTGCAGGGCATTTTCATATTCTTGCAGTATGCGTCTGGCTCTTGGCAGCAGTTCGTTGCCTGCTTCGGTGAGGGATACCTGTCGGGCGATACGATCAAATAGGCGCTTGCCTATCTGCTGTTCAAGCAAGGCGATGCGCTTGCTGATGGCGGATTGGGTTAGGTAGAGGCGGTCGGCGGCATCTGAAAATGAACCTAGCTCTGCCACGGTGATAAAGGCTTTTAAATTTTGATTGTCCATGACTTTGCGCTGCCTTCACTATCCATTCCTAAATCGAATGGAACTTATGCTAAATATGAATTTATTTCATCATAGGGCAGGTCTACAATGGCTGCAACTTGAAATACACATGTCTGGGAGACTGTGATGACTGGAAGAACACTTTACGACAAGCTGTGGGATAGCCACCTTGTTAAGCAAAACAGCGATGGCTCATCGTTAATTTACATAGATCGTCACGTGATTCATGAGGTGACTTCACCTCAGGCTTTTGAGGGGCTGCGTTTAGCCAACCGCAAGCCGTGGCGTTTGGATACTAATATTGCTACCCCTGATCACAATATCTCGACTGACAAGACCGAGCGTGATGCTGGTGTTGCTGGTATGACTGATGAGGTGTCTCGCATTCAGGTGCAGACGCTGGATGATAACTGTGATCTTTACGGTATTAAGGAATTTAAGATCAATGAGATGGGACAGGGTATTGTCCATGTGATGGGCCCTGAACTGGGCGCTACTATGCCCGGTATGACCGTGGTCTGCGGTGATTCTCACACGGCCACCCATGGGGCACTGGCTTGTTTAGCCCATGGTATTGGCACCTCTGAAGTTGAGCATGTGTTGGCGACTCAGTGTTTGGTGGCCAAAAAAATGAAGAATATGCGTGTGACTGTGAATGGCACGGTTGGCGTTGGCGTGACACCTAAAGATGTAGTGTTGGCGATTATTGGCAAGATTGGCACTGCGGGTGGCAATGAGCATGCCATTGAGTTTGCTGGTTCGGTGTTCCGGGATATGTCTATTGAAGGGCGTATGACGGTCTGTAATATGGCCATTGAAGCCGGTGCCCGTGTGGGTATGGTGGCGGTGGATCAGAAGACCATTGATTACTGTGAGGGACGTCAGTTTGTGCCCAAGGGCGAGATGTTTGAGCAGGCAGTGACTTACTGGAAAACCTTAACCACGGATGCTGATGCGGTATTTGACACTGAGGTTGAGTTAGCGGCGGAAGATATAGCGCCACAGGTCACTTGGGGCACGTCTCCGGAGATGGTGGCGGCGGTTAAGGCTTATGTGCCTACTTTAGATGAGCAGCCTAACGAAGAGAAACGTAAAGGTTTAGAGCGTGCTCTGGAATACATGGGT
>Ga0075467_10002355_pt1 | contig 14910 bp, 13 predicted proteins | sample DEB08_DNA_9_FD_75067 | JGI IMG/M metagenome (GOLD analysis project Ga0075467, IMG submission 75067) | Aqueous microbial communities from the Delaware River and Bay under freshwater to marine salinity gradient to study organic matter... | ecosystem: Environmental > Aquatic > Marine > Coastal ... | reverse complement strand
CTCGTCTCGCATCGGTGGTACGTCAAGCACGCGATAGGCAGCGCGTAGCTTGAACGGGTCAATCCCACCAAGGCCCGGCCCCCAGACCACACCCAAAATCTTGCGCGGTCCAAGCGGCAACTCCAGAAAGTCACCTAAGCCGCAGCCGCCTTCGGGCGCGCGGTAATCCAAAAAGGGGCCAAGACTGCGGCCAAAGCTTTCGGTTACGGCCACGCCGATCACCTCACCCGCCTGCCAAAATGTTTGCGCCGCCATAAACCTGTTCCGCTCTCTTTCGCTGAGCCTGAACTTACGCTACTACACCGCAAGTCCCCGCAACAACACCCAAAGGACGCTTGCCATGAAATTCTTTGTTGATACCGCCGATGTCGAGGCCATCCGTGAACTAAATGATCTGGGCATGGTGGATGGTGTGACAACCAATCCCTCGCTGATCTTGAAATCCGGGCGTGATATTTTGGAAGTGACCAAGGAAATCTGTGACATCGTGTCTGGCCCGGTCTCAGCCGAAGTGGTGGCCCTGACCGCCGATGAGATGATCGCCGAAGGCCGCAAGCTGGCCAAGATCGCGCCAAATATCGCGGTGAAAGTGCCGCTGACTTGGGACGGGCTGAAGACATGCAAAGTGCTCTCGGACGAAGGTCATATGGTCAACGTAACCTTGTGTTTCTCGGCCAACCAAGCGTTGCTTGCAGCCAAAGCCGGCGCAACTTTTATCAGCCCGTTTATTGGCCGTTTGGATGATATTAACTTGGATGGCTTGGACCTGATTGCCGATATTCGGACAATTTATGACAATTACGGTTTCGAGACCCAGATCCTAGCCGCGTCCATTCGCACGGCAAATCATGTGGCGCAATGCGCAATGATCGGCGCTGATGTGATGACCGCACCGCCCAGCGTTATCAAAGGGCTGGCCAGCCATGTTCTGACAGACAAAGGCCTAGACCAGTTCATGAAGGATTGGGCGAAAACGGGTCAGAAGATCCTGTAATCCCGGCGTTTTGGTTTTGGGGCCGGGGGCGAATAACCCCTGGCCCTTTTTCATGGCATGGCACATTTGCCCCAATCCCATGGACAAATAGCCATTTGGCTAAGAAAATTGAGGAAATGGCGCGTCAGCCCTGATATACAACTGCAAAATACGTGGGGCAGTAGAATGATTGAACAGGACTTGCGGGACCGCCTGATTGCGGCGCCAGAAAGTATTTTAGAGGATCAAGACGTCATGCGCGCGCTGATCGCGGCGAATGAGCGTGCGATGGGGTCCAACATCGTGGATTTGCGCGGCATCGCGATGGAGCGGTTGGAAACGCGACTGGATCGGCTGGAAGATACGCACCGTTCCGTGATTGCGGCGGCCTATGAGAATTTGGCCGGGACAAACCAAGTGCATCGCGCGATCTTGCAAATGCTCGACCCGCTGACATTTGAGGAATTCCTGCAAAGCCTTGGCACGGATGTGATGCAAACTCTGAGGGTGGATTGCGTGCGTTTGGTGCTGGAGTCGGTTCAAAATGCCGATGACCCCGCGCTGCGCAAACTGGGTGAGGTGCTGTATGTGGCCGAACCCGGTTTTGTTGCCGATTACATTGCGGGCGGGCGGAATGTGTCGTTGCGCCCCGTGACTTTGCGCCAAGTGGTGCCGGCATCAGACGCGCTTTACGGTGAACGCGCGGGTTGGATCAGGTCTGAAGCGCTGATGCGGTTGGATTTTGGCAAAGGGCGTTTGCCGGGGATGCTGGTGATGGGGGCCGAAGATCCGCATCAATTCAAGCCAACGCAAGGCACTGATTTGCTTGGATTCTTTGCGAGTGTATTTGAGCGGACAATGCGCCGCTGGCTGTCATGAGCTTTGCTATTTCGCCTGCCGCACGTTCGGCCATGGCGGAATGGTTGGACCATCTGCGCGCCCTGGACGGGGCGGCGGACAACACGCTTAAGGCTTATGCTGCCGATCTTTCAGGATATTTGGCGTTTTTGGCACAATATCGGGGTGAGACCGAAGGGCTGCGGGGGCTGATCGCCTTGCCGCAAACCGATATGCGGGCCTGGATGGCGCATGAGCGAGGGCGAGGGGTTGGCGCGCGGTCGATGGCGCGGGCCTTGTCTGCGGTAAAGGGGTTTACGGCGTGGTTGGCGGACCGTGAGGGCGCGGATGCGACCGCTGCCCTGTCGACACGCTCGCCCAAGTTTCGGCGCAAACTCCCACGGTCCATTGCCGAAGGTTCCGCGATGGATGTGCTGGAAACCATTGGTGATGATGCCCGCGAAGAATGGTTTGCCGCGCGCGATACAGCCGTGGTCACGTTGCTGTATGGCTGTGGCTTGCGGATATCCGAAGCTTTGGGTTTGACGGGAGCTGCGCACCCATTGGCAGATGTTTTGCGCATCACGGGCAAGGGTGGCAAAGAACGGTTAGTCCCAGTGTTGCCTGCGGCCAAGCAGGCCGTGGCGCACTATGTGGTTCTTTGCCCTTATGAGATTTCGCCCAAAGGCCCGCTATTTTATGGGGCACGCGGGGCTGCATTAAACCCCCGATTGATTTCGGCGGCGATGGAGCGGGTGCGCGCGCGGTTGGGGCTGCCCGCCACGGCCACGCCCCACGCCTTGCGCCATTCCTTTGCGACCCATCTTTTGACAGCGGGTGGCGACCTGCGCGCAATCCAAGACCTGCTCGGGCATTCATCACTTTCCACCACCCAAGCCTACACGGCGGTTGATACTGCCCGGCTGATGGACGTATACGCAAAAGCACATCCTCGTGCGTGACCGCGCGTGCAATCGGATAAAACAGTAGTAGAGCACCGCATGACTTTGACACTAAAGGCCCTTTTGGTTCATCTTTTCACCGCGACAGGGGCAGTTCTTGCGATGCTGGCCATGCTTGCTGCTGTTGATGAAAACTGGAGCCAGATGTTTTGGTGGTTGGTAATCGCCTTGGTCGTTGACGGCATCGATGGCCCTCTGGCGCGACGTTATGACGTGAAAACAAATTTCCCCACCTATGACGGGGTGCTGTTGGACCTGATCATTGACTACCTGACTTATGTGTTTATCCCTGCTTTTGCCCTGTTCAAATCGGGCCTGCTGCCCGATTGGACTGGGTGGATTATCATCATCGGCATAACCTATGGATCGGTGATCTATTTTGCCGATACACGGATGAAAACCAAGGATAATTCCTTTTCTGGCTTTCCGGCCTGTTGGAATATGTTTGTGCTGGTGATGTTCGCCCTGCAACCGGGATATTGGACGATTTTGTGCTTTGTCGTGGCCTTGACCGTGGCGATGTTTTTGCCGCTAAAGTTCGTTCATCCAACCCGGACTGTACGTTGGCATTGGGTATCTTTACCGATGGCGCTAGCGTGGACGTTTTTCGCGGGCTGGGCGACTTGGGTCGAGTTTCATCCCCAAAGCTGGGCGCATTGGGGGCTTATCGTTTCCTCGTTGTACCTTTGTTTTGCCGGGATCGCGCAGCAGATTATCCCTGAAAAACAAGCGTAAGCTTTGCGTATGACATCCGTACAGCATCCGTATGCCATTTAGCTGTGCGACCATTGTGGGGCAGCTAAATCAACAAGCCGCCTGCCCCCTCCAGTTTTAGCAATGCGATCTTGGTTTCCACGCCGCCAGGTGCGGAAAACCCACCAAGGTTGGTCGCCCCTAGCACGCGGTGACACGGGATCAGGATGGGAATGGGGTTGGCCCCGCAGGCCTGACCAATAGCTTGCGCAGGGCGGCCAAGGATTTTAGCCAGATCGCCATAGGTGCGGGTTTCGCCGTAAGGAATTGCATCCATCGCACGGCGCATTTGTTCTTGGAATCCGGTGCCAAAATCAAGCGGCAGGTCAAACGTGGTGCGTTCACCTGCGAAATATTCACCCAACTGGCGGCACGCCTCGCGCAGCAAAGCGGTCGGGTCTGATTTACGCGCGGCCCAATCGATGCAGGTAATAACACCGTCTTCTTCGACCACAGCAAAAGGGCCGTACGGTGAGTGAAAGACGGCTTGGGGCATCACAGGGCTTTCTACATTGCAGTTGACACTATTCTAGGCCCGCAGAAAGGGAAACCCATCGTGGCGCGGCAGCGCAGCTATGTCATCGACCAAAATGGTAGAAACGCAGATTGCACGAATTGCCAAGTTTCGCGCCCCTAGCCTTGCGGCCAAGGGCGCGATGGAACTGCAGGCCCAGTGCGGCCCCGTGCAGCGTTAGCCCAATGCAGCGTTGCAGCGCGCACAAGTGCACGGGTTTTTATGCGTGCCTACATCAGGCAAAATCTGCCAGCAGCGCGCACACTTTTCCCCCGGTGCCATTTCAAACACCACAGCCACGCCCGGCACCTCGGGCAAGCGGAACGCTTCGGCCGGTGCCGGATCAGCGGTCAGTTGCACGGCGGAGGTAATGCTAAGCTCTGCAAAGTTCACCGATTTCATCGCGGCCAGCAAGGCTGCATCCTCGACATGAACCACGGGTGCAGCCTCTAGGCTGGCCCCGATCACCTTGGCTGTCCGCTGCACCTCCAACGCCGCAATAGTCGCACGGCGGGCGGCGCGCAGGCCAACCCATTTCGCGGCCAAAGCAGGGTTCAGCCAATCTGCAGGCGTTTCCGGCATGTCCTGCAAGTGGACCGAGCTGTCCGCGCCAGGGAAACGCGAAAGCCAGACATCCTCCATCGTAAAGACCAAGATCGGGGCAAGCCATGTGGTCAAACGGTGGAACAGAAGGTCAAGCACGGTGCGGGCCGCACGGCGGCGCAAGCTGTCCGCGGGGTCGCAATAAAGCGCATCTTTGCGCACGTCAAAGAACACCGCCGAAAGGTCGGTCGTGGCAAACGTGAACAGCTTTTGGAACACGCCCTGAAAATCGAACGCCGCGTACCCTTTGCGAACCTCAATGTCCAATTCGGCCAAGCGGTGCAGCACCCATTGTTCCAGCTCTGGCATATCCTTGACTTCCACACGCTCCGCATCCGAGAACCCTGCGAGGTTGCCAAGCAAAAAGCGCATGGTGTTGCGCAGGCGGCGATAGCTGTCTGCGGTGCCTTTCAGGATCTCTTTGCCGATGCGCTGGTCCACCGTGTAGTCAGCTTGGGCCACCCACAGGCGAAGGATGTCCGCGCCATATTCTTTGATGATCTCCTCTGGCACTACGGTGTTTCCGATGGACTTGGACATCTTCATGCCCTTTTCATCGAGCGTAAAGCCGTGAGTCACCACGTTGCGATAAGGCGCGCGGCCAAGGGTGCCACACGCCTGCAACAGCGACGAGTGGAACCAACCGCGGTGCTGGTCAGTGCCTTCCATATAAACATCAGCGATGCCGTCTTTGGTGCCATCCGGCCGGTCACGCAGCACGAAAGAATGGGTTGAGCCTGAGTCGAACCACACATCCAAAACATCAAAAATCTGATCGTAGGCCTCTGGATCGTGCAGGCCCGCAAGGATTTTTTCCTTGAACCCTTCCACATACCAAACATCGGCCCCGTCTGCCTCAAAAGCGGCAACCACCCGTGCGTTGACCGCATCATCGCGCAGCAAGAAATCGGGATCGGTCGGTTTCGCACCTTTCTTGATGAAACAGGTCAGCGGAACACCCCAAGCGCGTTGGCGTGACAGCACCCAATCGGGCCGCGCCTCGATCATCGAATACAGGCGGTTACGCCCGGTTTGCGGCGTCCATTTCACCAGCTTGTCGATGGAATTCAGCGCACGGGTGCGGATGGTATCGCCCATTTGACCCATGCCATCATCAAGCGTTTTGTCGATGGCAACAAACCACTGCGGCGTGTTGCGGAAGATAACCGGAGCCTTGGAGCGCCAAGAATGGGGGTAGGAGTGTTTGACCTTGCCCTTGGCAAGCAAGCCTCCGGCATAGGCCAGTTGCTTGATAACCTCGACGTTGGCGCTGCCTTCTTTACCTTCGGGCGTGATGATGACATGGCCGCCAAAGATGGGCAGATCTTTGCGATATGAGCCGTCCTCCATGACGTTATAGGTCATCGGCAGGCCGAACTTTAGGCCAATCTGATAGTCATCATCGCCGTGGCTGGGCGCGGTGTGCACGAACCCTGTGCCCGCATCATCGGTGACATGATCGCCGGGCAGCATGGGGACGTCAAAGTCCCACTCGCCATTTGCGCCATCAACGCCGCGGAAGGGGTGGGCGAGGATCAGGGCCGCCAACTCATCAGCAGAAACATCGCGCAGGCGGGTCGTCATGCCGTCTTCCAGCTTGGCTGCGGCAAAGACGGAAGCGGCAAGCGCATCGGCAAGAATGATTTTCTCACCAACTTTGGCTTGCGCGTTTTCGGGTGCGCCCGTGATTTCATAAAGCCCATAAGCGATGCTTGGCCCGAAACAAACCGCGCGGTTTTGCGGGATGGTCCAGGGGGTTGTAGTCCAAATGACGACTTTCGCTTCGCCCAGCGCATCACCCCCGCTAACGATCGGGAACCGGACCCAGATCGTATGGCTGGTATGGTCGTGATATTCGACTTCAGCCTCAGCCAGGGCGGTTTTTTCAACCGGCGACCACATCACGGGCTTGGAGCCTTGATACAAAGATCCGTTCATCAGGAATTTCATGAACTCGCCTGCGATCACCGCCTCGGCGTGGTAATCCATCGTCAGGTAAGGGTCAGCCCAGTTGCCGGTGATGCCCAAACGTTTGAACTCTTCGCGCTGGATATCCACCCAGCCTTCGGCAAACTTGCGGCATTCCTGGCGGAAATCGACGATGTTCACCGCGTCCTTGTCCAGCCCCTTTTTGCGGTATTGTTCTTCGATTTTCCATTCGATCGGCAGGCCGTGGCAATCCCAACCCGGCACATAACGCGCATCAAAACCCATCATTTGATGGCTGCGCACGATCATATCCTTGATGGTTTTGTTCAGTGCGTGGCCGATGTGCAGATGGCCGTTGGCATAGGGGGGGCCGTCATGCAGGGTAAAGGGCGCGCGCCCCCCCGCTTGGGTCGCTGCCTTCTCACGTAGGCGGTCATAGACACCAATGTTTTCCCAATGGGCCAGCCATTCGGGTTCGCGCATAGGCAAGCCGGCGCGCATCGGAAAGTCGGTTTCGGGCAAGAATACGGTGTCTTTGTAGTCAGGAGTATCGGCGCACATGATTGGCGGTTCCTTACGGATCGGAAAAAAGGGGGGACAGGGCGAAGATCAGGCCGCAAACTGCGGCGTGGCAAAGGGCATCCCGGCGGCTGAACAAGGTCAGATCGCCGGGCCGCTAATTCGTGCAAATATCGCATGTATCTGTCGCATGGGCGGGGTTATACGCGCGGTTTGCGCTGCGGTCCAGCCATGCTGTGCGGGCATAAGCGCCAAATGATGGGTTTATGAAAAGGGCGCAGACAAGCACTAGCCGATCAAGCGGTTTACGCGATTGGATATTCACGCCGCGCGGACCCTTACCCCCTTGCTACTGACCCTTTCAAAACCAATAAAAAGCGAACCAATCACGCGCAAGACCTGACAAACCCGTAATTTCATCTTGGCAAAAATACCTAACCCGACCCCGGTCACACACCTTTCACCTCAGAACCCACAAAGCCGTCAAACACCCCCGTCAATGCCCGGCTCATCAGATTAGTCACCTTTGGTCGCGGCAAGGCTGCAAAGGGCATAGGGCGGCACAAGTCCATCGCGGTCACACCCACCCGCGCGGTCAGAGCGCCGTTCACGACACCTTCACCAAACCGCCGCGAAAGCTTGCCGAGTAGACCGCCACCTGCGATCGACCCAATCAGATCATCGCCCAGCGCCAAAGCCCCTGTCGCAAGCAAATGGCCAAACACGCGGCGCATTAATTTCAGGCTGCCAAGCGTACCCGACCGCCCGCCATAAAGCGCCGCAATCTTGCGGATCATCGACAAGTTGGAAAACAGCGCCACCACCACATCGGCAAGCGCCAGCGGTACAATCGCGGTCACGGTGGCCACCCGGCGCGCGGCGAATTCAATCTCGGTTCGGGCGGCCATATCTAGCGGGCCAAGCAATTCCACTTCGGTCAGGTTCAGCAAAGCATCGGCGTCCAGCACGTCCGGACGCCGCTCTGCAAGCCGCGCAGCCCCCCAGCGCAAATCAGCGCGGCCTTTATAAAGCGCGACAATGTGGTCTGTCACTTTTGTAGCCGGTTTCAAAAGGTTGGCGGCCCGTGAATCTTCAACCTCGGCGCGGAGTCGGTCCAATCGCCCAAGTCGGTAGAATCCCAAAGCCTCACGCAAGGCCAGCAACAAAAGCACCGCAATCGCAAGCCCCGTCAGACCAAAGGCAACCCAGCCCAACAACGAATTGCGCGCCAGCATACCCGACACAAAATCATACAGTGCGACCGAGATCATAAAGCTGAACAGGCTGCCGAGTACCCAAACCGCAACCCGCAACAAGCGCGAAGGTTGCGCACCCACAACCGAAGCTGCCGCTGTCATCGTCCGGCCTTGCGGCAATCCCAAATCTGGCACGGGGGGCGCATCCGACGGGGTTTGGCCGGGGGCCTCATCAAGATCAATCAAAACGGGTTTGGCCATCAAAGGCTCCTTTATCAACGCTGCGTGTCAGCCCAAACGGTCCGTCAGCAAAAATTCCGCTGCGCGGTCTAGCCGGATATGCGGCGGCCCGTCACCGGGGCGCAGGGTTAGGCGGGCGGGGGCGAATGACATTACAGAATAATCGGCGTCCAGCCACGCAGCCTCGCCTTTGCGGGCAGGGGCCAAAAGGTGGTTGGGGTCCTCGGGCAAAACGCCTGCAAACATTGCGGCTTGTTTGCCTGTTTCCAACAAAGTGCCGCGCACCAGATCAAGGTTTTCACCGCCATGGTTGCGGGTTTCTTCGACCGTGGCGCGCAAGGCGGCGAGTGACATTGCCTGCGTTTCTGCCCCCGCAAAGGCCGCGCGGTCGCGCGCGTCGCGCAGCAAGGCTTCGGTGATGGCCGTTAAACGCGGGTGTTGGGAATGGTGCAAATGATCGGCCTTGGTGGCCGCAAATAGAATTTTATCGACTCGTTTGCCCAGCAGAATGGAGCTGAGAAAGCCATTCTGACCGGGCCGAAAGGCACCCAAAACCTCGGCCATTGTCCGGCGCATATCCTCTAGGGCCGCAGGGCCTGCGTGAATGGCACCTAGCACATCCATCAGCACAATTTGTCGGTCAATGCGGGCGAAATGGTCGCGGAAAAACGGGCGGACAACTTGGGATTTATATGCCTCAAACCGCCGATCCATTTCGCGCCAAAGGCTGCCGCGCGGTGTGCTGCCGGGTTTGGGTAGGGGCGCAAAGGTCAGAACCGGGCTGCCCGCCAGATCACCGGGCAGCAAAAACCGCCCCGGCGTGCAATCGGACCAGCCTGCTGCACGCGCGGCTTGCAGATAAGCGGTAAAGCTGGCGGCAAGGGATTGGGCGCGGGGTTCATCCAGTTTTAGGCCCGCATCTTCCGCGCGCGCCTGTGCCATGAACGCTTCAGCCTGCGTACGGTGCGCGATGCGCGCCAGCGTCGCCTCGGACCAATCGGAATAGGTTTTGCCCATTAGCCCAAGGTCCAGCAACCATTCGCCGGGGTAGTCGATTATATCCAGATGAATGGTGCGCGGCCCTGTTAGCCCCCCAATCAGCCCACCGAAAAACCCAGAAGGCTGCACCCGCAAGGACAAACGTAGTTCCGATATAGCACGGGTTGATGCGGGCCAATGTGGGGCTGTACCAGTCAGTGCCGCCAGATGGCCTTCATAGTCAAACCTTGGCAAGGTATCATCGGGCTGTGGTTGCAGGAACGCCGTTTCAATGCGCGGGGCTGCGCTGAACTGCGGCATCCGCCCTCGGTCGAGCAAGTTTGCGACAAGGCTTGTAATGAACACGGTTTTACCAGCGCGTGACAGGCCTGTCACGCCTAGCCGGATCACGGGTTCAAACAACGCCTCGGCCACGCCCGACATCGCTGTTTCGACACCACGGCTTAGCCCATCTGTAATTCCACCCAGCACAAAATACCCTTTTTGGTCGGTTCTAGCCAAGATAGGCGCTCTGCTCGCCGGTTCAAAGGGGGAAAGGCGGCATGGTCTGCGTCCCCACATCCCCCTTGTCAGGGCAGTAACGGCGCGGTAACCCAAAGCCATGCCCAGATATGCATTGAAAATCGAATATGACGGCGGGCCGTTCAACGGCTGGCAACGTCAGGCCGAGGGGCAACCAACGGTTCAAGGCGCGATTGAGGCGGCTCTTTCGCGGTTAGAGCCGGGGCCGCATACGATTGCTGCGGCGGGGCGTACCGATGCGGGCGTACACGGCTTGGGGCAAGTGGCCCATTGCGATTTGGCCAAGGATTGGGATCCGTTTCGGCTGGTCGGTGCGATCAACGCCCATCTGCGCCCTAGCCGTGTATCGGTTGTTGCCTGCGCGGTTGTGAACGAGAGTTTTCACGCCCGCTTTTCAGCGATTGAGCGGCGATATCTTTTCCGGCTTGTGTCGCGGCGCGCGCCTGTAACCCATGATCGCGGGCTGGTTTGGCAAGTGGGGCATCCGCTGAATATGGGCGCGATGCGCGAGGGGGCAAAGCATTTGATTGGGCTGCATGATTTCACCACCTTTCGGTCCAGCATGTGCCAATCAGCCTCGCCCATCAAGACATTAGACGAGATTGTCATTGAAGAACGGGACTACCCTGAGGGGCGCGAATACCGCTTTTCCTTGCGCGCGCGGTCGTTCTTGCACAATCAGGTAAGGTCCTTTGTTGGCACATTGGAGCGTGTCGGTGCAGGCGCATGGCCGCCCGAACAAGTAGCAGAGGCCTTGTCTGCCAAGGATCGCGCGGCCTGTGGGCCGGTTTGTCCGCCGCAAGGATTGTACTTGAATGGCGTGGGCTACCCTAGCAATCCATTTGCGTGATGCATTAGAGTGGGCTGCGGAGGTGTCTGCCTCCTGCCCCTCAATTAAGGTCTTTAAGCAAGCGACCGTGGCGGCGCAATTCGGTCAAGACAGCGCCAAAACTGGTCAGCCCGCGACCTTGCAGCATTGGCAAAAGCTTAAGAAAGGCATCAGCCGTAGCAAGGCTATCGCCGATAGCCGTATGGCGGGCTTCTTCGGGGATAGTGATGGACAGGCGGTGGGTCAGCGCGTCAAGACTGTGCTCTTCGTGCTGGCCAAAGACCACCGCCGACAGCAGAACCGTATCAAGGATAGGATTGTCAAACCGCGCGCCGATGGCGGGTTCATGACGGCGCAGGAATTCCATATCAAAGGGTGCGTTATGGGCGATGAGGACAGCACCTTCAGCAAATTTGTGGAAAGCACGGCCAGCGGTGGCGATATCGGGGGCATCTTTGACCATCGCTTCGGTGATGCCGTGAACCGCGGTAGACGCTGCGGGGATTGATCGACCTGGGTTGACCAATGTGTCAAACACCTCAACCTCCACTCGTTTGCCATTTACGATACGCACGGCGGCAATTTGTACAATCTCATCGCCTTGGCCCGGTAAAAGCCCAGTGGTTTCAGTATCAAACACCACATAAGTCAGGTCTGCCAGAGCTTGGCTGGCGACCTTGTCATTGCGCGCCTTACCCAGCAGGTCAAAATCATAGACCACCTCACGAGAAATCGGTTTTGGGCGCGGGCCTGTGCGGCGCGCCATGCGGATGGGTAAGCAGACCGCCTGCTGGCCAGCCACGAGCGTTTCGGGCCACATATCGGTGGCATGGCTGGTCAGGACATGACGGCCCGTTACACCCGGCACATCCTCATCCAGCCCCAAAGCAAGCCACTTTTCCAAATCTGCGACACGCAAGGCATTGCCCTGCCAACCAAGACGCAGATGCGCGTCAGTGCTGTCTTCGGTCACCGTCAGATCGAACGCTTTCACGTCTAGCAATGAGGCAACCCCGAGCGCCACCTGCGCTAAAAGGGAAACCACCTCGAACCCGTCACAGCGCAGCAATAAAGGCGCGTCTTGGGCCGTCAGCGTAAACCCCTGCGCCTCAAGCCTTGCGCGCAGACCGTCTGTCAGATCGGCTACGCGCAAGGGCGAGCGCGGGATCAGATCAGCCTGTCCGTCCTCGGTCCGTTTGGCAAGATCGTTGATCGCTTGGCTTAGAGTATTCACCTCTTGCCGCAGGGCGGCATCCATATCGGGCGGGGTTGGCGTACCCTCCGGAAGCACAGCCAACAGCGCGGCCAAGTTGGCGGCAGGGCGGCGCACGCGGTCGAGCACCTCGGCCAACAAAGCTTCGCGCTTGGCATGGGCGGCCAGATCGGCGGTGACGTCGCGAAGGGTTAGCACATAGCCGGGGGCGGCGGCACCTTCACTGGGCAATAGCCGCATCCTTGCGGCCAGAATATCGCCACCATCGCGGGTCGCGCACAGTAAGTCAGAGGCGGCGTCAGGGTCATCCGCTTCGGTCAAACGGTGATGGGCGTGGCGGATAGGGCCTTCGCGCAGATAGTCAAAAAGTTTGCGGTCTAGCCCCGGTGCGGCACCTTTACTGGCCGCACCAATCAGGTCCACTGCTGTTCCATTGTAAAACACCAATTGATGGTCGGCCGAGCACAAAAGCACACCGACAGGCACATCAGACAACAAGGCCGCCAGCTTGTTCTTTTCCGCCGACAGGCGCGTGGTTTCGCGCGCGACAGCCTCGGCCAAGGCATTGCGGGTTTCGGACAGGCTGAGTGCCGTGGCCTGTGCGGCGGGCGCAAGATCACCCAGATATCGCGCGAGTTTTGGGTCCATCGCAGCCTTCACATCGGCATGTGCACGGGCGCGCAACGCGCCCGCTAGCACGTCGATGGGTTTTGAAACATGGGTGTCAAAAAGATACCAAACTGCCGCCGTTAACCCAACAACGCCAAAGCCGCCAATCACGCCGCCTTGGACAAAGGCATTCAGACTGTCTGGTGATCCAAGGCGCCGGTAGCCAAGCATCAGCCCAAGACAAAGCAGACCCACAGCGCCAATAGCAAGGGCGGCAAAAAACAAAAAAACCCTCAGCCTCAGGCCAAGGCTTTCCAGCGCAAAAGGTTTGGCTTTCGAAGTCACATTTGCCCCCAATGGTTGGGATCGACGTTGCGGCGTTCTTGCATGGGGCTGCCTTTCCGCGTTTTGGGTTTGCTAGCCTTCCAACAGGCGGCGCACTTCGGATCTAAGTTCAGTTAACTCAAACGGTTTGGAAATGAAGCCATCTGCGCCTAAAGCCAAACCCTTTTTACGTTCGATCGCCGACCCTCGGGCGGTCATCATTAAAATCTTGATATGGGCCAAGTCGGGATCAAGCCGCATGGCCTGACAAATCTCATATCCCGACATTTCGGGTAGCATCACATCAAGCAACACCAGATCAGGATGCATTGCGTGAATGCGCGCCAATGCCTCGCCACCATTGGCAACGCGGTCATGGGTGTAGCCTTCGCGGGTCAGCAGATAGTCAAGCGCCAGAGCGATGTTGTCTTCATCCTCGACCACCAAAACACTGTGCTGTGTCCCCCCATCCACGGGCATTGCTGTTACCCCTCTTGGCAGGCTGCGCGTTGCAGCTCATCTTCTTGACCGACATTCATCCATTCGCCACCGGTAAGCGTCCCGTCTGGCGCCAGTTCAACACCTTCAATCATATCGGCACGACGCCCGCCTGCGCAGTCAAAGGCTACGGGAACACGCCGGGTCGGTGTCCACCGTTGGACCAACATCACCTCGGCGAGACGAAAGTTGTCGTTGCCGGGGCTTTTGACCATGCCAAGCCCGTCCAGCGCCGCAAAGCGCGACGACACCGGGAACAGATAGGTCCATGGGCGGTAGGCCACCTGATCAACTGGCGATGACAGGATGATGACTTGCTCAGGCAAGGCGCTGGTGGTGCGGGTATACCATGTATATTCATTCCAGATCGAAAACATCAGCATCCCAAGGCCAATGGAGGCGGGGATGGTCCATTTCGGCAAACGCCCTTTCGACAGGTGGCGCACAATAACGACAAAACCGACAAGGCCCAATCCAGCCGCAAAAGTAGCGATATAGTCCATCAGCATAGGTTGGTATCTTTCACGAACGGGTACCCCGGGCTTGGCCGATGGCAGATTGCATTGTACGCACCACGACAAACGCATCGCGCAGATGCGAGCGTTCGAAATCTGACAGGTCAGACGGTGCCATGAAGTTATCAGGTTTACGGCCTGACCGAATAAGCCGCGCCTGATTTTCCAACCGGATTTGTGCGATCAGATCATAAGCTTCAATCAAATCGCGCGCTCCCGACACCGAGATTACCCCGGACTCTTCGGCGCCAAGCAAACGCGCGCGGGTGTTGACCGCCGTATCCTTGCCGATCAACGCATAGACGCGCCCCAAATCGGTCACGGGCACAACGCCTGAATGCTTTAGGTCGATATGGTTTTTGTGCTCGCCCGATCGAATGGTGGCAAAGCCGCGCAGCAGGCCAAGCGGGGGCGAGTGCGTCAGGCTATTGCCAACCATGTGGGCGACAAAGATAGAGTTACGCTGCGCCATATCCAACGTCTCGGCCTGAAGGTCGCGGAACAGGCTGACTGCACCCCCAATAGGGCGCAAATCAAACATCACGCTGGCCAGCATTTGCGCTTTGGGGTCGGGCGTGGCGACCCATTTGCGGAAATATCCGCGCCAGACACGCACGGGCTGGCACCAAATAGGATTGGTCGCCATCATATCGCCCGGGCAATAGAAATAGCCCGCAACATCCAACCCGTCACTGACAAACTTTGCCAAGGCTGCAAAGTAGGGCATATCGGCATCGGTGACGCTGTCGTCAAGCATGATGCAATTGTCTTGGTCCGACACGCCTGTTTGTTCTTGTCGCCCTTGGCTACCGCAGATCGGACAGGTCAACAGGCAGTTAACCTGTGGGAATGTTCTGCTGTCAGGTTCCGATTCG
>Ga0075467_10002354_pt1 | contig 14912 bp, 12 predicted proteins | sample DEB08_DNA_9_FD_75067 | JGI IMG/M metagenome (GOLD analysis project Ga0075467, IMG submission 75067) | Aqueous microbial communities from the Delaware River and Bay under freshwater to marine salinity gradient to study organic matter... | ecosystem: Environmental > Aquatic > Marine > Coastal ... | reverse complement strand
TAACAGATTGGGGCTTAAATATAACGGATCGTTGAGCGGAAAATATTTAAGTTTATAATGCATCGGCTGTTAGTTAGGTAGTTTCCTGTATGTACTGAAAACTACCTAACGAAAACGGCTTACCGTACATTACCATAAGCGATAAAATGCGGATTCAATAAGTTTTCCTTGTTATATAATAATGGTTTCCCGTCGTCAAGTCTAACAACTTTCCCACCTGCGGCTTCCAAAATCATTTGAGCGGCTGCTGTATCCCATTCCATTGTCGGAGCAATGCGAGGATAGACGTGCGCACCACCTTTTGCCAAAATCAAAAACTTTAACGAGCTTCCTATACTTACTTTTGTCGGATTACTTAATTTATCAATAAAGTCTTGTGTTTCTTGATTCAAGTGAGAACGAGAACAAACGACGCCTAAACCGTCGTCTTTCATCGTAAACTCGTTGGCATTTAATTGAGTCGTTTCACCGTCTTTGATTAAAAATGCTCCTAAGCCTTTCACTGCCCAGTACGTTTCGTTCAAAGTAGGTGCTGAAACGACAGACATCACGGGATGCCGCCCTTTTACTAAAGCAATATTTACGGTAAATTCGCCATTGCGTTTGATAAATTCCTTCGTGCCATCAAGCGGATCAACCAACCAAAAATGATCGTAATTTTTGCGTTCGTCGTAAGGCAATAATTTATTCTCTTCCGAAATAATTGGAAACTGAACATTCAATTTTTTTAAAGCATTACATATAATTGTATTGCCTTCCGTATCTGCTTGAGTTAAGGGAGAATTATCCGTTTTTTTGTCATAAGTAATGCCTTCTGCGGCATTGTAAATTTCCATAATTCTTTCTCCTGCCGCTTCCGCAATTTTCACTACTTCAAGTGCCAATGACTTATAATCCATGATTCGTGTTTTAATTTTTTTTTCAAAAACAGGATAAAGGTAAGGAAAAATGAGATAGGATACTTAAAAATTAAATCGACTTGCCATAGAATTACAGCTATTCGTTTGAACCAACAATTTTATTTACCATCATAAGTTATTGAAACGAATAAGGATATTTGTGCTAAAGTCCAATCAAAAGGATTATCATTATCAGAAACACCACCCGATAGATTTTCTATTAAATCAAATATAAGTTCAAAATTAGATCAAGATATTTTTAACACATTCGTATAATAACAAACCGTGTCAGAAAAAGCCAACACGGTTTGATACAAAATAGAGAAAACAATCCCTAAAACCTACGCATAAATCGACTCAATCACATCATGATATTTTTTATCAATTACCCGACGTTTAAGCTTCATTGTAGGTGTCAATTCACCTGTTGAAACGTCCCAAGGTTCATGTAATAAAGCGAATTTTTTAATTTTTTCGATTTTGCTAAAGTCCTTATTATAATGGTCACAAAGCTCTTGAAACTTATCAATAACTTTTTGATTTTTAAGCGTTTCTGGCGAGATAACTTTCAATGCAGGATTATGTGCATGTTCTGTTAAAGTACATGCTACCCCATTTTTATCACACCAATCTTTCAAGGCGTCAGGAGAAGGCACGAATAAGGCAGAAACAAACTTGCGTTTTTCACCAATTACCGCCATTTGCTCAATTAAGAAGTCCCCTTTGAATGTACCTTCAATTGGATTTGGAGCGACATATTTTCCACCAGAAGTTTTGAATAATTCTTTTTTACGATCTGTAATTTTTAAGAATTTTTTGTCTGGCCCGACAAAAGTTCCAATATCGCCTGTGTGAAACCAGCCATTTTCGTCAATCACTTCGGCTGTTTTATCAGGTTTGTTATAATAGCCCATCATAATATTTGGGCCTTTAGCGATGATTTCGCCCTCTCCAGGACGGAAGTCATATTCCGTATCAGAAGCATCAATTTTAATCGTCACATTATCAATCGGAATACCGACTGTTCCGAGCATTGCCCCTTCATTCGGAAAACGATTTACAGTCAATACCGGCGAAGTTTCGGTCAAGCCATAACCTTCCCGAATCGGAATACCGGCCGCCGAGAAAACTTGTGCCATTTTGCGAGGACAAGCCGCTGCACCTGTCACGATACCTTTCACTTGACCTCCTAACGCTTCTCGCCACTTACTGAAAATTAATTTATCGGCAATAGACATTTTCAGTTTATCTAATCCTGAATATTTCTTTTGAAAAGTATAATCTTCCGTCAGACTCAATGCCCAGAAAAATAGTTTTTTCTTCGCTCCAGTCAACTGCAAGCCTTTGTTATAAATTTTCTCATAAACCTTTTCTAATAATCGAGGAACAGTTGTGAAGAAATGTGGTTGTAGCGTTCTTAAATCTCCGTTATCTCCACCCAAATTATCCGTTCCTGTAAAGACAATATTAACCCCAAAAGCCATGTAGGTATAATATATCATCCGCTCAAAAATGTGACACAAAGGCAAGAAACTCAAGGCTCTATCACCTGCTGTAAGCGGAATTAAATCATAAACCGCTTGAATGTTAGATATGATATTATTGTGCGAAAGCATAACACCTTTCGGGTTTCCTGTTGTACCAGAAGTATAGATTAGCGTCACTAAATCATTAGGTTTTACAGCTGCTTTTAGTGCCTCGACTTCACTCAAATCACCTTCTGCAAACACTTCTTCCCAATACTTTTCGCCATTTTGTTCATCAAATGTATAAACCCCTTCTAATGTATCGACATTGATGTAAGCCGTTTTCACTTTATCAATCAAATCTCCTGTACCGACAAAAGCCAATTTAACAGAAGCATCATTGAAAATATATTCATATTCGCTGGCACTAATCGTCGGATAAACAGGAACTAATATAGCACCGATTTGCTGCACGGCAAGGTCGATAATACACCATTCTGGTCGATTTTTGTACGTGATTGTAGCAATTTTGTCGCCAGGTTTTATGCCCAATTTTAATAATCCTAAACTGACTTTATTTGCAGTATCTTTAACTTCTTGTGTACTATAAAAACGCCACTTATCATCTTTCTTTCCGCCAATTGCCTTCTTTTGTGGAAAATTATCTGACTGATAATCTACGATTTCAAATAACCGAGTGATATTTTTCATAAAATGTCTTAATTAGTTTATTAAAGCTTAATTAGTTAATTGTATAAAATCAATGTTTACTATTTCTAAGCTAAAAATAATATTCTTAACTTGATTATTAAAATAAAATATCATTTGCTTTTATAAAAAGATTCGATATAGAAATACAAAAAGCCGTTTCAGAAAGATTTCCGAAACGGCTTTTGTTATTAAAAAATTGATTATCAGTCAACAATACATTTAATTTATACTAAGCGTGTGCCGCTAATAATTCGGCGGCTTCTGCTAAACCTGCTTTTTTTGCAACTTTCCAATCTTCTTTAAACCCTTTTTTACCAACTTGATAACGAGCTTTTCCTCTCCAAAGTCGCATTTCACCCACAGTTACGCCATCTTGTGCTACTTCTTCGATTTTCATTACACTTTCGAATGCTTTCAAAGCGTCTTGCTCTTTGTCCTTTAACTTCATCAAGGCTTTTCCCCATTTCATGTGGGCGATGCGTTGATGTTTAAAGTTAGGATTATCTGGCGTGAAGTTACGGAAACAGAAGAACTTGTATTCTAAAGCAGCTTTTTCCCATTCTCCCAAAATAGCGTGTGCATCTCCTTTTTTGTATCGAGCCATCCAGAAAACAGGTTGATGCGGAATCGAACTTTTGATTGCCGCCTGAAACGCAGCAATTGCAAGTTGATACTCATCTCGTTCCATATGAATACAACCTAAACCATATTGAGCCTCTGTGCTCATCGGTCTTAATTTAGTCGCTTGCTGAAAGTCAGCATAAGCCTTCTCCGTCTCCCCTAATTTCTGATAAGCTAAACCTCTTTTCTCGTAAGCATTAGAATGCTTTTCAAACTTTTGAATACTATTTGTGTAAGCTACGACAGCCTCTTCCGTCTTACCTTCTTTCATCAAATCATTTCCCTGGCGATAAAAAACAACGGGCGAACGATCTCCTTGCGGCTCAATAAAAATATTTTTCTTGATAGCACCTTCCTCCAATAGCCATACATTAATACTACCAGAAATAGCAAACTGAGAGACATAATCTAACAACAGATACGTATTACGCCAAAATCTCTTCGAACACGGTGCTGTGAATTTACCTATTACTAAACTGACGTTTTCCTCATCAAAAATCTCTTCTTCGACAAGTAAAATATCTGCTTTGTAATAATTTTCAACACGTCTTTGGTACATTTTTAATGCCTGCTCGTAACTACGTTGCGTACCAAAGTCAAGATGCCCTGTAAAAACTGCTTTAAAAGCCATCGCTAACTAATATTTTTAGATTGTTAAATAAACAATATGTTTACATATTTTATTCAAATTAGAATAAAGGGAAGATTAATTCTAATTTTAGACGGAAATACAAATATACGACGATATTACCATATTATCTTATTTTTAATAAGACATTTTCACTCAAAAAAATTCCATACATTTCATAACGATTCGATTACCTATTGAAGTTGATGGCTAAATATTCTGATAATTAATTGTTTTACAGCAGATTACGGATATATAACACCTACATTCAAAAAGTAAATTTAATTCAAATATTATCACAAAATAATTAGTTATAATATTTGGCAAAAGTGATTTTTTACAAATTAAAACGATTAATTAAAGATACTTTTCAAAATATCCTGTGTCAAAATTCCAGAGAAGTATGCTAAAATCCAAGTATTTTAGCCTGTATTAAGATAATTTTAATACAAAAAATAACTTTTAGCTCTCGTCAAGAAATCTAATCTTAGAGATAAGCCTAACCAAAATACACCGACGAACCTACAGGCCAGATTCGTTTGGCACACTGCATTAAATGACTATTTATTCTTCTACTGAGATTTGCTTTCTATACTTATACACATCAGGACATTGTTCCTTCACAACTGCGAGTACCTGAGCTTCGAAATCCTTATTATTCATCACATTTGCTCCTAACTCCTTTTCCATCTCGGCATAGCATTCCTTTGCTTCTTTAGCAATTCGTTCGCTCTCGGGTTGTGCTTCGGCCAACGAATTGACATCATTTTTCTTTTTGAGTTGCTCCAATTTTGCAATATGTACCACCAGTGCGTTGTTGCAATTACAAACGTAATCGGCTGCTTTTTGTGTATTATTCTGACAACTCACTAATCCTGCTATTCCAAACAACAGTAAAATATAATTAATTTTTTTCATGCTTTTTATCATTTGAGACTATACCATTTTAGCTTTTGCAAAATTTAGAAATAGTACGAGATCAAAGTTAGTAAGTATCCAAATGAATTTCGAAAGAAAACCATAAAATCACGATATACCAAAACCTCGAATTAATGCTATGCGACTCCTCCAAAACACAAATATTTTATCTCCATAAACTCTTCCAAGCCATATTTCGAACCTTCTCGACCGATGCCACTTTGTTTAATTCCACCAAACGGTGCCACAGGCGTAGAAATCATTCCTGTATTAATGCCGACCATTCCATATTCTAATGCTTCGGCTACTTTCCAGACTCGGTTGATATTTTGACCATAAAAATAAGCCGCTAAGCCATAAGGCGTGTTATTAGCCGAAGCGATGACTTCCTCATCTGTTTCAAAACGATAAACGGGAGCAATAGGGCCAAATATTTCCTCTTGCGAAATCCTCATTTCAGCATTGACGTTGGATAAAATCGTCGGTTCATAAAATGTTCCACCTAACTCATGACGTTTTCCACCTGTCACCACATTCGCCCCTTCTTTCAGGGCATCGGCTACCAAATATTCCACTTTTTCTAGTGCCTTTTCATTGATAAGCGGCCCGATTGTCACTGCATCATTTAGTCCTGAACCGACTTGTTGTGCTTCTACGGCTTTCGCCAATTTAGATACAAACTCCTCATAAATACTTGATTGAGCATAAATCCGATTAGCACAAACACAAGTTTGACCCGCATTTCTATATTTTGAAGCAATTGCCCCCTTGACCGCTTCATCAATATCTGCATCATCAAAGACAATAAACGGGGCATTTCCTCCTAATTCCAAAGAAACTTTTTTCACCGTATCGGCACATTGTCGCATCAATAATTTGCCGACAGGCGTAGAACCGGTAAAAGATAATTTGCGTACAATCGGACTTGCAGTCAGCATATTTCCAACGGAGGCCGGATTTTTAGTCGTAACAATATTCAAAACACCAGCAGGAAAACCCGCTTGTGCTGCCAACGCTGCCAAAGCCAACGCTGAAAGCGGCGTATCTTCGGCGGGTTTTATAATAACGGTACAACCTGCCGCCAATGCAGGAGCGACTTTTCGAGTGATCATCGCATTCGGAAAATTCCAAGGCGTAATTGCGGCAACAACGCCAATCGGCTGTTTGATCGTAACAATACGCTTATCGTGTCCGTGTCCAGGAATGACATCGCCATACGCTCGTTTTCCTTCTTCGGCAAACCATTCGACAAAAGATGCACCATAACGAATTTCGCCACGAGCTTCGTTAATCGGCTTACCTTGTTCGGTTGTCAGAATAAAGGCGAGATCTTCCAAATGTTCCATTTGCAGTTCGTACCAACGCCTTAAAATAATAGAACGCTCTCCGGCCGTTTTGGCTTTCCATATTGGGAAAGCAGCATTTGCGGCTTCAATCGCTTTTTCGGTTTCGGCTGCACCCATATTTGGCACTTGAGCGATTTCCGAATGATCAAAAGGATTTGTAATGATGTAAGTTTCACCATTATTAGCATTCGTCCATTCTCCATTAATGTACGCCTGTTGGCGAAATAATTGCTTATTTGATATTTTCATTTCTATTATTTTCTATTATGAGAGGCAAATTTCCATCAAATTTAGTAGTTGCACCGACGAAGTTTTCAGCGTAGATTTTAATCAATAACTTTCCCAAAAATCCGAACAAATAAAAATAATACCACTAAACCGATAGCAAAATTGATAATAGCCGGCAGCCCAAAGACAATTGACGTGTACCCCAAAATAATACTTACAATTCCGACTGTCAAGGCGTACGGCAACTGTGTTCGAACGTGATCAATATGATTACAATCGGAAGCCAAAGAACTCAAAATCGTTGTGTCCGAAATCGGTGAACAATGATCACCAAAAACAGATGCGGCCAAAACTGTCGCAATAACGTTGTATAAAATCGGTAATGCTTCTGCGGTTTCGTAGCCATTTGCCATACAAATCGCCCAAGTTGCAGGAATCGCAATCGGATACAATATCGCCATCGTACTCCAACTCGAACCTGTCGAAAAGGCTATCGTTCCTGCTAAGATGAAGATTACACCTGGCATAAATGCCGGCGGCAAAGAATCTTGCAAAGTTGACGTTAAGAATGTTGCGGTGTTTAATTCTTCGGTTAATGTTCCCAACGACCAGGCTAATGCTAAAATTATCAAAGCTGGTAACATCGTTTTAAATCCAGCTAACATCGTATTCATCGTATCTTCGATTTTCATAATTCTACCGCCGATTGTCAATAAAATTCCTAAAATTAAACCGGACAACGATGCCCAAATTAACGCAACATACGAATCTGCATTGCCAATCAAAATACCTAAACGCTCAAAAAAACTAATACTTTCGCTATCACTTAATAAGTCTAAATTTGCCCAGATTGCTCCCATCGAACTATCGCCTTTATAACCTAAATCGACCAAACTCGCCAACGACGTATCCAGACCAGTTGCCACCAAACCAACAATAGTCACTGAAATTACAGCAGCTACCGGAATCACGGCATTATACCAATTTAGAGGAGCATTTTTTACTGGGGCTAAGTCTTCCATATCACCTTCTGAAGTAGCCTCCCCTCGTTTTTTGGAGACCTCGCCAGTTGTTCTGGCTCTGACTTCTGCCTTATACATCGCACCATAATCTCGACGTGTAAAAATCAAAATTAAGATAAATCCTAAAGTTAATATTGGATAAAAAGAGTACTGTAAAGAAGAAAGAAAAACAGAATACGCTCCCGGTACTTCCTCCATGCCTGCCAAATTTTGCATATTGTCTTTGATGTATCCCAGCTCAACGCCAATCCAAGTCGTGATAAATGCAATCGCTGCTACAGGTGCAGCCGTACTATCGACAATATACGCTAATTTCTCACGAGAAATTTTGAATTTATCCGTTACCGGTCGCATCGTATTTCCGACAATTAGCGTATTCGCATAATCATCAAAGAAAATCGCAACGCCCAAAAACCATGTTACCAATTCGGTACTTCGAGGTGTTTTGGCATATTTCGATAAGCGTTTTACAACGCCGGCCATTCCTCCGTTTCGAGAAATAATCGCCACCATTCCACCAATCATCAGCGAAAACAACAAAACCGATAAATGCCCACCATCGCTTAATGCTCCAATAATATAAGTTTGAACTACATCAAAAAGGCTCAACACAATCGAAATGGGATCAAATCGCATTCCGTTCACAATAAACGCTCCTGCCCAAATTCCTACAAAAAGTGAAATAATCACTTCCTTAAATAACAATGCTAAAATAATCGCTACCAAAGGCGGCACAATCGACAACCAAAGCGGAATATATTTGATACGATAAGGATTTGTGACGTCATCTTGCGGCGAAATATGCACCAAACGGTAATCGCTGTAACTGCTTCCTTTGCTCAATAAAATCAATTTTCCGTCGCCGATTTCCATCGGAATTTCCGTTTTGCAATCCTCAAAAATAACTTCTGTTGCCGCTCCGTTTATACCAATTGTCGCCTTTCCATTCAATAAAACATCAGAACAAGTCGTATAAATTTCCAAACGCTCCACCCCTTCTTTGTTCAATACATTGACATAAAATTGCTCCGAGATTATTTCAATTTCCTCTATTGTTTCCTTTTCGCTTGTCGTTATAATAGAATCCACTAACGGAATTGTATTGTTACCCATTCCTGTCGTATCACTTTGTGCAACTACTACATTGATTGAAAATAAAAACACTAAAAGGTAGTTAAGGTATTTCATTTATGTTGGTTTTGATTGATTTTGTTTTGAAATATGCTCTTATGAAAGGTAGATTTTAAGTTTACTAAAGCTTAAAACTTTAGCAAACTTATATTTGATAAAATTAAGACCGTAAACCGCCAATAATTAATCTCGCTGTTGCCGGATTTGTCGCTAACGGAATGTTGTGAACATCACACAACCGCATCAACATTAATACATCGGGTTCGTGCGGGTGTTTGTCCAATGGATCACGAAAGAAAATCACCGCATCAATTTTTTTCTCCGCCACCATCGTAGCAATTTGGGCATCGCCGCCCAAAGGCCCAGAAAGCAATCGAGTCACCTCAAAACCGGCTCGTTCAATATGGCCGCCAGTTGTACCTGTTGCAAAAAGGGTTGATTCATTCAAAATCGTTTGGTGACTCAAAATAAAAGCCACCATGTCTGCCTTTTTACCATCGTGTGCGATAAGTGCTAATTTCATTTTTTAGTGATTAGTGATTAATGATTAGTGATTAGTTACCAAAAAGATTAGTCTATGAGTAAGATGTACACCTTTCATCAACTTTTTACTAATTACTCCCGAGATTTCGGGACAAGTAACGTACTAATCACTAATTTTAGCAATTATAATTAAAATATGCAATACAATAAAAAATATCGTTGGATTTACTTAGCGTTAATCACAATAATTATTCGTTTTGTGGTCGGCTTTTTTCCGCAGGTAGTCGAAATCGCTTATTCGAGAGGTCTTTTTTTAGGTATCCGCTGGTTAATTGATAACACAACAGCTCGTTTACCTTTCCCTGTTTTATATATTTTTTTAGGAATCATCGGTTCGTTGCTGGTGCGAGTTAGTCGCCGTTGGCTGCGATTATTACAACAAAAACAACTGACTCGCAGTGATATTTTATTACCAATTGCCAATTTTTTTAGCATCACAATTGTACTTTTTTTAATACTCTGGGGATTTAATTATGCTCGACAACCTTTAGAAAATCAACTGGCATTAAACCCCAAAAAACTTAACTTACAGCAGATTATATCTGAAACAGAAAGAGCGACCAAAGCCGCTAAATTCGCTCGGCAACAAATTCCAAATGCGGACACTAATGCTTTGACACACAACTTCTTACCACCAAATTTAGAAGATACCATGCGACAACTTTTGGTAAATGTGCTAAAAACATACAACTATCCAACCGTTGGTAAAATGCGTGGCCGAATCATTTACCCCAAAGGGTTTTTGATGCGTTTAGGGGCTTCCGGAATCTATCTGCCATGGATAGGCGAAGGACACGTTGATGGTGCATTGACGGCCGCTCAACTTCCCTTTACAATAGCACACGAATTAGCACACGGTTATGGTTTTGGTGACGAGGGCAGTTGTAACTTTTGGGGTTATGTCGCTTGTATGGCTTCTGATCATCCCGTTATTCGTTACTCTGGCGAGTTCGCTTATTGGCGATATATCGCAGCCGAATATAAATATTTTAAGCCCGAAAAATATGAAATATTTCGAGCCGAAAACCTTAGTCGAGGTATGTATAATGATTTAGAACTGATGTATGATAATCGTGATAAATATCCCAACCTTATTCCTTTTCAAAATCAAGCTTACGATACGTACTTAAAATTTCAAGGCGTCGAAGAAGGTATCGAAAGTTATAGTCGAATGGTGCTTTTAGTAAACGCCTGGAAAAGTAGATAAGCGTTGGCCATTGAAAAAACAGTTTTCAGTAAAATCATAATTATAAGGAAGATTTAAAAAATTGAATTATCTTTGTGGAAATTTTGAACGCCTAAATAAATTATAGTTGATATTTCAGGCTTGAAAAATTGCCCACGTGACGGAATTGGTAGACGTGCAGCGTTGAGGTCGCTGTGTCCGAAAGGACGTGCAGGTTCGACTCCTGTCGTAGGCACTTCCAAATTAACAACAACAGCGATAAAATATTGATATTCAATGTTTTATCGCTTTTTTTATTTTATTAAAAGCTAATTAGAAGGTGTTTTTTATTCAACCTTATATTACTTCGCTTCAATCAGCCCTTTTTTAAGAAGATTAGCGGCCGAGAAAAACGCATCAAGTTTGATTCAAAGGATTACTTAGCGACTGTTTTTATATGAATTTTAGCTTGAAAAATAACACCTAATTACAAACATAATACGCTCTCCTCTTCAAAATAACTTCGAGTAAAGGGTAAAACTCAACTACTCGCTTAATATTTTATATTCTTATTTAATAAAAAATGTTTAGTCAATAGCAAATCTGCACGACCCTATTTAATTTTACTTAAAACCTAAGACAAAAGATCCAGCAAGAACAATGGTGACGTTTGGTATATGCTTACTTTGCAACTGACGCAAGGGGAACAGACCTCAAGAGGATTTTTTTTAGGTAGGAAGAGGACAAAAGCCAAAGTCAAGGGATAATTTGGGCGATAATTTGAGAATAATGCCAAATCTAAAAAAAGGATTTCATCTACTTTTCTAAAAAATGCTCTTTTAAAAAGCACAAAAAGCAGGTATTTTTACTTGTTTTTCGTGCTTTTATTTTTTATCCCTAATTCTTAATCTAAAAACCCTTATCTTATACGCTACATAAAAACATTACTATAAAGATGAGAATAAATTTAAGCCTCAAAACCGAAAAAAATAGCCTATTACCATTTAATTATGAGTATGCTATATCTGCATGGATTTATAAAACCTTAGCAAAAGCGGATATCAACTTCGCAACCTGGCTACATGATAAAGGGTATCAATCTGATAATAGCTATCGTAACTTTAAGCTATTTACTTACAGTAAGATTCAACCATACAAACCGTATAAAGTCTTACCCCAAAAAGGAATTTTGATAGAAACGGGTATGGCCAAGCTCACTTTATCTTTTTTAATTGATAAAGCAATGCAAGATTTTGTAATTGGAATATTTCAGTCACAGGTCTTAAATATAAGTACTCGAAATGGTCGGATTGCTTTTGAAATAACGGCTATTGAGTTACTGCCAGAGCTGGACTTTACGTCAATTATGCGATTCAGAGCAAGAAGCCCAATTTTTATGTCAAAAAAGTATGCAACTAAAGATCAAGCACTTTACATAGCTCCTGATGATAAGGATTACAAGGAGTTATTAATCAATAACCTGATAGAAAAAGCAAAGACTTTAAATCAAGATATACCAGTTTCTCTAACCGATTTTAAAGCCTTGTCAAGTCCCAAAAGTCAATTGCTTCATATCAACAATATTCAAATTAGGGCTTATCGGTATGACTTCCTGATTATTGCTTCTCCCGAGTTGCTTCGCATTGGCTATTACGCTGGTTTTGGCGGTAAGAATAGTAGTCTGGGGCTGGGATTTTGTGAGGTAATAGACTGACCTTATCGAAGTTTTGAGACCCGCTGATTTATACGAATGACATGATTTTTTTTAGTAGATAATTTAAAAACTAAGTGATGATAGACGATAGTAAAGTAACTAAAGAACGGTTTGGTCGGCTTATGTTGTTGTTGGCACAGCAGCCCTTCAGGTATAAAAAACAGGAACTGGCTAATAAACTTAATGTTTCTATTTCGACGATAGATAGAGATTTGACGGCACTGGCTAATATTGGTTTAAAGACTGATTATAACGCTAAGTATCGTTATGGTTTTGTAAGTGATAAACCCTTGGATCAGCTCAAAGACCTTTTGCATTTTAGCGATGTTGAACAGGCGTTTTTGGTCGAAGCCATTAATAATTTTAATACCGATGGCAGTCATTCTAAAATGGCTAAACGAGTGCAACAAAAACTAAATTCTTTATACGATTTTAGAAAATGGGACTTAGATATTTTGCGTGAACCGTATTTGCAAACCATTAACCTTTTGGAAAAAGCAACAACGCAAAGGAAGCAAATTATTTTGAAACGGTATTATTCCTCTAATAGCAATAGTGTTCGAGATAGAATTGTCGAGCCTTTAAAAGTCAGTCCTTTTGGTGATATGGTTTTTGCTTATGATGTCGAAAAGGAGAAAATTAGCTATTTTAGAATTACTCGAATTGGTGGAATTAAAGAACTGGAAACCCCCGCAACCTATACCAAAATAACGAATTTTAATGATGCCGACCCGTTTTATATCGTTAGCGATAACAAAATTCAAGTTCGCTTAGAGTTTGGTGTGGCGGCTTATAATGAATTGATTTTAAGATTTCCACTGGCCAAAAGATATATTAAAACCTATTCTTCAGGTGATAGATTTGAGTTTCAATGTGAGGTCAATGCTAAGTTTTACGGCCTTTCAAACTTTATTTTAAATACGCATCACGATTTGGTCACGATACACGAACCGCCCGAATTAAAGGAACATTTACAAACAGTCTTAAAAAAAATGCAAACTTTTTTTGAGCTATAGCAGTGAGTGCGGTAGGCCTGCCTTTATGTTTGTAGTATTAGACCAAAAGACAACATGATAGAAGAGTTTAAATAATTTTTTAACAATTAATTTTATAATTATGAATACGAAAAACAGTATTTCGGCAGAGTTAGTCCAAGTAGATTATGACGCAGTAATGGCTGCTATTCAGACCATTAATGACAATTTACCCTTCTTGATAACGTTGTCTGATGACGAAAAAAGGGCCTTACCCAAAATGGGCGATAAAACAATTGCTTTTGTCTCGAAGGCTTTGGAGTATGCCAAATTAAATCCAGCACTTATTCCTGCTTTTATGGACTTGACAGAGTTTGAAAAGGATATGACACTGGTAGAACAACTTGAAAACATTAAACGAAATATCAATACCGTAAGGGGAAGTATTATTGCGACTGAAATGTTAGCTGGTAGTGAAGCCTATCAAGCTGCATTAATGTTCTATCAATCGACCAAAATGGCGATGAAGATGAACTTACCCGGTGCAAAAGAGATTTACGAGGATTTGAATAAACGCTTCCCGAGAGGCAAAAAGCAAGTCCCTACAACAGAAGGCTAATTTAAACAATCAACCGCCTCCTTTTTAAGTAGGGCATCCTCCTTATTTAGAACAAATGACTCCCCTTTTAGTAGCAAAAGCTTGATAATTATAAAGATTCTTTATGTTAAGTTAGAAAAAGCTCCATAATTATAAAGATTTTCTATGATTAAGGGAGGTTGTCCTCCCTTTTAAGGAGGAAAGGCTACTTATTGAGGAGGTGATTGATATCAATAATTAAAAAATCGTAATCGTATGAGAATACATTTAAAATTGTCCCCTAACGCCGAGACGATTCCTTATAACTATCAAGGTCATTTGGTGCAGCAGTTTCATCAATGGCTGGGTGCGAATAGCGTACATGATGGCTTATCGCTGTACTCCTTGTCATGGCTTTGGGGCAACAATCAAAAATCTAAAAAAGGATTAGATTTTCGGAATGGTGCAACTTGGTTTATCAGTGCTTTTGATGATCAACTTATCAAACAATTGATTGATAGCATTATGAAAAGTCCTGAATTGGCTTTTGGTATGTCGGTACAGGAATTGACGATGCAGTTGACTCCAAAATTTAAAGAAAAGGCTGTCTTTCGAGTAGCTTCCCCTGTTTTTATCAAGCGAAACCTGGAAAATAATCAACAGTTCTACTATTACTCCGATGCCGAAGCCAACGAACTTATGACTCAAACGCTTCAATCTAAACTCAAAAAAGCAAATCTAAGCACCGATGTCAATGTTCGCTTTGACACAACATATCCTAATCCGCATATCAAAGGAACAACGTATAAAGGCCATCGCAAAAAAGGTTCGGTCTGCCCAGTGATTGTAGAAGGTTCGCCTGAAGCGGTCGGCTTTGCTTGGAATGTTGGGATTGGTAGTGGTACTGGGATTGGGTTTGGGAGTTTAATTTAAAAAATGAATAGAATATGTATGTAGTAAAATATGATG
>Ga0075467_10002353_pt1 | contig 14913 bp, 12 predicted proteins | sample DEB08_DNA_9_FD_75067 | JGI IMG/M metagenome (GOLD analysis project Ga0075467, IMG submission 75067) | Aqueous microbial communities from the Delaware River and Bay under freshwater to marine salinity gradient to study organic matter... | ecosystem: Environmental > Aquatic > Marine > Coastal ... | reverse complement strand
TTTTTATATAGCCAACTCGGGGGAAATAAACCCCACTAGTTGAACCTCAAATCCAAGGTGACCCTATATAAGGAAAAATTTTTTTTAATTCATTCAAGATAGAATCGCATTTAAGGTGGTAGCCGCAATTAGATTTAAACACGGAGCCAAAGCACTCAAAATCTCAAAAGGTAAGAAATGAAAAATTTTCAACAAAAAATTTTTTTACATAAACAACTCGGGGGAAATAAACCCCACTAGTTGAACCTCAAATCTAAGGTGGTTTCGACGATATAGTTTTTTAAACTTTAGATTAAATTTTTGGTTGCGTTGAAATTTAACAGGTTAAGATGTGGGAGTGGTATTCAAATATGATTATTAATTTGCATTTAATAGGTGCCACCTGGCTCACTTTAAGATAGCTAACACCACTAAACTAATTCTATATTTTTAAGAAAATTTTAATGGTTTACGGGTAGTACTAAGCCCAGAGGGTTTTTATTAGCCCGATTTTGAGCGTAGGTGTTTGCATAGGTGTTTTTGATACACCAGGATCTAATTATCATTGGAATGTTCAAATCATCAAATTTATTATAGTTTTAATATTAGTAGGAGTCTTGGGCGGACTATTGACAAGTTTAGGTTTAGCTCTATCTTCTAAATCTCTACAAGATCGAGAAAAGTCTAGGCCTTTCGAGTGTGGATTTGATCCTAAGACAGTGTCTCGTCTTCCTTTTTCGTTGCGGTTCTTCCTTATTGCTGTAATTTTTCTTATTTTTGATGTAGAGCTTTTGCTAATCTTTCCTGTTGTACTGAGAATATTTTCATTAAGACCTACAGCCGTGGGGATTACACTAGTGATCTTCCTGGTTATTTTATTTGCGGGCTTAATCCACGAGTCCAATCAGGGTAGATTAGACTGGGCTAGGTAGTTGATAGAGTGGCTGAATTTAGGCATTAGACTGTAAATCTACCAATGGGGTCACCCCTCTCTCAAATGTACTCTATTAATAAAACACACCCTGTGTTAAAAATTGTATCTGGGTCGTTGGTCGAACTACCCACACCTGCTAATATTTCTGCTATATGAAATTTTGGTTCATTGCTTGGTTTATGCTTAATTGTCCAGATTTTGACAGGCTTATTTCTAGCTATACACTATTGCGCGGACGTGACTTTAGCTTTTGAAAGAGTTAGACATATTTGTCGAGACGTAAACTACGGTTGAGTTCTTCGGGTCTTCCATGCTAACGGAGGAAGGTTTTTTTTCATTTGTTTATACTTACATATTGGGCGAGGTCTTTATTATGGGTCTTACTATTTTAAGTTTACTTGGGTAGTGGGGGTGCTAATTTTGTTTGCTGTTATAGCCGCTGCATTTTTAGGATATGTTCTTCCCTGAGGGCAAATGTCTTTTTGAGGGGCCACGGTTATTACTAATCTTTTTTCTGCTATTCCATACATTGGAGAAGATTTAGTTAAGTGAATATGAGGGGGGTTTGCTGTGGGCAATCCAACTCTCACCCGATTTTTTGCTTTACACTTTTTGATTCCGTTTGTAGTTGCTGCTTTAAGGGCAGTACACCTTTTATTTCTTCATCAAACTGGTAGAGGAAATCCATTAGGGGTTAATAGGAATTTTGATAAGGTTGGGTTCCATCCTTATTTTACGACAAAGGATTTATTTGGTTTCTTTGTTATATTGCTAGGCTTATCTATAATTTGTCTTTTGTGGCCCTGAACTCTAGGAGACCCTGAGAACTTTATTCCAGCGAACCCACTAGTAACCCCAGTTCATATTCAACCCGAGTGATATTTTCTCATAGCATATGCCATTCTACGATCTATTCCTAATAAATTAGGGGGGGTACTTGCTTTAGTTTTGTCTATTGCGATTCTCCTATTGTGTCCATTCCTACCTCAAACTAAATTTCGAGGTTTAACATTTTACCCCATTAGTAAAGCTTTGTTTTGGTTACATATTAATGTGGTAGTACTATTAACTTGAATCGGGGCTCGCCCTGTCGAAGACCCGTATATTTTAGTGGGTCAGCTTCTATCTGTAGTTTATTTTGCTTATTATTTTATTCAAGTAGTAATAATGAAATTATGAGATAGGTTCACGGATTAAGTTTAAGGTGGCAGATAAATGCATTAATTTTAAGCGTTAAGTATGAAAAGATTTTCCCTTGTGATTTTTCACTATTAGTTTTATGTTGAATTTTTTAATTATTATTGTACCCGTTTTGGTTAATGTAGCCTTTATTACTCTACTGGAGCGTAAAATTTTAGGATACTCACAGCTTCGTAAGGGCCCCAATAAAGTGGGAATGGTCGGCTTTCCTCAACCTTTTAATGATGCAATCAAATTATTTACCAAAGAGATGGTTGTACCAAGGTCAGCTAATCCATCTTTATTCCTTTTGGGGCCTGCGGTAGCTATTATTTTGTCTTTGACAATTTGAATTGTGCTGCCCTTAGACAAGGGGGTCTTAAGAAGATCCCTAGGAATAATTTTAATCTATACAGTTATAAGAATAAATATTTACCCTTTAATAATATCCGGTTGATCTTCTAATAGAAATTATGCTATAATTGGTGCCCTTCGTGGGGTGGCACAAACAGTGTCTTATGAGGTAAGATTCGCACTTATTATTTTAATTCTACTTATTAGGGGTGAAACACTAAGATTTAGAAGTTTGGTTTTAGAAAATGTATATTGAAGTAAGGCAATAATATTTTTCCCTTTGTTAGGACTGTGGCTAATTATCTCACTAGCCGAAACAAATCGGACTCCCTTTGATTTTGCGGAGGGGGAGTCAGAATTAGTTTCGGGATTCAACATTGAATATGGTAGAGTCGGATTTGCTCTGTTGTTTATAGCCGAGTACAGTAGAATTTTTTTTATGTCTGCTCTATTCGCACTAATATTTACCACAAGTAGGGCAATAAGTCCAAGATTCGTGCTCGTTACTTGCAGGCTTGTTTTTGTTTGAGTGTGAGTGCGAGCCACACTCCCCCGCTATCGATATGACATGCTGATGAATTTGGCTTGAGTTAGGTTTTTACCCATAGCTCTGGGTTTAGGTGGGTACGTGCTATTTTTATGGGTGTAAGGCCAAGCCTTAATGTTACTGATTTTGTGTTTAATCGCCGCTGTGCTGATCTTATCTGGGGATAGAGTTGCAGATATATTTATAATACTATTAGGGCTCGAAGTTTTTGTGTATATAATTTCATTAGCTAAAGTCTGATTTCATGTTATTATGATATTAATCTTATTAGAATTTATAAGCATTAAAGGTTTCGTGATTATTTCTATAAAATCTGCTTCTTTTTTTAATCCTGCTATGTTATTTTTATTTTCCGTTTTAATAGTTTGTGAAGCTAGATTGGGCATGGGTCTAATAGTTAGAATTAGTCGAGGACGTGGGGATGAGGGAGTAGTAGTTTAATAATAAAAATAGTTTTGTTGTTCTCTGTAAGCGGCTTAGTAAAAGAGTTTAATATATTAGCGAGGATTCTAGTTTCATTGTTGTGCAGCTTTTATTACAGAAATATAATCATATTTTCTCAAAGGTTTATTATCGCTCCTAGGGGTTTAATTTTAATTATGCTAAGGGGGTGGTTAATCAGGTTGATAGTAATGGCCAACTATTTTGCTAAATACGATAAAATATTTAACATAAATATGAAGCTTATTATTATTTTCCTTGTGTTGAGGTTTAGAGTAAAAAGATTAATTAGATTCTATTATTTTTTTGAGGCTGTTTTATTACCAGTATTTTTATTAGTTATGGGGTGGGGCTACCAACCCGAGCGCCTGTCTGCTTCTTTATACATATTATTCTATACTTTAACAGCTTCACTACCCTTATTAGTGGGGGTTCTTTTATTAGGAGTCAGGAGGGGGAGGAGAAGTTTACTATTTAATAGATTAATAGGTGGTCAAGCAGGACAACTTTTAACTTTATGTTTAGTTTCAGCATTTATAGTTAAATTCCCCATTTATGGGGTCCACCTATGACTCCCAAAGGCTCACGTGGAGGCACCAGTATCAGGTTCAATAGTACTAGCAGGAATCCTGCTTAAGTTGGGGGGCTACGGAGTTTTACTAATATCTTCGATGATTAGTCTGGGGTTAATTAGTAATAGATTAATTAGCCTGTCTCTAGTGGGTAGAAGGGCCGTAGCGGTGGAGATTCTTCGGTCTAGTGATTTAAAAGTGGCAATTGCCTATTCTTCCGTTGTACACATAAGTATAATTATTGTTGTTTTATTTAGAGTTAGATTCCTAGGTGTCATTGGGGGTTTATGGATGATGATTGCTCACGGGTTGACTTCTTCAGGCATATTCAGTGGGGCAAATATAATATATGAACGGAGACATTCACGAAGACTAAACATTAATAAGGGAGTATTAAGATTTCTGCCCAGTTTTACCATATACTGATTTTTATTAATTGTAATAAATTTCGCTGGGCCCTTCACGTTGAATTTATTTAGTGAGATTTTAATGATTCAAAGGTTAATTTCTATTTCTAGTTATACCATCCTACCAATTAGGGCCTTATGTTTTTTTTCTGCTGCCTATAATATTAATTTATATGCTTCAAGGCAGCAGGGCGGCAGAGCAAATGTGGTAAAATGTCAAGCAGAGCTTAGTCTGCGGGAGATATCAGTGCTGTTTAGACACTGTTGGCCGTGTGTGATACTGTTATTCATTTTAAATTTATTAATTAATAGTATAATTAGTACAAAAATTTTGTAAATTTTAAGTGCCCAAGGGCTTAATTAAATAATAAAATTTAATAGAATGGTGTTTTTTTTAAGTTCAGCTCTGTTATTAACAGGTGCGATTACGAGGGCCATTAGAGTTGGCTTAATAGTTTCGGGTGAAGAATATTGTTTAGAGTGAGAAGCGTTTTCAGTTAGAGGTCAATCCATTATTTTGATATTTCTTTTTGATTACATTAGTGGTGTGTTTTTTAGAACAGTTTTAATAATTTCAGGTGCCGTAATATTTTATAGTAGTTCCTATATAATAGGAGATCAATTTAGTTCTCGGTTTTGTATATTAGTGTTAAGCTTTGTAATAAGAATAGGGCTCCTTATTTTTAGACCTAGGTTGGTGTGTATATTATTAGGTTGAGACGGGTTAGGGGTTACATCTTACTTACTAGTCTGCTATTATAGAAGAGAAAAAAGGTTTAATGCAAGAATGTTAACAGCCCTAACTAATCGTATCGGGGATGTAGCCATTCTTGTACTAATCGGAATTTGAAGGAGTCATGGGCTGTTTAATTTTGGTATCATAAGAAGTAGAAATGTTGCTGAAGCTAGTTTATTATTTGGATTAGTAGTATTAGCAGCAATAACAAAAAGAGCACAGATCCCATTTTCAGCTTGATTGCCTGCAGCTATGGCGGCCCCCACTCCAGTTTCTGCTCTAGTACACTCTTCTACATTAGTTACGGCTGGGGTTTATCTAGTTTTACGAAACAATTATTTTATTATAAGGAGTGGGTGATCAAGTGCACTTTTATGGTTAGGACTTATAACTATAACTATGGCGGGTGTTTCTGCCCTTTTTGAGGTGGACATAAAGAAGGTTATTGCCCTATCCACTTTAAGTCAATTAGGAGTGATGTTTTTTAGTCTAGGTTTAAATCAACCATTTCTAGCTTTTTTTCATTTAATTTCTCATGCTTATTTTAAGGCCATATTATTTATGGCTGCAGGGGCCATAATTCACAGAATAAAAGAATACCAAGATCTTCGCAAAATGGGAGGTGGAGTGGGGGTAACACCGGGGTTGGGGTCTATTATTTTAATCAGAAATCTCAGTCTTTGTGGGATGCCTTTCTTGTCTGGATTTTACTCTAAAGATATAATTCTAGAGCTGATAATAATAAATGAATTAAATATAGTAGTGTTTCTAGTGGGATTGTTTGCCACCCTACTGACTGTAGTTTACTCCTGCCGGCTCACAGCGGGGCTTTTTAGAACTATTAGTATGCGAGAAGCTTATAGAGGAGAGGCAGATTTTGACATTACTATAGCAGTTAGAATAAGAATCTTAGTCTTACCCTCAATTATAGGGGGGTGATTTCTTAGAGGCTTGATAGGTTCAAACCCATTAGTGTTTTTAAGGATACTACATAAATTATGTATTATTACTTTAGTTCTGAGGGGGGGATTTATTATATTTAGGGCCAGAAAAATTAAGTTTTCCTCTAGAAGCAAGCTTTTAAGTGTTTTTCATCAGATGTGGTTTTTACCGCTGCTCTTCAGAGTAAAATTTACAGATCAGGGTTTAAAGATGTCAAAGGCAAGGATAAAATTTAGAGACCTTAGATGGACAGAAAAATTAACATGGAAAACTACTACTAGGTTTAATCAGGGGCAAGATGCTTATTTTTTCGCAGGAAACCGGCAAAGAATGATATCTAGTCTTTTACTCCTTTTAATACTAGGGTTAATTATATAGTTAAGTTGGCACTTGAATACAATTAAATTTCCAGGATTCTAATACTCCCCTAATAGAAGAGTTATCACACCTTCATGATTTTATTAATTTGATTTTAGTTTTTGTTATTAGGTTTGTGGGTTTAATTATAATTATAATAGTTAAAGAAAAATATATTAATATAAATTTGCTTGAGATACAGATAGTAGAGTGGGTATGAACTATTATTCCTGCGGTTTTATTATTACAAATTGCTTTACCATCTCTTTTATTATTATATATGTTGGATGAGACAGTTGATAGAATACTAACTCTAAAAACTGTAGGACATCAATGATATTGAAGTTATGAGTATAAAGATTTTTGATCTGCTGATTCAAGAATAAATTTAGAGTTTGATGCTTATATAATTCCCACTAATGAGTTAAGAGATGATATATTTCGCTTATTAGATGTGGATAATCGAACCGTTGTTCCCATGCACACCCAAATTCGAGTTTTAATTTCATCAGCTGATGTCTTACATTCTTGAACTGTACCGTCTTTAGGAGTTAAGGCTGATGCTGTGCCTGGGCGTCTTAATCAAGTAAAATTTATTAGGCAGCGCCCTGGTTTATACTATGGTCAATGTTCTGAAATTTGCGGAGCTAATCACAGATTTATACCCATTGTTGTTGAAAGAGTTAATCTAAATACTTTCTTAAATTGAGTGGTTGTTTCAATAGAAGAGTAATTTTACTTAAAGCTTTTAGAAGCATTTCATTGTTAATGATAAGAAGACCGAGGGTCTAAGTAATAGTTTGTGCAACAAAAATTAGTACAATAATTATTTTTAATCTTAGAGCTTTAGTTTCCATGCAGGTACTAAAAGCATCACATCCGGTTAGTTTGGGGGGTATACTAGTGATTGCCGCTGTTCTCAACTCCATCTTTCTAGGTAAACTCATTTCTAGGTGGCTTTTTTATATATTATTTTTAGTGTTTTTAGGGGGTGTTATAGTGGTCTTATTATTTATAGTCTCTATTTGTGGGAATGAGAAGTTTTTTTACACGGGCGGCCTTAGGTGATTATCTTTAACTGTTGTGGGAGGAGTTTCCTGTTTATTAAGCCTAAACTCAGTAACAACATACAGGGGGTTTAGCGGCCTAGCAATTACTCTTACACTTTATCAGTCAGAGACTATTATTACATTTATTATATTTATATTAATTTTAGTCTTATGCTTAATTAGAGTGGTAAAGATTAGAAGATTAGAATCTGGGCCCTTAGTAAAACGACTCTAGTAAAAACTAGTATAATTTAATTACGCTTTACTTACAATAAAGAAATATTTTTTAATGTTTTTAAATTCCTCAAATAAATCCAATAAACTGAGTTCTTCTTATAATTTTATTTAACTCTATTTTCTTTATAGTAATAGTAAAAGTTCATTTTATGTTAAAAACTACTGCAGAAAACATAATTGAAGCAGTAGAGAGGGGGAGTAAAACAGTAAGGTTTACTAAAGAAATTTAAAATGGGAGATCTATTCAGTTCATTTAACCCTCAAACAGTGGTTGTTTATGAGTTTGCTGGAAACTGGTTATCAAGTTTTTCCATTTTGTTTTTACTTCCTCAAAGATATTGACTCATAAGTAATCAATATTTAAATATTTGTCGAATAATTATTTCTGGCCTTATTTCAGAACTAAGGGCCGTATTTAGAGTTTTTATAAGGCCGGGTACTTTACTTTTCTTTGTTAGGCTTTTTATATTTATTGTAGCTAATAATTTTCTTGGGCTTACTCCTTATGTATTCACCTCCTCAAGGCACTTAAGTTTTACTCTATCTCTAGCTCTCCCCCTGTGGTTGGGTAGAATGGTTTTTAGTCTTGTTAAGCAATTTAACCATAATATAGCTCATTTAGTTCCTTTAGGAACTCCAGCCCCGTTAATGCCTGTGATGGTTATTATTGAGACGGTTAGTTCTATTATTCGACCTGGTACATTAGCTGTTCGATTGGCCGCAAATATAGTGGCAGGGCACTTACTACTAGTTTTATTGGGTAGCCAAGGGCCAAATTTAAGTGGTCTGGTATTAGCCGGTTTAATAATTGGGTTATTTGCCCTAATAACTTTAGAGTGTGCTGTCGCCTGTATTCAAGCATATGTATTCACTATTTTAAGTTCACTTTACGTAGGTGAGCACACCAGAATGGAAATAAGTAAGGGGTAAGCAGTCTAGTATAATACATTACATATAATTTCCACTTATAAGATTTAAGCTTTAAGACTGCTAATTTGTTTAGTTGTGGCATAGATGAGGTTAATTATAAAATATTTACATGCACTAGGTCAAAATAAAGTCGCAGTAGGGAATATTTATAGAATAATAAATTAATAAGAGAGGTTAATAAAGTGCCAGCATCCGCGGTTACACTTTTTCTCTTTCTCATTAAATGATAATTTACAAATATAATTATTTTATACTACGCAGTTATGAGGACACGTAAATATATAATTTTATGGGGGTTAATCAAATTGGGGATAGGGATAAGGGTTAGACTCCTTTTACCCCCAATTTAAATAAATTTAAGAACTAATTGGAAACAAAAAATTTAACCAACATGGCGGCACTTTACTCCCGGCAGAGGGGCTCGATTTTTAATTAGCTAAACCTCCTTTTATCCTACTTAAATTTATCTTGTGTGTGGTTGTTTAAAATAGTCTTAAAAGACATTTGTATTTCAAATGACATGCAGACATATTTAAGGAAAATTAAGCCACTATAAAATCTTTTAATTAAGTATATTACATCATATAGGATTTGCTAGTAGGTAGTTAAAATTAAGATCTATCGGAAAGGTTATAGAGTGTGCACATATCGTCCGTCACTCTCAATATTGAGATAAGTCGTAGCAGAGTAAAGGTTTTAGAAAAAGCCTTTAATTTAAATATTTTTATTTAAGTAAAACCAAAAATTATTAACAACTTTAATTTTAATTTATAGAGGATTTATCCCTCTGGCATCATGGATACATGAGACCAAGGTTTAAACGTGTTTCTCGAAAGTTGGGTAATTATTTAGAGGGATTTTGCGGGTGTAAAACCGCAATTTAACTTCTCAATTAAAGTGATATGCTGTATCCTAACATATCTAGTTAAATAAGACTATGATTTAATCAGGCATTAAGGAAAAACAAGAAAATTATAGAGATAAGTTTATAATTATAAAATGAATAGTCCACATTAATACTACTATGTGGGATTAAAAGTGTCCTAAGATATAATAGTTGAGTTAAAAAAGATTTATTTATTTCTTTGAATCTAATTGGTTTTGAATAATTATTAATCAAAATTAAATATATGTATATTAGTAAAATATTCTGTTAATAAAAGAATTAAATTAAAATTAATTATTAATTGGTAAATTAAAGTTAAATAACTCTCCTAAAAATTTTTGAACTGTTTAACAAAAACATCTTTTTATATAAAAATACCCCCTGCTCAATGAAAAATTTCAATAGCCGCATAAGCGCTAAGGTAGCATAATAATTAGTCTTTTAATTGAGGACAAGAATGAATGGGAATATTAGAAAATTTAGTTTATACTTTAAGTTTGAATTTTTATCTTATTGAAAAGAATGAGATTTTTCTAATAGACGATAAGACCCTATGAAGCTTACTATTTTATACTATTAAAAATGAAATAAATAGATTGTTTGGGGAAAAATTTAATGTTATTATTAAAATTATTAGAATAATAATGATCTTAATAGAAAATATACAGAAAAAGCTACTCTAGGGATAACAGCGTTATATTTATTAGAGTTCTTATCGAAATAAATTATTGCGACCTCGATGTTGAATTATGAATCTTTATTGATGTAGAAGGTAATAAAGGTGAGTCTGTTCGACTTATATTTCATACATGATTTGAGTTTAGATCGATGTAAATCAGATTGGTTTCTATCTTTAGAATAAATATGGGCTTTTAGTACGAAAGGAATTAAGCCCATTTTGGGTGTTTATAATACCAGGACTTCTAATCTTTGGTAAAAGCTTAGGTTTACACTCTCATTTTACTTGGGTAGTTTAAATAAAACTTCATGTTGAAGCCATGACATTAACTTTTGTTCTCAGGTAAAGTAGAAATATTTAAAATCAAATGGTTGTGGTCTTGTAATCACAAAGATATTGGGACATTATATTTAATAGCCGGAGCGTGATCTGGAATAGTCGGAACCGGGCTTAGAATAATTATTCGTATAGAGTTAGGTCAGGCCGGTAGACTTATTGGAGACGATCAAATTTACAATGTCGTGGTAACCGCGCACGCTTTCATTATAATTTTTTTTATGGTAATACCCATCCTTATTGGGGGGTTTGGTAATTGATTAGTGCCTCTAATGTTAGGGGCAGCCGATATGGCCTTTCCTCGAATAAATAATATAAGATTTTGATTCCTTATACCAGCATTAATTATGTTGTTATCAAGGTCTTTAGTAGAAAGAGGGGCTGGGACAGGTTGAACTGTCTACCCCCCTCTTTCAAGAAATGTTGCGCATGCGGGGAGTTCAGTAGATTTTGCTATTTTTTCATTACATTTAGCCGGTGTCAGTTCTATTCTAGGTGCTGTGAATTTTATTAGTACGCTTGGTAACTTGCGGGTATTTGGAATAATTTTAGACCGAATGCCCCTATTTGCTTGGTCTGTATTGATTACTGCCGTATTACTATTATTATCTTTACCTGTTCTAGCCGGGGCAATTACTATACTATTGACTGATCGTAATTTAAATTCTTCTTTCTATGACACAAGAGGAGGTGGAGATCCTATTCTCTACCAGCATTTATTTTGGTTTTTTGGCCACCCCGAGGTCTATATTTTAATTTTGCCGGGATTTGGATTAATTTCTCATATTGTGGCACAAGAGAGAGGTAAGAGAGAAGTATTTGGAGTTTTAGGGATAGTTTACGCTATACTTTGTATTGGAGTATTAGGGTTTGTTGTGTGAGCACATCATATATTTACTGTTGGTATAGACGCAGATACGCGAGCCTATTTCACTTCAGCAACTATAATTATTGCCGTGCCTACTGGTATTAAGGTTTTTAGGTGGTTAGGAACTTTACATGGAGTGCGATTTAGTATAAGACCCTCTCTATTATGAGCATTAGGTTTTATTTTCTTATTCACTGTGGGTGGTCTAACTGGAGTAGTATTATCTAACTCTTCAATTGATGTTGTTCTTCACGACACTTATTATGTAGTGGCGCATTTCCACTATGTCTTAAGAATGGGGGCTGTTTTTGCACTAATAGGGGCATTCGTAAATTGATTTCCCCTTATGGTTGGGCTAACTATAAACCCCAAATGACTTAAAGCTCAATTTGGATTAATATTTATTGGGGTTAATTTAACTTTTTTCCCTATGCACTTTTTAGGATTGGCTGGGATGCCCCGTCGTTATTCAGATTACCCTGATTCTTACACCTATTGAAACGTAGTTGCTAGAGTTGGTTCAATTATTTCCGTTGTGTCAGTTTTAGTCTTTTTATTCATTTTATGGGAAGCACTAGTCTCCCATCGTCCTGCACTAGCTAGAAATTGTCGAGCATCTTCATTAGAGATAACTCACACTTTCCCCCCATTAAATCACAGGTATGCTTCTATTCCTGTATTAGTTCAATAAATAAAACTTAATTTAATAAAAATTTATTGTTGTCAACGATACTTTACTTTCCGAAGTAGTTTTGGGCTTTTTAAAAGGGTGTTTTGAAGTCACCAATTAGGAAATTCCTGAAGCTCTATAATATTTCTAACTCCATTTTTAGGTTATCTGTGTGTTCTTGTTCTTTGTGTACTTATCTCTTTCAGAACAAGAGACTTATTTTTTCAGTGGGTATGTTTAGAAATAAATATGCTATCAGTTACCCCCCTGCTTGTGGTAAAAATAAGAGAAGATTCTGTGTTAAATGGGTTAAAATACTTTATTTCGCAGAGAGCTGCCTCTTTATTATTTATTGCGAGAGTCATTATTTCTTCTGATCTTAGAATAATTATATTAGTAAGAAGGTTGGCAATTTTATTTAAATTGGGGGTTCCACCTTTCCATTCTTGATTGTTGAGTATTCTACCTAATTTGGGGTACATCGAAATATTTATTTTAATAAGAATTCAGAAATTCATTCCACTAATAATCTTGAGACAGCTGAAAGTATCAAGTGTCACTCTTAGAATTATTGTAGGTAGGACCTTAATCTTTCTATTTCTCAGGTTAAACAAAGTTGGGTCTCTATTTATATTATTATTCCTATCTTCTAGAAGCAATGGATTGTGAATATTGAGGGGGGTTAATAGAGGGGGGCAGTGAATTATTTTTACCGCAATCTACAGGCTTATTTTAGGTGTTAGTTTGATCCTTTTAAGAAGCATAAAAGTACATAAAATCAATGACTTGTTAAACACAAATTATGTTGGCGCTATGGGGGTGGGGCTACAATTTCTAAATGTTGGAGGTTTACCACCTTTGATGGGGTTTATTTTAAAAATTATAATAATTAAAGTTATTATACATGTAAGATTAATAATTACCATAATATTAATTTTAAGGTCTCTGTTAATCATATATATTTACACTACAACGCTTTATGAGATTTATTGTATTATTGACTCCTATGAGTTAAATAAGCCCCTGGTCGGGTCAGCCGCAGTGTCTATATTAACCGCACTTAGTTTACTAGGATCAGGTGCCCTAATTTGATTAATTTAACCAAGTAGCAAAAGTTAATGCATTTTGTTTCGGCCAAAAAGATGGAATACACCCTTGGTTTATTGTTGCTTGATGTGGTGTAATTTAACACAAAGTGTTTTCAACACTTAGATAGATGTTAATCTCAACAAGAAATGAGACGTTATTTGCTGAAGTAATCAAAATTGATGGAGAATTTTTAATTCTTATATAGAGGCCTCCTCTCTCGGCAGATTTAAGATAGTTTATTTAAAATACCAATTTTGGGAATTGGAGATGAGGTCTCTTTCTTAAAAAATGTCAAATTTTATTCAACATCCTTATCATATTGTAGATGAGTCTCCTTGACCATTATACGGTTCAATAGGGGGCTTATATTTAACTAGAGGAATAATTTCTTGATTCCACATAAATGATTTAACATTGTTTTTTATAGGTGTGGGTTTATTAGGTCTTGTGATATATCAATGGTGGCGAGATATCGGCCGAGAGGGGGCCATTCAAGGATTACACAGAGCCATTGTAGAGTTAGGTCTTCGATGGGGGATATTATTATTTATTACATCGGAGGTGTTCTTTTTTGTCAGTTTTTTCTGGGCATATTTTCACGCCAGGCTTAGACCAAATATCGAAGTAGGCTCCTTATGGCCTCCTGCAGGTATCAACCCCTTTAATCCCTTTGGCGTACCCCTCCTTAATACTATCGTATTGGTATCTTCTGGGGTTAGAGTGACATGAGCTCATCATGCTTTAATAGAGGGGGAATACGATCAAATAAGAAGGGGGTTATTAGTAACCGTTATTTTGGGGATTTACTTCACTTTTTTACAAGGACTAGAATATTATGAAGCTTCTTTTTCGTTTGCCGATGGAGTTTATGGTTCTACGTTTTTTATTGCCACGGGTTTTCACGGGTTACATGTTCTCGTCGGGACTTTATTTTTACTAGTGTGCCTCCTGCGACACTATAAGAGAGAATTTAGGGCTGCCCATCATTTTGGTTTCGAAGCCGCGGCTTGGTACTGACATTTTGTAGATGTGGTATGATTATTTTTATACTTGGCATTATACTGGTGAGGTGGGATTTAAATAAAATGCCTGAAAAAGGATCATTTTGATAGAATGGATAATGTAGAATCTACTTTTATTACTTACTTTAGCAAAATAAAATGCATTAAATTTAGGATTTAAAGATGAGAAGGTTCTCAAGCAAGAAGTAAAAATATAAGCTAAAATTTAAGCTAAAGAGCTCATAACTCTTCGATAGGGAAGCCTTGTTTTTATAAGTGGTCTAAGTTAAATTAAACTATGGTGCTTCAAACACCAAAATAACAACATGTTGCCCGCTAAAGGGTTTAGTATAATTAATTATATTAAATTGCAAATTTAAAGATGCGTACGGCAACCTTTTAATAGTATTTAAGTAATTTTAAAAAAAATATTGATTTGTGGTGTCAAAAATGTGGTTACACCTTAAATAACAGCAGAAACAAGCATTTAAGTTTTGTTCAAACTCAATTTATTGCTGTTTAAACAAAAAAAACTAGGGCAAAATTACAGCTCTTACCCCACTTATAAGTGGGGTTTAGTCAATGGGGTACTAACTCCTAACATTGGGATATGAGGAGAGAGGTTTTAAAAACAGGCAAGCTATGGGTATTTTATGGGCCTAAGATCCTTAAATATGGGCAGAAATCCGCGAAAAAATGAAAAAAAAAGTGGGGTGGTGG
>Ga0075467_10002352_pt1 | contig 14916 bp, 11 predicted proteins | sample DEB08_DNA_9_FD_75067 | JGI IMG/M metagenome (GOLD analysis project Ga0075467, IMG submission 75067) | Aqueous microbial communities from the Delaware River and Bay under freshwater to marine salinity gradient to study organic matter... | ecosystem: Environmental > Aquatic > Marine > Coastal ... | reverse complement strand
TGTGTGCGAATAGCTGCTTGTTTTTAAAGCGATTGTTCTTATTAGTAAGGCCGGGTAATCGCTGCAGCGTTTGCACAGCAGAGTTTGGCAATGCTGCTGAATGGACTTTCACTCCATAGACTGACCCACACGCCATTTGTGGCTTGGCAGTCAAGTGCATCTAGGCACATATGAATCGTTAGGCCAAGACCTACAAGTCTGGTTTTTGGCGCAAAGCAAAGCGCAAAATAAAAAATGACCAGCCAGCTCTGATGGAGCGTGTGAAAGCCAATGCTGCAACGGGTTGCGTCATAAATTGGGTTTGCTACTAGATGGTCAAGATCTACGAGCATCGTTGCCACCATAATGAGGTAGGCGTATTTCCAGCGGGCGCTAAAAAAAAGCCCGGCCACAATGACTGGAATTAAGAAATGTAGTGTTATGTGCAGCATTGTGGCATGGCGTTTAAGGCAAGATTAAACAGGCGCGTTTAATTAATTATTTTTTTCTAAATTTGTGACTTTAACCGATGCCGCTCTCGTCACGGTACTGACTCGGGTAGTAGAAATTAATGTCTTACTGACTCCATACGAATAAAAAAGTTTGTAAATAATAGATTTCTTGTTCTTTTTTGTTTCCAAGATAAGATTGTCTCGATCTATGTCATTTAAATTATAATCCTTTAGTGCCTCCCGTGTAGATCTTTGAGATATTTCATAAAATTCTGAATAATCTTCAGCAGTCAATTCATCTTGGGCTTGTGTCATGTTGATCTCTAATATAAATATAAAAAGTGCGGCGCTGCCTGGAAATTAACAGCATTGAGTGTTTTTTAAAAAGTTGAACGATCATGTCAACACGTTCGGCACTATCTAACTTGCCGGTAACGTTCGATCTATTCTGTGGCATACACTGTGTTGAAGTAGAGGGCGCCACGGTTTATGTAGATTTCAGTTGTTAGGCCTGCGGCACAGTTTCTTAATGTTGCAATAATATAACTGCCGTTTTTGGTTTTGATCGTGGCATGTGACATTGCTTCTAATGTGCCTCCCATGAGGGTGTCGCATTGTTGAACTTCGCCTATTATAACGTCTAGCCGCTCGCCATTTTTAATAATACATAGTGTTGCGTAGATTCCTAGCAATAATACAAAGATAAAAACATTCAAACGCATGATCAACCCACTCTGTTCGTTCTGATTTAACAATCCCAATCCATTTATAGTATGAGCTGAAAAGGGCGTTGACGGCCTTACGGAAAAAGACTTGCACATAGGTGTATAAGTCGTTCGCTTCAATCTCGGTAAGTGGCATATCGGTTGCCAAAAAAGGCAGCCAGTCTATTCGACGGCTCTTTGGCGTTTAACACGCCAAACGCGCTAACAAAATCATTTTATCTAATGTAAGCAGCGCTATTGTTGTGGTTCAAAACTGATGAGCCACTTAGCACTATCAGATTTTTTTGAGTCTATGCGTGCCCGAATGCTTAAGGCGTTAAGGGTTGCATGGCCCAAGGCTATAACTATGAACTATTGGGTCAGCGCATGCCGTGCACCCAGTGGCGTAAGTGATTTTCTGCGTGCCTTCACAAGGCGCCTTAACACACTGATGAGATTTTTTCGTAATTGCGCATACGGGCCGATATTCACGGGTGCATGTTTGAGGCCTTGGGTCTGCGCATTCAGTCATCGGCCTAACCGTGATATTTGTGACGCTAGGTTCGTTGCTTATTGAAGATACGCAGGCTGTGGTGGCGACAACGAGATAGGCCGATAATATTGAGCGGAAGATGATTTTCATAGAGGATAATTCATTGTATTGATGTTGCTAGAAGCGTGAGCTTGGGTTGTTTTTAGTGGTTTGCCGTTGTTGAGAAAAAAATGAATCAAGAGAACATTAACAGCTCCCATTTCAATGTGGGTAAAGTCTGCGTTTTTTGTGTTGGGCTGGCCTTATCTACTATGTCGATAGTTTCATGTCTTAAATGAAATTGTGCCGCACATAATTGAGCGCTAGTGACAAGTTTAGCGACTGGCGTTACCTATGTCATGTGTATATTGATGCGCTACTGACTGTATTGAGCTTCTTTTATTTTCATATCCGCTTTGGGTATAAGCCAAAAACTCGCATTAACATCGACTTGGCCACCCATCTGCTGCGTTACCACTCGGTCTATAATCGTGATCCCTTGTTGTGCCATATCAGTGAAATTATCAATGCCATTATTATCAAAATTGCCCCGCGTGCGATGAATATTGAATCGGTTGGATAATTTTTTGGAAAATAGCTTTTCAATCTCTTGCTTGCCGTACATAAAACCTAGTAAGCCACCCCATGTGGCAGCAGGATTGTCAGAATCCCAGCCCATTAGTACCGCCAGTTGTATCGTGTTTTTGTAATCTCCCTCGCCATAAAACAGGCTAATAAGGCTGGCGGCAAAGTTAATGCCAGAGGCAAAACAGCCATTACAGTAAAGGTTTCTAGCAGTGATGTTGTAGCCATCCTGCTGCTCTACCTGATACCGTTGATACAGAGCATCGCGCACTTTTTCCCATGGTTTACCCATTTTGTATTGCGACATCACAAAGTCATACATATGTGCAGAGTAAGAACTTCGCGGCAAGCGCGCGCGTGCTTGTTGCGCTAACCACATAACTTGCTGTTTGCGGCTGAGGGACGGATCTACGTATGACGCTAATGAATGCATGACGATATAGAACTCAGACGCCCATTGAGCGTTTTCTCGCGCGGTGGTTTGAATAGGAAGCGTTGCTATCTTTAGTGCAATATCGGGCCTTGCTGGGGCTAGCAAACCAAAAATCTCCGTGGTTAACTGCGCATCAATCATATCAAAATGAGAGTTGTGCTCGGGATCTCCGGTCTCGGGTGGTAGCATGCCTTGTTGCATTAAGTTATGCGCTCGTTGGTTGGAGACCCAAAGGAAATTCTCTTTGCTGCCATCATCGCTAACCAAGGGTGTGTTTTCTTCAGAATAAATGTGAGTGAGCCAGCCGTCTCGAATTTGCTCAGCTGATAAAATACTGACTTGATTGACCTCCATTAGATGCTGATACATGTACTCAATATCAGTGTCATCATCAGAGCCCCATATCCCTGACGAATCCTCTAACACCCAATTAATAGTTGTGGATAGATTGCTAGGTACCCCTTGTCCCCAAATGCTTGGCTGATCGGGGCTTCCCCAATCATCGCGAGTATAAAATTGGCCATGCTCACCTTCGCCACCAATTTTGTCCATCTCAGTGACTAAGCCCGTCCAGTTAGCAATACTTTGCCCTAGCCAAAAACCCTCAAGTTTGTCTGCATAATCGCTGCGCGATACGCGAAAAAAATCAATGCTCAGGGGCGCTTCTACTTTAGGGTCACTATCTGAAGGCGCTACAGGCTCAAGTGAACTGCAGCTTGCCATCGAGCAGGCTAATAAGAATATTATTAGTTGAAGCTTAATCGCCATTTACCTCACTAAAATTCGTTTTTCTAACCTATGTTGAGAGCCCGCTTAATCGCAGACGAAATTTTGCGCGCGTATCGTACATGATTTCAAGTAAACCACTATATCATTTTGCGGTCGATGATAGCGTCTGGCGTCGTCAGCGAAGTGGCTAGCCTAGCGTTTTTATGGTGTTAGAGAAATATCTCATGGGATGCCGCTAAGATAAATTTAGAGTCTTCCGGGTGTAGTGAGAAACTAAACTGATTATCAGTTGTAACCGGTGTCTTTAATTCTATAATCTAGTCATACGAAATCACTAAGACGTTTTGAAATCCAATGACAATAAAGCTCTCAGATAGCCCTATTTTTATTCTCGGCTTACCGCGCTCTGGCACATCAATGATTGCCGGTGCTTTAAAGAAATCGGGTGCGTGGACCGGCACTACAATTCCCGCCACACCACAGAATCCGAAAGGATTTTTTGAGCATGCCCATATTCGAGAGCAGCTCATCAAGAAGACGTTGGTATCTTTAGACTGTGATCCGCTAGGGGTGCGCAGTCTGCCGCTTGAAACAGCAGAGTTCCCTGATGGCTCGTTACGTAATCAAGTCTTTAAAATGATTCAACAAGATGGTTACCGTGGCGATCGGCCGTGGCTTTATAAAGACGCAAAGCTAACACTGCTTTGGCCTATGTTTTCAAAAGCTTTTCCAAATGCTCGCTGGGTTTATGTTCAACGTGACACCGGCAGCTTCATTGACTCTTGCTTGCGCACACCATTTATGAATCAACATAGTACTGAAAGAGCCTATTGGGAAGATTTTGCCAAGAGTTACTTGACGCGTATTAATGCCTTGCAAGCCAGTGGAGCAAACTGCTTTTCTATTTCCACACCTAATATTATTGCCGGAGAATTCAGCGCACTGAAGCAGTTAATAGGAGAGCTTGAGCTCAGCTATAGCGAAAAAAAGCTGCGTAAATTTATTGCGCCAGAATATTGGCATGGAGAGAAAGCGTCAATTGAAAAAATCCTAAAATAGTCGGCTATGCTAATGTGCCGATGCAGCTTAAGTTTGCATAACGAAATGGCGACGATTAAAGATGCTGGTAGAGTTAATGATTACTGGTTTATTTAGAATAAAAAAATCACCCACTATTTTGCAATGATTAGGGCTGTTGATCTATCGAAAGATGGCTCTTAGAAAAACGATTTTTATAGCCTTGAAATACTCTCGTTAGATGACTTCTATTTTTAGCGAGCTCGGATCCGAAGATCAAGGTTCTGGGCTTTCGGCGTTGATTGGTCATGTGTTTAAGTGTGCACGCAGGGTGGAATGTGGCGCTAGGGCGTCAATGAGCACGCTGAGCACAAAGGAAGTTGATTGATCAGCAATGCTTGTCCGCTTTATTTTGATAGCTAGGGGCTATTTGGGTACACTGTCGCGCCTGTCGCAAAGCGCAGATAGGGCGTCAATCACTCTCCCTGAGAGCCTAGCTTAATACGTACTATACAAGGTTTGAATACGGTGTCTCAAAGCAACTTATCTAGCGAAATTCAACAGCGACGCACATTCGCGATCATCTCCCACCCCGACATCAATGGTTAAGACAAGCAACGCCAAGCTAAGACCACTTTTTGTTTAAAAACAAAAAGATATAACGTGTCCTAGCTTGTCGTATTGACGATTGATGTCACGAATTGCCATGCTGAGTCACCTGAATTGGGTGTAAATTTAGGTGGAAATTCGGCGCTAATTTACACGTCAAAATAATTTACACCCATTCTTCCAATTCTGAAGAGTGGGGTAATGAAAATGGCGTTAACTGAATCTTGGCTCAAAGCAAACTTAAACAAAGTACGAACAAAAAAACTCATCAAAGTAGATCGTGATGGGCTGAATGCTCGCTTGTCCCCAAAGGGCAAGATCACGTACATGCTGCGCTATTACTACAATAACAATCGCCATGACTTGGATATTGGCACCTATCCGCTAATGTCTCTCAAAGAGGCGCGCGCAGAAGTCACACGCCTTCGCAAAAAGCTCGAACAGGGACACAACCCCAAAGTCGTGCGCCAGCTTGAAAGGCAGGCCATCATCGCCGCCAAATCGCTCCAAGCGCTCTTTGACCTATGGTATGAGACCTATTGCATCAAAAACAAAAAAGGCCACGCTGAAATTAAGCGCTCTTTCGAGATCCATGTTTTCCCGCGCATAGGAAAGCTACCAGCAGAAAGAGTAACGCTTCATGAATGGCTGGATATTCTTGAAGGCTTGGCGGAGAAAAAGCCAGCGATTGCTGAGCGCCTATTGGTCAATGCCAAGCAGATGCTTAAATTCGCAGTAAAGCGCAAGCTCATCCCATCTAATCCTCTGTCAGAGATCTACGCAAAAGATGATCTACAGATCAAGAAGCGCGCAGTTGATAGAACGTTATCTGATGAAGAGATCAGAATGCTTTGGCTTGCCGTTGATCAATCCCGTATCACGCCCAAGAACAAACTATTCGTAAAGCTATGCCTGATTTATGGATGCAGGAATGGCGAGCTTCGCGTGGCTGAGAAGACGCACTTCGATTTCAATAAGATGGTTTGGACGATACCGCCTGAAAATCACAAGCTCGGCAAGAATACCGGCAAGCCACTACTTCGACCCATCACACCGTCTATTGAGATCTACCTCAAGAAAGCCTTTGCGTTGAGTGGTGCAAGCAAGTATGTCTTCACTAATGATGGCTCTCATGAGGTCATGGGGCTCCGAGCGCCTTTGGCGATCCCCTACAACATCATGCAGTATCTCAGAAGGCATGAGGGCTATGAGCTGGCGCACTTTTCTATGCACGATCTTAGGCGCACAGCGCGTTCTAATTTTTCGACGCTCACAGAGTTCCATATCGCAGAAATTATGCTGGGGCACAGCATCGGGCGAATTGTTCAAACTTACGACAAATACGATTACCTAGAAGAGCAGGATATGGCGTATGAGGCTTGGTGTGAGAGGCTATATGCGATCGTGGGGATCGGAGCTGCCAAAGATAATTTAATCCAGTTGGATTCATGGAGGAGCGGTTAGCCAAGTACTTTAGAGGGGCTTAAACCTAATACTAATAGTTCGGTAGGCATGAGTGTATGGTTAGGAAAACAGTCTAGGGGCTCTGTGAGCTTCCTGTTGAATGACTGGTGTCCAAGTCTATTAACTTATTGATTTAATGAATTTATATGCAGAGCGTTGGACAGTTAATGATAACAATGACGGGATTTGGATCACCTCTTTGAATTTTAGCGGAAATTGGCTGTCCGATGAAAAAGCTGTATTTTTTTGCGTAATGGTATAAAGTAAGAAGAATGAGGCGTTTATTTACCACATTTTTGACTTTTCTGGTGTTGCTGCCATCTTTGGCATGCGCCATGCCTGTGTGTGCGACATCTGAACCTGTTGAGTCACAAATGCCATGCCATGATCAAATGGATAATGATCAAATCAATCTTGATAAGCTTATGACCCTGCAAGATTGTATGGGTGTAGATTTTCAAGTCGCAGAGAATGGCCCTAATTTAGGGTTGAGTGATAAAAGTAAGAATACTTTTGATCAAGTTGCAGCCATTGTCGATGCACACAATTGGTCTATTTTAGCTTCCAAAAGTCCGCCCAGAGCACCACCCTTAAAGCGCATTTCTCTTCAGTTTGAACCCTCTATAATTCTTAGCAGCCAACGCTTCCGCATTTAAACACGACCTTTCGATTTAGGTTTGCGCACTTCGCGCAGGCCGAGTCTGTTATTTCTGAAAGAAAGGTCCGTGTCCATGAATACCAAACTATCCATCAATATTATCTTTGTCCTATGTACTTTTTTAAGTCAGGGGGTTCTTGCGCAAACCGTTACACTTGAGCAGGCGGTTGAATATGCGCTAAAAAATGATCCCGTTCTCGGGCAAATCAACGCTACAGTAGCAACACTGGAAGCCAAAGCAGTTGCCGATGCTCAACTGCCCGATCCCAAAGCGACGCTTGCTCTCCAAAGCTTTCCGGTAGACGATTTTAATCGCACGCGCGAAGGCATGACTCAGATAGTTACCGGTATTTCTCAAAAGATACCACGCGGTCGAACGCTTAAATATAAGAGTAAGCAAACACAATTTAAAGCTGAAAGCGTTCAAGCTGAAACATACTTGCGTGCCATCCGTGTAAAGCGTGAGGTTAGGCGGTTGTGGCTTGACCTTTATTACTGGCACCACGCTGAAACAACCATCAATCGCAGTGAAACACTACTCAAAAAAATTATTGAAGCGACTGAGCTGCATTATGGAACGGGTGGAAGAAACGTTCAGGACGTAATTAGTGCTGAACTAGAGCTAAGCGTTCTTCAAGATAAAAAAATTGACGTGCAAAGAAAAGTTGATGCTTTGAAAGCTGACCTCGCTAAGTGGTCGGGTTATGAGCTGGCACAAGGGAAAATGGATGAGGTGTTTCCTGCACTGCCGAAAGTGAAAGCATATGAGGCCATTGAGCAATTGTTGACGGCGCATCCTCAAATACAGGTTGTGGATGCCTTGATCGAAAGTGAACGGCAAGGAGTCAATATCGCAAAAGCGCAATACAAGCCGGGATTTGATATTGGTGTGAATTATGGTTTTAGAGAGGGCGAGCTTCCCAATGGGCAGGATAGGCCGGATTTTCTAACAGCAAAACTGACATTTGATTTGCCGATATTTGTCGATAAGCGACAGGACAAACAGCTCGCTGCAAGCAATTTCAAAGTCTCTGCTGCGCAATACCAGCGTGACGATATTTTACGTGATCTCCTTGCGCAATTACAAAGAAATTACTCCAATTGGCGGCGTTTCGAGGAGCGTGCCGCTCATTATGACCAGTCCGTTATTCAGCGCGCTAAGGAAAATTTTGAAGCCAGTCTTGAGGCATACGGTAAAGATCGAACTAATTTCGCGTCACTGATGCGTGCTCAAGTTGTAGAGCTGGATACAAAATTGAACTATATCAAAATTAAAACAGATCGTGCGAAGGCGCAGACTGATTTGCTTTATCTTCAGGGAGGTCATCATGAATAAATTATTATCTTTCTTTGCAGTGCTAATTCTCGGTGCAGCTATTGGCTACATTGTAAGTGAAAAAATATCTTTCGACGGAGCGAAGGGCGTTACTACCAGCAGTGAAGAGCCAATAATAGATTACTGGGTTGCACCGATGGATTCTAATTATCGTCGCGACACCCCGGGAAAATCCCCAATGGGAATGGATTTGGTGCCAGTTTATAAGGAGGCGTATGGTTCTAATGACAATGAAAGCAGTGAGGAGCCAGTAATAGATTATTGGGTTGCACCGATGGATCCTAATTATCGTCGCGACGCCCCGGGAAAATCCCCAATGGGAATGGATCTGGTGCCAGTTTATAAGGAGAAGCATAACGCTAGTGATGGCGGAGGCAATGATGCGGTCCGGCTTAGTCCAGCTGTTATTAACAATCTGGGTGTGCGCACTGCTACTGTTAAAGCAGGTGTTTTTCAGTCGATTATCGAAACTGTGGGTTTTATTGACTATGACGAGAGCAAGATAACGCACGTTCATCTGCGGGCAGAGGGTTGGATTGAGGAGCTCCACGTAAGCTCTGTAGGGGAGCGTGTTAAAAAAGGTGACAAGCTTTTCGACGTGTATTCGCCTGAATTAGTCAATGCGCAGGGAGACTATATCGCTGCGCTGCAAACAGGGAGGGCAAAAATTGTAGATGCATCGAGAGATAGGCTGGCTGCGTTAGGGCTCCCTACGACGGTAATCAAGGAGATTGAACGCACGCGAAAAGCCAAGCAAAAAATCACTTACTTAGCGCCACAAGACGGCATTGTCTCAGCGCTCAACATTGCTGATGGCATGCATGTGACAGCAAAAACTACGACTGTTTCTCTCGCGGACCTTTCGACTGTTTGGCTTGTTGTTGACGTGTTTGAAACACAAGTATCACAGATTGAAGAGGGCTTGACTGCCGAAGTTCGTTTGTCTTACCAGCCGGATCAATTGTGGGAGGGAAGAATTGCTTACATCTATCCGCAAATAGATGAAAAAACGCGAACGCTGAAAGTAAGGCTTGTATTTGATAATCCTAGTGAGCTGCTTAAGCCTAACATGTATGCCGATGTTAGATTATTCGGAAATTCAAAGCCGGATGCTCTTAGTATTCCGCGTGAAGCTTTGATTCAAACTGGCAGCTCTGAGCGCGTAATACTGGCTTTGGATGGCGGGCGATTTCAGCCTGTCGAGGTAAAGTCGGGTATTGAGTCAGGTGATAGGGTTGAAATCTTGGATGGCCTGCGGGAAGGCGAAAAAATCGTGACTTCAGCACAGTTTTTGATTGATTCTGAAGCAAGTTTTACCGGATCTACGATGCGTATGTTGGGCGATAGAGAAATTGAGGCTCAACCATGATTGAAAATATTATTCACTATTCGATTAAGAACAGGCTTCTGGTGCTCTTGCTTGGCTTATTACTTGCCGCATGGGGCATAACTACGATTAAACAAACCCCATTAGATGCTATTCCTGATTTATCCGATGTGCAGGTCATTGTTAAAACCAGTTTTCCCGGTCAAGCGCCTCAAGTCGTTGAAGATCAGGTCACTTACCCTTTAACTACCGCGATGTTGGCTGTACCCGGGGCGGTAAATGTACGGGGCTATTCATTCTTTGGTGATTCGTATGTCTACATTATTTTCGAAGATGGCACAGATTTGTATTGGGCGCGCTCCCGAGTGCTGGAATACCTCAGTCAGGTCTCACCGAATCTTCCGAGTACCGCAAGTGCAGCTCTCGGACCCGATGCGACGGGTGTTGGTTGGGTTTATGAGTATGCACTAGTTGACCGAACTGGACAGCATGATCTATCTCAACTTCGATCAATTCAGGACTGGTTTTTAAAATATGAACTTCAAACCGTGTCTGGCGTGTCTGAAGTTGCCACGATCGGTGGGATGGTCAAGCAATATCAAGTGGTTATCGATCCCGATAAATTGCGAGCGTATGGTATTTCTTTAGATCAGGTTAGAAAGGCTATCCAGAATGCCAACCAAGAAGTGGGTGGTTCAGTCATTGAAATGGCCGAAGCTGAATACATGGTGCGTTCTGGTGGATACATCAAATCACTAGAGGATCTAGAAACCATTCCGCTGACTGTGTCGGAGAGTGGTACACCAATATTGTTAGGTGATTTGGCAAATATTTCGATAGGGCCGCAAATGCGTCGAGGGATTGCCGAACTTGATGGTGAAGGTGAGGTAGTAGGCGGCGTCATTATTATGCGTTGGGGCGAAAATGCGCTCAAGACGATTGAGCAGGTTAAAGAAAAGCTGGAGGAATTGAAAGCTAGCCTTCCTGACGGAGTGGAAATTGTTGAAACATATGACCGTTCCGCGTTAATTGAACGCGCTGTAGACAATTTAAAGGAAAAGCTCACGGAAGAATTTATAGCTGTCGTCCTAATATGCGCACTCTTTCTATTTCATTTCCGTTCCTCATTGGTCGTATTGGTTAGCCTCCCTTTAGGAATATTGATCGCATTTATCATTATGTCGGCACAAGGAGTCAACGCAAATATCATGTCGCTCGGAGGTATAGCGATTGCGGTCGGTGCAATGGTGGATGCAACGATTGTGATGATCGAGAATGTCCACAAACACGCAGAAAAGACACCCCTTACGGATCAAAATCGCTGGGAAGTCGTCTCCAAGGCGGCGGGTGAAGTCGGACCGCCATTGTTTTTCTCGTTGTTGATTATCACGCTAAGCTTTCTACCCGTATTCACTTTGGAAGGGCAGGAAGGCCGTATGTTTACGCCATTGGCTTTAACCAAAACTTATGCCATGGCGGGAGCTGCTTGTTTATCTATTACGATTGTTCCCGTATTAATAGGATATTTTGTAAGAGGACGTATCACGCCAGAAAAAAATAACCCAGTTAACCGATTACTTATTGCCGGTTATAAGCCATTTTTAAGAAAAGCTATTCAAAAGCCAAAAACAATCATCATTCTAGCAATCTTGATTGCGCTAACGGGCATTTGGCCGCTCACCCGATTGGGTAGTGAATTTATGCCTGAGCTTAATGAAGGAGATTTACTTTATATGCCAAGTACATTTCCCGGTATCTCTATTGGTAAAGCACAAGAGATATTGCAGCAAACGGATCGTATGATAAAAACGTTGCCGGAAGTTCAGACCGTGTTTGGTAAGGTCGGGCGCGCGGAGACCGCAACTGATCCCGCACCACTGACAATGATAGAGACAACGATACGCCTTAAGCCAAAAGATGAATGGCGTGACGGGATGACATTAGAGAAGCTTAAAGCCGAGCTTGATGATCTGGTGCAAGTGCCGGGCATTAGCAATGTATGGATTATGCCGATAAAAAATCGTTTGGACATGCTGGCGACGGGTATTAAGACGCCCGTCGGAATTAAAGTCTCTGGCCCTGATCTTGGCGTTATTGCAGATATTGGTGAAGAGATTGAAAAAGCCCTCAAGCCGGTCGAAGGCACGGCATCGGTCTACGCCGAGCGTGTTTCAGGTGGACGGTTCATTGATGTGAATATTAACCGGAAGGCGGCGGCACGGTTCGGGTTAAACGTATCTGATGTACAAAATGTGGTGAGAACAGCTGTGGGTGGTATGAATGTGACACAAAGCGTAGAAGGCTTGGAGCGCTACCCCATTAATTTGCGCTATCCACGTGATGTGCGAGATTCCGCAGAAAAACTGAAGTTACTTCCGATTGTCACTCCAACGGGTGCACATATCCCTTTAGGCGAAGTGACCGAAATATCGATATCCGACGGCCCGGGGATGGTGCGCAGTGAAAATGCGCGACTAAATGGTTGGATCTACGTGGATATTGAAAATACTGATTTAGGCTCTTACGTACTCAAAGCCAAGCAGGTGGTCAAAGAGAACGTCAAGTTGCCAGCTGGGTATTCGATCGGTTGGTCCGGTCAGTTTGAATATATGGAGAGAACAATAGAGCGCATGAAACAGGTCGTCCCCGTCACTCTGATGATTATTGTACTTCTACTATATCTAAATTTTAGGCGTTTTGAGGAAGTGCTGATAATTTTGGCATCGTTACCTTTCGCTTTAGTAGGAGGCCTTTGGCTGATCTATGTGTTGGGTTACAACCTGTCGGTTGCAGTTGCAGTAGGGTTTATAGCGCTAGCCGGTGTCACGGTTGAGATCGGCGTGTTACTGATGGAATATCTGAACCGATCTTATCGAAGCCGAGAGCGTCTTGTCTCGGATTCTGGCGGTACGATGACTTTTGAGGACCTTAGTCAGGCAGTGGTGGAAGGAGCGCTATTAAGAATTAGACCCATATTGATGACGGTAGCGTCCACCATTATTGGATTGCTACCCATTATGGTCGGCACTGGCACGGGCTCTGAGATAATGCAGAGAATTGCGGCACCCATGGTGGGGGGCATGGTAAGTTCGACTGTTTTGTTGTTACTTGTCATTCCAGCCATCTTTGTGGGGTGGAAATATAAAATACTTCAAAATGAAAAATAGAAAGAAAGGATTAAAACATGCTTAAAGCTACATTTTTACTATCAACAATTGGTTTTCTCGTATTTGTCATGCAGGCGCGCGCGGAGACTTTCACCGTGAATATGGTGACAGATATTGAATCTGAGAAGATTTATTTTTTTGAACCTAATCATCTAGTTGTGCAACCCGGCGACACCGTAACGTTTCTAAATCGACAGGAAGACTCTCATAACGTCGTATTTGAGCGTGTACCGGAGGGAGTCGATAGCATCGAAAGTCCGATGTTGGAGAATGCGAGTGATACTTGGTCGCATACATTTACTGTTGAGGGATCATACTCCTTTCACTGTCATCCACATGCTGGTGCAGGTATGAGTGGAATGATCATTGTTGGAAAGCCTTCAGAAGGAAAATCGGGTGGAGAGGCTAATCATGATAGCCATTCTCATTAATCGAAGAGAAAATTAGAAAAAAGCTTGACCTATGAGTAACTCACAGGTGTAGATTTAGAAATAGGAGGAAAATCTTTATGCGAGTTTCTGAAATTTCGAATCGGCTTAATGTGAGTCCAAATACTGTCCGGTACTACTCCCGGATTGAATTGGTACGACCTTCGAAAAGTGACAACGGCTATAAGCACTATACAGAAAAAGATTTTCGTAAGCTTCGCTTTGCTATACGTGCAAAAGCTTTGGGGTTTAGTTTATCTGACATAAAAAAACTGATCGATATATCTGACAACGGACAAACGCCCTGTCCACACGCACGTGAGATTATTGCCAGTAACCTTGAATTATTGGGGGCCTCAATAAGAGAAAGCCTCAATTTATTCCAGCGCATGGAAAGGGCTGCCGCTATATGGCGGGACATGCCCGATAAAGAACCTAACGGTGAGACCATTTGTTCGTTGATAGATGGTTTGAGCGAGGGGGAATCCCATGTCGAAGTGTCATAGTGATACTAGAAAAAGTGATGTTCAGCATCACAAGTCACGACAAGTTCCCGCATGTCATAAGTCAAAATCTCGTCCAGATTACTTACTATGGGTATCGATGACCGCTATAACGATTCTTTATATCCAGCATGCTTGGTTTGAGGAATTTTCTGGTATTGCATTATGGTACGAGACGTTGTCTTCATCGGTATATGAACTCATCAATACCATATGGTGGGGTATATTGATTGGCATTTTGATGGTTGCAGTGCTTTCAAGGATTCCGCGTGAATTTGTGATTTCTATACTCGGTACCCAAGGTGGGCTAAACGGCATTGCTAGAGCAACCGCTGCTGGAGTACTTCTCGATTTATGTAGTCACGGTATATTGATGGTCGGTTCAAAACTGTATGAACGCGGCGCCAGTATTGGTCAGGTAATGGCATTTCTTATAGCCAGCCCATGGAATTCTTTTTCATTGACGCTGATTTTAGTCGCCATGATTGGCATACCTTGGACGCTTGCATTCATAGGGCTATCAATGACAATAGCCATCATTTCTGGATTACTATTCGATGTGCTTGTTAGTCGCGGCGTTTTACCAGCCAACCCCCAGAATATCGATTTACCCACCGATTTTAAGTTTTGGGCGAGCGCTCAGCAGGGGCTCGCTTCTGTGGAATTGACGCCAAAATATGTATTGGCGATGTTGGTCGATGGGGTTAAGGAGTCCCGGATGGTGATGCGATGGATATTATTTGGCGTGCTGCTTGCAGGATTGGTCAGGGCGTTCGTCTCACCAGAACATTTCGGAACCTATTTCGGCCCGACGCTGGCGGGCTTGGGTTTGACGGTGTTGGTCGCAACAATATTGGAGGTTTGCTCGGAGGGGTCTACACCGATTGCGGCTGACTTACTAACGCGTGCTAAGGCTCCGGGCAACAGTTTTGCGTTTTTGATGACAGGGGTATCAACCGATTACACCGAGATTATGATTTTAAAAGAAACCAC
>Ga0075467_10002350_pt1 | contig 14923 bp, 16 predicted proteins | sample DEB08_DNA_9_FD_75067 | JGI IMG/M metagenome (GOLD analysis project Ga0075467, IMG submission 75067) | Aqueous microbial communities from the Delaware River and Bay under freshwater to marine salinity gradient to study organic matter... | ecosystem: Environmental > Aquatic > Marine > Coastal ... | reverse complement strand
TATTGCAATAAGCAACGCGTTTGCGGGGCAAGCTACCATTTCAGCTATCTCCGGTTTTGTTACCGCCACCAATGTCAATGGAGAAGTCCGCAGGTTAAAGAGTGGGGACGCACTTGAACACGGCGACGTTATCACCACTGGCGAAGACGCATCGGCTTCCATCAGCTATAACGATGGCACGACAATTAGTTTAAATGCATTAGCGAGCCACACGATTAATTATGGCAATGCTGATGGCGGTGCATTTGTACAGCGAACTCTTGGCGCAGGTTCAACAAAACTCTCTACAGCGACATCGGCTGGCGGCACAACCTCGGTACCTACCAACCCAGGCACAGGCGGCAGCCCCGTTCAATAAGACAGCTCAGCAAGACAGTTGCAACAGCTAATTTATAGCGACTAAATACACATAGCCCGGTAAATAATTAACGCTCTAAGCATAAGGAACTCAGTAAATTGGGGGCCTTATGCTTAGAGCTTTACGCAACCTCGCAAAATCTATTTGCAGCAAATATTTACTGGCAATCAACGCGACAGCCATTTCCAATTACGCTACTTTCCAACTACGCTACTTTCCAACTACACTACTTAAACTAAACCATTGATGCAAAAAATAGCGCTTGCCTTTGCCTTGATATTAGCGATAAGCGCCAGCCTAATCAAAGCAAGCATGCTCCAATGGGCATCATTATCATGGGCCGCAATGGCCGCTCTCAGCCTATCAATCACCATCACTGCGTCAGTCTCACTAAATAAGAAAGAGCTGTTATTCAAGCGTTTAACGCACCCTGCATTTCTATGTTTTATTGGATTTCAGCTTTGGGTTTGTGTTCAAATTTTCACTCCTATATCACTCAACACAGGAGCGAGCATCGAGAATGCTTTATTAGGCGCTGGTTTTTGTTGCCTTCTTATTTTGTTGTGTTTTGGCGTAAGACAACCTCAGAACCTTGGGTTAATTTATAAAGCCTTACTCATATTCGGCTTGCTACAAGCCGCTTACGGCTTGGCAATTGCAATTAGCCAACATAATCAATTGTTATGGATGGAAAAAATATTTTACCTTGATCGACCAACCGGTACATTTGTTAATCCAAACCACTTCGCAGCTTATCTTTCAATTATATTGATCATGCTTATCAGTCATGCGGCTTGCCATGCAGACAACAACAAAAATACTAGAAAATCTCTATTTTGGGTTTTATATGATCAAGTTTATAACCCACGCAACATAATCGCTGGAATATTGATCATTACCATATTAGCGACAAAGTCGATTGGAATACTCGGAGCTCTCAGCCTTACCCTACTAACCGCATGCATCAACATATCACTCAAGCATAGCCAGATTAAAGCTCTAATAATTACCCTCTTTTGTGCCAGTGCCGTACTAGCATTATTCGTTTTGTCCATTGATTACTCTATTCTTGAACAAGAATTAGAGGCCTTATCACATACCGTCAATCGCCGACTAGCTCTCAGTAGCGCGAGCTTGAGCATGGTTAGTGAGCATTGGCTATTAGGTGTCGGTGGCGGCGCGTTTTATTCAGTTTTTTCGGCGTTTCGTGATCTTGATATCGGGCACACCTACTATAACTACGCTCACAACGACTACCTGCAGTTCTGGGCGGAGTATGGCCTCATTGGCGTGAGCATATTAGTAGCATTTTTGTTTTTTACTTTGCGGGAAAACCTATACGTTCTAAAAAAATCTCGCAATCCATTAAAACGCACCTTTGCCTATACGAGCCTATACAGTAGCTTAGTACTGGCAATCCATTCTATAGTTGATTTTCCACTGCATATCCCAGGCTACAGCGTGCTGTATATAAGTATTATTTCTGTTAATGTGGCGTTATCGATGAATGGTAAAAACTTTATGCCAACAAAGAATAGTTAACCGCAGAATGAGCACATCTTATTTCGTTCATGCAAGCAATCCATCATGAGTAATCACGTTTTTGCGTCAGTAGGCTCACGCTTTCCAATGGATCGTTTGTTAGTTGCGTTAGATCATTTTGCCGCTCAACACCCGACGTTTAAAGTCAGCGCTCAAAGCGGTAAATGTAGCCAGCCCTTGCCTCATACTGTTTCGCAGAGTTGGTTTAACGCTAAGAAATTCGAACAAGCCGTTATTGATTGCGACATATTCGTCAGCCATGCTGGTATGGGCAACATCTTACTCGCTGCTCAGCATGAAAAGCCAATAGTAATCATGCCTCGTCAAGCTCAGTATGAAGAACACATAAACGATCACCAACTCGCAACCGCTGAGGGTCTCAAAGACCGATCCTTTATTTATGTAGTTAATACGCCAGAGGAATTGCAAAGCACGGTCTTAACAATCGCATCAAAAGCGCAACTGCGGAGCGACAACAGGTGTGATGAGAACCGACACAGCGAGCCACCTCAGCGCTCACAACTAGTTGACACATTACGCATTTTTTTAGATAAAGATTAATCGATCATTGATGCACGCTTCCACCCTTCATATTCATGCAATAGTCATCAACTATTTTTGCTTTGAACAAACCATTGAATTGCTGCATCAGTTCGAGAAATTCCAAACCAATAACAATATTCGTTTTTCAGTAACCTGCGCGGACAACTCGAACAACTCCGATGAAAAGCAGGAGCTTGAAGCCTTTCAACAACAAAGTCATCTTGAACTAAGGCTCTTATTTAGTAAAAAAAACCTAGGGTTTGGCAGAGCCATCAATGCGGCGGCACAAGACATTTCATTCGATTATTTATGGTTAGTTAATCCTGATGTCACTCTGTTTTCGAGCACGTTTGATAAATTGCTAACAGCAGCAACCACCGCGCCGACGCAAGGGATTTGGGGCGGTATAACGCTTACAGATGAACAACAAGCGGACCATCGACATGCGTGGCGTGAACCAAGCTTATGGAGTACTGCCGGTTGGGCATTCGGGCTTAGTAAAGTCATACGTACACACGGCTGGTGGCATGATCATTATCAATATGATGCTAGCCACAACCTCACTCAAAGTTACTCTGTCGACAGTGTAACTGGCTGCTGCTTTCTTATAAGTAAAGAGCTTTGGAATAAGCTAAATGGCTTTGATAACGATTTTTTCTTGTACTCAGAAGAAACAGATTTATGCCGCCGCGCACGCCACGTAGGATTTCAGCCAACCGTTGTGCCCACGGCGCTACTGTTACATTCAAGCGTTGGAACAAAAGGAAACTCGCAACGCCTGACGTTAATCTATCATGCAAAGTTACTCTATGCCGCTAAGCATCATGGCTTTTTATACTGTTTTTGCTTTCGCTTTATATTGTTATCTGGCGGGCTCATAAGGGGGCTGCAGCAACTAGCTAAAGGCAATACTAGACTAGCCAAAACTTGGTTAACCATCTCTATTGATGCGATTCTTTTATCTTCTAGGTCAATAAAGAAACGCTACGCAAGACAACGTTAATATGCCTTTAAACCCAAGCCTACCTGTGATTATCATTCCAGCCTATAACGAACAGGCTGTCATTAAAAACACCCTATCGCAGCTCGGTGGCGGGAACTCAAGTGGCTTTCAAATAGTGGTGGTCTGCAATGGCTGTGAAGACCAAACCGAATCGATAGTGCGTGAGCATTTTCCACTTGTTTACTGTGAAACATTAGCAAAATCTTCTAAAGCCCGAGCAATACGCCAAGCAGAAATGCTAGACATCGGTTTTCCGCGGCTTTATCTTGACGCTGATATTGTGATAACCGAAACCACCGTCGAGGGCCTTTTTGAGCACGCTATTGCAAAACCAGAGCCGGCATTGCTTGTCCCCCATTCGATAGCAATACTCGACAACTGCAGTTGCTGGGTCCAACGATTTTATCATAGCTGGTATCAAACCAACTTCGTCAAACAGCATGGATTTGGTGCTGGTTGCTACTTAGTCAATCGAGCGGGCAGAACAAGGTTTGGCGATTGGCCTGACTTGATTGCAGATGACGGCTTTATCCGCACTCAGTTTGCCGATGAGGAAACACATATCGTCAAAACACAGGTCGTACATGTCGCCGCGCCCAACTCGCTCTGGTCATTATTAAAGGTGAAGTCACGCTCAAAATATGGCAACCTGCAATTAAAGCGATACCTTGCTGACAACAAGGTCGTGAACCGCCAATCCTCGATTAACTCTGGTATGAAATTCGGACCCGAATCGACGCTATCAATAATCGATATTTTCATCTATAACACAGTGAATGCGCTAGCGTTTGGTATCGCTAAGTGGCACCACCTTACAGGCTCCTTTGTATGGCATCGCGACAACAGCAACCGATAATAAGCTGCCTATTAATACTAGGCATTAGCGCTCTGCTTGTTATCATACGCTTCACTTCGGATTTACACACGCCCTTGATATTCTTAATCAAGGCTGTCTTTATGCCAATCACCCTTTGCTACTTAACCGCAGTCGTTGCTGTGGCTTTGTACTATCGAAAACGCACTACAAGCATCGCGTGCACCTTATCTTTGATTGCGTTACTGCCATTTATTAGCCCAAATATCGCGCTTTCAAACTCAGCCTCACTGCCTAGAAATAGTACACTCAAAGTCGCCACCTTTAGTGCGATGACACGCACTCAAAACACCATTGATATAAAAAGATTTATTCAGCGCCACAACCCAGAAATTCTTTGTCTACAAGAAATCGCCACAAATGATATGCATCAACTCGTTGACCAATTAGAAAATCATTATGGCTATCGCCAAACAAATAACGCCAACTTAACCATATTTAGCCACTACCCTATTCACGTACGATCAGACGCTGGTGCTTACCAACATGTCCTAATAGACACAGACTCGCTTGGTGAAATTGACTTGTTCAACGTGCATATGACACGCCCATATCGTACCAAAGCCACTTTAGATAAAAGCTGGAAAAACCTGCTGCAACAGATCGATCGAGACACCGCTACCATACTCTGTGGCGATTTCAATCTTAGCCCCTACAACAGCTTATACGACAGTCTTGTTTACCATTACGGGTATGCGGATGCACTACAGATTGGCTATGGTTTTACTTACCCGAATGCACAACGCCGCTCAGCCCTATTCGGGCCACTTATCCGTATCGACTATTTGTTTAGCAAAAAACTCACACCAAGCCAAACCCAAACGCTGAACGTGTCAAACCTTAGTGATCATCGCACCGTAATGACTTCTTATAAGGTACCTCAACCATGAAAAGAGGCAATAAAAAACTACTGGCTGTTGCTTCAGCCGGCGGGCATTGGACACAATTATTACTATTAGAGAAAGCATTTCAACATCATGAGGTGCGTTATATAACCACCAACATCAATCATGGCGTTAACGATGAGAACCTCCAACTAAATAGAGTATTAGACGCAGACAGCTCTAACAAAATCAAACTGTTGTGGCTCGCGTTACAAATACTCTGTCTCGTTCTTTGGCATCGCCCACATACCGTTTTATCAACCGGTGCGGCGCCTGGATTTTTTGCAATATTCTTTGGAAAGATGATCGGAGCGAAAACAGTTTGGATTGACAGTATGGCGAATCATAAAGTCATGTCGCTCTCAGGGAGATTAGCCTGCCGATTTTGTGATCTCTGTTTAAGTCAGTGGCCCAATGTGGCCGACGGCAAGCAAATACATTATTCCGGTAGTTTACTTTAACAACCGTTTCACTAACGCCACTGGGTACCAGATCCAAGGAGAGATGCTCTCTGGCCAACTATCAACCATCGATTCATTGTATTTACATCGCGCAACTAATGGTTCATACCATCGGCTGTTAACGCCGCGGTGTTCTATTTGCTTGAGCAAATATTGTCGTCGGTCTAGACTAGTCCATTGTCGGTGATTTGGGTGGCTTCGCGCCGGGAAGCCATTGCTATCAACAAAACGTTTTAATACAAATATAGCGTATTCATTAGGCGTTTTCTCATCGTCAAAAAATAACTTAGCCGTCGCAATAGAATCGATTACCTTTTGCTTTACTCCCAAAGTCTTGGCTACCTCCAATACCTCAGACTCGTTAAACTCGCTTTGTTGCATCGCGGCGTATACGTCCACTAGATAGCGCAGGCGGAAAAAATAATCTGTATGACCATGCACACACACATAGACGAACAACATCGCAAACGGTAAGGCTGGGAGATTTTCTCCTTGCACACAAATCGAACTACGCTGCTCAATCAGCTGTTCAGTTTCGATCGGAAAGGTAAACCAGTCAGCGATTCTCCAATGTAAATCAAGATGCTGCTTTGGCGCTTGGTTTTTGCATAGACTCATGTCACGCCATCGGTATAACCAAGGGTAGCGCTGCACAAAGCGAGTTAATTTTGCCGGGTCATCTTCGCTATCATCTGGTTGTTGATAGCCAAGGCTTGAGATCAATTGATAGGCACGTGGCAGATCTTCAGATCTAAGCAAAAGGTCGATGTCTTCAGAGTACCGTGATTTTACCAGACCGCAATAAAATTGCTCGGTGACGGTAACGCCTTTAAAAAAAACATGCGGGATTTGATTATCATGTAAGGCAGTCGACAAGCGAATGGCTTCACATCTACGAAGGCTATCTACGGCACCGTCTAAGCGCGAAAGCTTGGCTAGTTTTTGCCTAAATTCATTGGAACCAAGCTGAAAACGATCGATATAGAGTGACAACCAAGGCAATAGATTGTGCCATTGGGCGAATCTAAGCAGCGAGGCTTCATCCAGCTCCTCCGATACCGAGGGCATCTCAGCGTCAGCAACTGAGTTTGCCTCGGTGCCTGCAGCGACGTCGGCGACTCGATCGGCAACTGCATTTAAATTAAACTGCATGGCCCTGAGCGCAACTAACGAATTCATTTTCACGATGCCGAGTTTGTAATAGTTCTCATATCAATATAATACGCTAGAAGCTCTGGATACAACGCCCTATAATATCGACATACGTGATCGCTAAGGATTTTATTCGAATTATCAAAACGCCCGTCAGAAGGACATTTATAACGCATTGTTTAATAGCAACTAAACAGACAAAGTAGCCGCATGTGAGTCAACCATACGATGTCAAATAGAACATTCCAAGTATTAGATATCTGCGCCATAATTATATGTGCGATTGTCATGTATCGCGTACGAAATCTATTCTGGGTGCCCACTGGTGACTATCAGTTACTACTAATAGTAATTTTATTTTTAAGCATTAACGTTTTCACTTGGGCTGACGTCTACAAACCGAAACCCGGAAGGTGGCTTTATAAGTCTCTGACAAACCTGACCGTCGCTTGGATTGTGGTCGCTATGTGCCTGAGTATGATTACCTTCTTCACCAAGTCTGGTGAAAATTTTTCGCGGCTATGGGTGCTAATGACCTTTACCAGCGCCTACGCCCTAATGGTGGTGTCACGCATCGCTATCTGGAGTTATCAGCGCGGTAATCATTTAGCACAACAAAGACACGTGGTAATTATTGGTGCTGGTGAACTTGGTAAACGAGCCTGTGATGCGATACGTGAGGAGCGTTGGGCTGGGCTAAAGGTCGTTGGACTATTCGATGACGACTCATCCTTGCATGGCTCGACATACAAAGATGCTGAAATAATGGGCGACGTTAACCAAGCTTTAGACTTTATCGAACGGCAGCGTCAAACCCCTGATTCAGCGGTTAAGGAAGTTTGGATAGCACTGCCAATCAGGGCCTCAGAAAAAATACAACAATTGCAGTTAGCGTTGCAAAATACGGCAACCAATATTTATTTAGTGCCCGATTTGTTTGGAGCAAACCTATCACGTTACTCCCTAGTTGAGTCCGCAGGGATGATGATGATTAATCTATCTGCGACACCGATGGTTGGAGCACGTGAAAAATTAAAACGCGCTGAAGATATCATCGTTTCATTGCTAATGGGCTTAATTCTTAGCCCACTACTGGCAGTAACTTCAGTCATTATCAAGCTCGAATCGCCAGGTCCAGTGTTTTTCAAACAACGTCGCTATGGCCTTGATGGTCAAGAAATATTGGTCTGGAAATTTCGCTCTATGTCAGTCTGCGAAGATGGCAACGATGTTATTCAAGCGGTCGCAAATGATTCGCGAGTCACTCGTTTTGGGTCATTCATTCGAAAGTACTCGATTGACGAACTCCCCCAATTAATTAACGTACTCAACGGCACTATGTCGCTGGTAGGGCCACGCCCCCATGCAGTAGCGCATAACGAATACTATCGAGATAAAGTACATGGTTATATGGCGCGTCACAAGATTCGCCCTGGAATGACTGGTTGGGCACAAATCAACGGATGCCGTGGGGAAACCGATGCTATTGAGAAGATGCAGCGACGCATACGCTATGACTTGGAATATATTCAAAACTGGTCTATTGCGTTGGATATTCGTATTCTCTTGAAAACACTTTATACCGTTTTGCGTGATAGAAATGCTTATTAAACGTATTTTTAAACGTCACAAACCGAGTAACGACTTCGTAACAGTTGTCTCCGGCCTACCTCGCTCGGGCACCTCAATGATCATGCAAATTCTTGAGGCTGGAGGTATTACTCCCGTGACTGACAATGTGCGAGTCGCTGATGAAGACAACGCAAAAGGTTATTACGAACATGAAGCCGTAAAAGCCCTTGCCAAAGGTAAACATGATTGTCTGAATAACGCAGACGGTCGCAGTATTAAAGTGATCTCTTCTCTATTGAAGTACTTACCCGATAACCGGCAATACAAAATAATTTTCATCAATCGTCAATTGGATGAGGTACTTGCATCACAAGCAACGATGCTTACTAACTTAGACAAAGTAGGACACTCTAAACATGATGACGAATTACTGTTTTTGTTCCAAAAGCACGTCAAAGCGCTCAAACAATGGCTACAGCAGCAAACGTATATAGACGTCTTGTGTTTGAATTACGCGGACGTATTAACCGACCCGAGCAAAAACATCAATTCAATTGTCAACTTCCTGCAAGTGCAGGCCAACGTAGACGCAATGACCGCCGTCGTTGACCACGACATGCGTCATCATAGATAAAACAAAGCTCTCTTGTTTAAACAACATGAGCCGATTACACTAAACTGTGGATCACGCAAGATCAGCAGCAACTAAAAAATAGTTCAATAATAAATAGTTCCATTATAAAATGAATTCGAATAATTCTATTCAAGTAAAAATCGACGCTAACGTGCTACTTCAAGAACTTGAAGACGAAGCTGTATTGCTTAATCTTACCGACGAACATTATTTTGGTTTGGACGATGTAGGGCTTCGATTCTGGCAGCTTTTAGAAAAGCACGGTAATTCCGCTGACGTTATACGGGATATGAAAATAGAATATGACGCCCCCGAAGAGACGCTTCATAAGGATCTCGGCAAGTTTATTATTGAATTAGAGTCGGTAGGCCTGCTTAGTATTATTGAGCAATAATGTCGACTGCAAATTTGTTGCGAAAGTTGGGGGTATATGAGGTGGAAGATTTCTTCTCGGTCACTGAAAGTATGTCCCTTTGTCAGGAGATGCTTAGCTCAGATAAGACTAAAGCTGCCACGTATAGCAAAAAGCACAATAGAGAACAGGTCAATGACCGAGTACGCGAAACCAGCTATTGCGACATTTCCGATGAGTCTCAGGTCGTCGTGACAAATCGAGTTAAAAGACTCAAGCCTCGTCTTGAACGCTTTTTTGACACTACCTTATCCGATTCATTCGAGCACCCAAAATATCTTCATTACTCCAAAGGCGACTTCTTCTCACCCCATACTGACAATCAATTAGATCGAAAAATCAATATTACGATAAACCTAAATAGTAAGGGTTCAAGCCCAACTGATCTGGGTTACGAAGGGGGAGAACTGCAGCTCTATAAACTTATAAAACATGAGAAATTTGCCAACAGAGGCATCTCCGCCCCGACGACGACAGGATGCTTAATCGCTTACCCGGTAGACATTATTGATGCAGTTAACCCTATCACCTATGGCTCTCGCTTTAGCATCGTTAGCCGCTTTTTAGCTGGTTAAGGGTAGCTATGTCGGTCTCATTTTTTTACAAAAAAACATGGGTACAATTAATGCTTCCAACAATAGAAGTGTTAATCAAATTTATTGGTGTTCAACGCACTATCTTACTTGTCTGCAAACCGGGTTCATTTAAGAGAATCTATGAGAACGACGATTTATCAAATGCAAAGGGAGTTTTACGATCCTTAAAGTTGGGTGTTGAACAAACGTATTGGAAAGGCAACTGTCTATCTCGATCAATCGTGTTACACCGCTTACTTATTAAAAACGGTATTAGTTCGAGACTTTGTATCGGTGTTCGCAACAAGCCGAAATTCAAAGCCCATGCGTGGGTAGAACATAAAAACATACCCCTAAATGCCGGCAAACGGGTGCACGAAAACTATCAGGTAATTGAGAACCTGGAACTTGTTCAAGAGGTAAATTTTTCATGAGCGGTATAGTCGCTCTGCTGAATCCGCAAGGCCCTGCCCTCAACCAACAGTTGATTATTGATATGGCGGCCATGCTGACAAAGTGCGGTCCGGCTTATCAACAATATTGGTGCGAAGATAATGTCGCCTTGGCACACACTTTGTTGCCCACGACGATAGAGTCAGTCAATGAGTGTCAACCAAGCACCCTTGATGGCCAGGTCTGGATCACAGCGGATGTTCGCATCGATGCAAGGCCAGAGCTAATTCACAAGCTTAAAGCGCATCAGTCAAGCATCACGACTAACACAACAGACGATCAACTTATTCTCTACGCTTATCGTCTTTGGGGGATTGATTGCCTCCAACATATGATTGGTGATTTTGCTTTCATCCTGTGGGACTCTGTAAATCAGCGTCTTTTTTGTGCAACCGATCAGTTTGGTGTTACACCACTCTACTACGCCAACACATCACAAGGTTTATGTGTCAGTAATACCCTCAATGCTATCCGTTTACACTCTGATGTTTCGAGCCAACTCGATAAGGTCGCTATTGCCGACTATCTATTATTTCGCATTAATGAAAATGCCAGCGGCACCATTTTCGAAGATATTATGCGCGTGCCGGCCGGGCATTTTATTTTATATGAGAACAACAATTTAAAGATCAAACCCTATTGGTCACTTAAACCACGGGGGCAACTCAGGCACACTACTCCTGCACTCTATCTAGAGGAATTTTCTGATTTACTCAAGCAGGCGGTTGCAGACAGGGTTCGCACCAAGAGTATCGGAGTGCATTTGAGTGGAGGCATGGATTCGAGCAGTGTGAGCGCGCTCGCCTGTGAGTTAATGGGCAACGAGAACATAACTGCATACACCTACGGAGCTAATGGCTCCCTACCCGACTTAGAAAGTCCTTTCGCCAGCGAGATTGCAAAGCAATATGGTATTAAACACCACATTTATCGCAATGAGGATAAGACACTAGATCATCAACCTGTACCAGAAAATTTGCGTTCGCCTGAGCCGCGTTTCACTACCCGCGAAACAACTAATTATAAGCTTTTAAGTCATATATCAACTCACTCTAGCGTGCTATTGACGGGCTTTGGTGGCGACCCGTTGCTCCATGCTCAGGCTCTTAGTTCGGATGATTTTAATTCCCCAGTTAAGTTATATTCTCAATTACTACAGCTGCGCAACCACTGGAAGCTATTTGGGAAACGCCCGGCCTTAGGTCGGCTTACACGTTCAAGAAAAACTCAGATAGAGAAGCTTCGGCAGCGAGAGATTCCGCAATGGTTTAACCAAGACTTTGCTAGTAAACACAAGATAACCGAACGTTATCGATCCTTACTATTGGTAAAAAATAACCCCTACGGAGCTCAAATGAACATGACGAACAGCGGTTTGTGGCGACGGATATTCAGCTGGAACGACCCCGGTTTCACACATATTCCAGTAAAAGTTCTACACCCGTTCTTCGATACTCGCTTACTGACGTACACACAAAACCTACCACCATTTCCTTGGTTGCAAGATAAAGCTATTCTACGCCAAGTGATGCAGCCCTACTTACCTAGTACTGTAACTCAGCGCCCGAAAACACCACTACCAGGAAATGGCCTACAGTCTCTTTTGTTGACACAGGAAGTTCCTGAGCGTTTTATCACACTGCTCGATAACCCGCGACTTAAAGAATATGTGGACATCACATCACTAAAATTAGCCCTTTACAACGGGGGCACCTCCCCTAAAGCCGATTTTAAGGCTATAATGCGAGTTATTACTTTGTCTGATTGGTTAATTGGTTATGAAAATAAACCGGTCGAGCCAACATTTAATGAGGATCAGCATCATGTCAAAAGAATCGAATATCGAAGTTGAGTCGAAGCAGAAAACCTATCATCAACCAACCCTTACCGACTATGGGAAAATGAGTGAGTTAACTCAAACCATATCGGGTGATACAGGTTTCGATGGAGCTGGTACACCAAGCAGCTATACTGCGAGCACGATGCCATAGTCATTAAAAATAAGTGTCACACTATTATACGGTGTATGGGCTTAATCTCGCACTGAGCCAAGCTTTGCCTCAGCTGCGACCTGTAGCCAACGGTGATTTTGAAGCATCAGTAGATTTATCCGGCCTTTGCATTCCTAAACAGCAATTTATTTCACCGCACCAGTTAGAACGCTCAAAGAACAATCAGAAAATCAGCATTTCACATTCGCAAGACTGGATACGCGTTGATTGCCCAAGATCGTCCACCGAAATTCTTCGCTTTTTTATACGCAATGACGGTTCTGAAGTAATTAGTGATAAGCCAGAAACGATTCCCATAAGCGATGTAGAATCATTCTTGCTAGGCCCTATCCTAGGCGCGGTACTTAGACTTCGGCAGCGCGTGTGTTTGCATGCGAGCGTCATGGAACATGATGGTAAAGCATTCGCCATGATTGGCAACAAGGGTGCAGGCAAATCGACCACCGCAGCGGCTTTATTACAAGCCGGTGCTCGCTTAGTTTCAGACGACATAGCCGTATTTAAAACAGGTGCTATACCCCCCGCCACCGTATATCCCGGTTATCCTGGGGTTAGATTAATGCCTGATGCCTTGAGTTCATTTGACTTAAAACAGAGTGATTATGCTCAAGTAGTATCAACCACTGACAAACGTTATGTTCCACTGGCTGAAAACAACATTGCTCACGACAATAAAACTAATTGGCAGTTTCAATCACGCCCGTGCGACCTTAGTGCGGTTTATACCCTAAACTCACGCCAGTCTGATTTAGGCAACCCTCAAATTAATACGCTATCCCAGAAACAGGCTCTTATTGCTCTTGCCCCACATGCCTACGGGCGAAGCGTGCTAAATGAGAGACAACGTGCGGAAGAATTCGCATTCATGGCACAATTAAGCCGACATATCACAATAAAGTCAGTGGACCGCCCAGACAATTTGGAGCTTTTACCCAAAATTGCAAAGGACATACTAGCTGATGTAAGTAGTATCAATTAGAGACACCACATTGAAGCCGAATATTGTACTGATTACCGTCGACTGTTGGCGCGGTGACCATGTTGGCGTAGCGCCAAATGCAAAAGCGAACACACCGAACATCGACACCCTAGCCACGCAGAGCAATTACTATAGTGATGCTCATAGCTCTGGCGGTTGGACAAAGATCGCCATGACCTCTTTATTTAGCTCTACTCACTCGTCGATGTACGGTTTCACACAAGGCAAGTTAAACCCTGAACGCCCGAACCTTGTTGCTGAGCTTAGTGCCAACGGCTATGACACCGCAGGATTTACGACTAATCTGGTATGTGGACGTTCAGGTGGTTTTGACCAAGGCTTTAACTCGTTTATTGAACCCAGACCAGTTGCCTCTCGGGGACTACGACTAAACCGCAGAAATAAATTTCAACGCCTTGCCGCTCTCCCTTCTATTGGCCCGATTCTCTCAATTTTTGCGCCAATTACACATCCATTTTACCCTACTACCGATGCCGATGATTTGGTTACCATGGCCATAAAATGGGTGCAAAAGGATCACACTAAACCCTACTTTTTGTGGCTCCATTTCATGGACCTGCATTGGCCATATCGCTCTTCGACTAGACCTAGCAGTGCTCAGGAATTTACGCAAATGTGGCAAGACAGAGAACATTGGCTACGAGTTAAGAAATCACGTGGTGAGTATTACCCTGGTGATGAGCGGGCCAAGCGCTGGCAGCAACTCTATGCCGAAGAAACGCAAACGCTTGATGCCGCGTTGGGGCGGTTATTTGACTCTTTAAAGGCCCGCCCTGACTGGGCAGATACCGCTCTCTGTTTGACCAGCGATCATGGCGAGGAATTTTACGAGCATGGCACTTGGGCACACTCATGGAATCAACTGAATAAGGAGGGGACTCATGTGCCGCTGATATTAAAATGCCCCGAGCAAACCAGTGGTAGCAAAAGATCAATCACAGTGTCGCAATTAGATATCGCTCCCACACTATTGGCTATGGCGGGCGCTGAGGTTCCATCGAAAATGCTAGGGCAAAACCTTCTAAACGCTACAGAGACGCCTCCTATCATCAGTGAAATGCATGGCCATTCTGACTCTCATCGCTATCGTTTATCCATTCGGCATGACGGGTACCACTATATTTACGATGGAGATAATGATCACTGTGCTCTCTACTCCTTAGCCAAATCTGCCGATTCAGAGCAGAACATATATGATAAACAGTGTCCGATTTCTAATCGCTTTGATAAATTGCGCCTTCAACACCTGTCTAAAGGAGTGTTGGATATGTTGAAAGGACAGATAATTATCGGTGAAGACGAAATCTCTTATGACCTTGACGATGATCCAGCAGTTATCGAACGGCTGCGTGCCTTAGGTTATATGGATTAGTATCGGAATCAATTATGCTCTGGACAAATAAGAAAAAAAACATAAACCCGGTCCCTTCCAGTGTTGAAATATCGTT
>Ga0075467_10002347_pt1 | contig 14937 bp, 11 predicted proteins | sample DEB08_DNA_9_FD_75067 | JGI IMG/M metagenome (GOLD analysis project Ga0075467, IMG submission 75067) | Aqueous microbial communities from the Delaware River and Bay under freshwater to marine salinity gradient to study organic matter... | ecosystem: Environmental > Aquatic > Marine > Coastal ... | reverse complement strand
CCTGCCATTCGAAGAGGGCAGGAACGAGTCCGAAGCCACATTATGTTGCGTGCAGCATTCTACATGAAGGGCGGGAAACGGACCTTCGCTGCGTCATGCGCCAACGTCGTCTACGCGGACAAACCGGACCGATGCGCCCGCGGCACGGTCGGTCGTTCAGATCATTGCCTGGCAGCCATCTAATCGCCGCAGTGCAGCTCGATTTCCCGGAAGCGGTCGTTCGAACACTCTTGGATTGAGCAGATCTGAACCGGCCGTTCGCCGCGCGGCTGATCAATGTCTCACATGCAGACTTTCCAGACCTTGGCCGTAGACGTAACCCAGGCAAATGAAATTTGATTTACGCGATAGGTCGGAACACGGCGCATTACTGGCTTCCATGTTCGCTGGAGAAAGCTAACACTTGCTCGCGAAAAGCCGGCAGGCGGTTTTCTGTGGCCGGCCTCGATCGTCCGTCGTCTTTCCGGCGCAAACAGGGGAGTGAGAGGTGCACGTGATCCCTACGCTGGAAATCGACCCAGCCACCCGCGCTTTACGGATCAATGGAAAGCCGGTGGCGATTGGCGCGCGTGCGTTCGACGTTCTGATACATCTTCAGACCCACTCGGATCGGATCGTCTCGAAGCAGGAACTGCTGGAAACCGTCTGGGGAGGGCTGGCCGTGGAAGAGGGAAATCTTACCGTCCAGATCAGCGCCCTTCGCAAGGTTCTCGGATCACGCGCCATCGCGACGGTGCCAGGGGTGGGATACAAGCTGGTCACCGGGGCGGAGCCGGCCAGGCCGCAGGCCGGCCCGGCGCTTCCCGACAAACCGTCCATCGCCGTGCTTCCCTTTGCCAACCTGACCGGAAAACCCGGACAGGATTACCTCATCGACGGGATCGTGGCCGATCTCGCGGCGGCGCTGAACCGGGTGTCGGGCATCTTCGTCATCTCCACGACGTCGAGCTTCGCCTACAAGGGCCGGGTCGTGTCGCTGTCGGATGTCGGCACGACGCTGGGCGTGCGGTATATCCTCGAAGGTTCGATCCAACAGGCGGGTGACGCGCTGCGCATCACCGTGCAGCTGACCGAGGCGGAAAGCGGGCGCACGATCTGGTCCGACCGCTTCACCGGCGCGACGGCGGACATCTTCGAGCTTCAGGACACGATCTCAGAAAAGACCGTCGCAGCAATCGAACCCAGCCTGTTGTTCGAGGAATCTCGCCGCGCCCGCGCCAAGCCGACCGACAGCCTGCAGGCCTACGACCTGACGCTGCAGGCCGCGCCCATCGTGCTGCGGGTTTCGAGCATCGAGGATTTCGAACAGGCCGTGAAGCTGCTCGACAGAGCCCTAACGCTCGACCCCGGCTACGCCTACGCCAAGGCGCTGAAGGTCCGCGCGCATGTGATGGCCGCGGGAAGCCGCGCGATCAGCCATGCCGAGGCTGCCGTCGCCGTGCCGCTGGCGCGCGAACTATTGGACGCCCACCAGAGCGATCCGCTGGTCCTGGCCTATGCCGGGCATATGATGGCCTATCTCGGCGGAGAACCCGACCTTGCCATCCAGACCCTTTCGACCGCCCGCGCGCTCAACCCAAACTCGGTGCTCGTCCGTGTCTCGGCGGGCTGGATCAACAACTACAACGGCCGCTATGCCGAGGCGATCGCCGATTTCGAGCACGCCTACCGGATCAATCCGCTCGACCCCAATCTCGGGCACTGCCGGAGCGGTCATGGTTACGCGCTTTTCGGTCTCGGTGACTACTTGGGCGCGGCGAGCCTGCTGGAACAGGCGCTGGCCGACGATCCGGGATTCGGCACGACAGAGCAGGCGCTGTGCGCCGCCTACGAATTGGCCGGACGCACGGGCGAGGCACAACGCGTCGCGGCGCGCTACATGAAAAGCTACCCAAGCAACACCATTGCCTATTACCTCCGGACTACCCCGTTCCGGGACGCGCGCATAAAGGAGCGAATGACGGCGGGCCTCCGCGCAGCGGGTATTCCCGAGGATACCGGATGAGTGCGTCCGACTACGTTATCGACCGCAACGCACGCAAGCTGACGGTCGATGGCGCCGAGATTACTCTCGGCGCGCGCGCCTTCGATGTGCTGGCCCATCTGCACGCCCACAGCGACCGCGTCGTGTCGAAGGCCGAGCTTCTGGAGCAGGTCTGGGGCGGGCTGGCGGTGGAGGAAGGCAACCTCACCGTCCAGATCAGCACTCTGCGAAAGCTAATGGGAGCCAAGGCGATCGCGACGGTGCCCGGTGTAGGATACAAGCTCGCAGCCGGCACGCCCCGGCCTGCGCCGGCCGGGCCGACCCTGCCCGACAAGCCTTCGCTTGTCGTGCTGCCCTTCTCCAACATCTCCGGCACGGCGGAGAACGGCTATCTCGTCGATGGCCTCGTCACCGACATCATCGCGAGCCTGTCACGCTTGTCGGCGCTGTTCGTGGTCGCCGCCTCGACGAGTTTCCGCTTCAGGGGCCAGCCCTTGGACGTGGCCGATCTCGGGCGGCAACTTGGCGTGCGCTATGCCGTCGAAGGGTCCGTGCAGCAGGCTGGCCAGATGTTGCGCGTGACGGTGCAGCTGGTCGAGGCCGAGACCGAACGCACGATCTGGTCGGAGCGTTTCACCGGCGCGACCGGCGACGTGTTCGAGCTGCAGGACGAGATCGCCGCGCGCGTCGCGGGCGCTGTAGAGCCCAAGCTGATGTTTGCCGAGGCTGGGATTGCGCAAGCCAAACCGACCGAGGACCTCGGCGCCTACGATCTCGTGCTCCGCGCCCTGCCGCATGTTTACGGGGTCCGGACGCTGGAGGATTTCCGCAAGGGCGTTGCACTTCTGGACCAGGCGATCGCGCGGGATCCGGAATACAAGATGGCCAAGGCGTGGAAGGTGCGCGCCTACCTGATCGCGCGCGGCGCGCGGATGATCTCGTGGGAGGAGACCCTCGAAGTCGCACCGCTCGCGCAGGCCTTGCTGGCCAAGGCGGGCGACGACCCCCTCGTTCTGGTCTTCTCGGGGCAGTTCCACGCCTTTTCCGGCTTGGGCCAGCAGGAGGGGGCCGAGGCCGTTCGGCGCGCGCGCCGTCTGTGCCCCAATTCGGCGCTGGTGAACCTCTCTGCGGGCTGGCCGCTCAGCTATATCGGCGCGTATGACGAGGCCATCGAGGCGTTCGAGGCGGGCATCCGGCTCGATCCGTTGGGCGACATGGCCATCTATTGCCGGATGGGGGCGGGCTTTTGCCACGTCATGGCCGGGCGGGTCGAAACCGGCGTCGACATCATGGAGCAGGTCGTCGGCGAGCTTCCGTCCTATGGCACGGGGGTTTTGTTCCTACTTTTCGCCTATTGGTCGGCGGGTCGGACCGACGACGCACGCCGCATGGCCGACGAATTGCGCCGCATCGTTCCGGACGTGACACTGTCCGCGGCCCTCGAAAGCTCTCCCTATCGCCAGCCTGACCAGAGGCAACTGATGATCGACGCCTACCGCGGCGTTGGCCTGCCCGATTAGCGCAGCAGGTTTTCGACTGAGCGACGTGCCGCCTCGCGTCGCGCGGCCCTTTCCAGTTCCTTCTGCCCATCCGGCGCGGTGCGGGTGAACAGCGCAGGCAGCAGGTCTACGAGGCGCCGGAACTGCGCCTCGGCGGCCTCGCGGGCCTTCATCATCTGGCGTCCGCGGGCGTTTAGGTCGGTGTTGGTGTTGAACGTGGTCATTGGCTTGGCTCCGGGGTTGGGTCTCGTTTCGTTGATCCCAATCTGCCAGAGCCCAGGTTAAGCGTCCTGAAGCCGACCCTAAATCGTCCTTAAACGTTCCTAAGCGGTCCGAACTATGAAAGGCTTGCAGGGATTACCTGCGTGCAGTTGATCAGGACCTCACGGGTGTCGGAATTGAGGTTGAACTCGACCAACACTCAGCCCGCCGGAATACCAGTGGCAAGCTGCGCATCTTCGAACAGCTTCAGAAAGGGTGCGTGTTTGAACGGCGTCGATTGCAGATTGCTTCGGACGGTGATCCTGGGATTGATGCGCAAAAGCTCGTCGGCCATCCGTTTCGCGTCATCGAACCTTCCCAGCATCCAATAGCCATGGAGCAGGATGTATTGGTTCGATCCGTGAGCAGGAGCCTCATGATACGAGCGTTCGACCATCTCCACGGCTTCCTGCGTTCGTCCAAGGCCCAGAAGAATCGGGCCCAGCGCACTGCGTGCCAATCCTGTGCTGGGGTCGAGCGGGTTCAGACGCAACGCGCGCTCGATATCGACATGCGCGGTTTCGAACTGGCCGAGATAGGTATGAATCCAGCCTGATGAACACAATACCATGACCGAGTTGGGGTTCAGCGCCTTTGCCTTCTCGATCGCGCCCTGTGCCTGCGCCGCACCACGGTCGAGATAGGCGATCCCGTGCGCGGCATAGGCGAGCGTTGTGGGATCGTTGGTACCACGATCGAGGATTGCATAGGCATCCGGCAATACATGGGCTGCGTCTTGTGGCAAGATGAAGCGTCCGCTCGCGGCGGTGGTATAGGCCCAGACGCGCATCGCGCGGGCCATGGCATAGTGCGGGTCACGAGCTACGGCCTCATCGAGTATCGCGACGGCCTGGCTCACATCTTCGGCTTTGGAAGTGAACCGCATGAGAGGCTCGGCTTGCAGGCACAGGTCATAGGCCTTCAAATCCTGCGTCGGCTTTTCTCGGGACCGAACGGCCTCCGCGGCGCGCAACGTGGGCTCGATGGCGGCGGCAATGCTCTCCGTGAGGTGGTCCTGCAACTCGAAAATCTCGTCCATCGTGCCCGAAAACCGTTCTGACCAGATGGTGCGGCCCGTCGCGGCCTCTACCAACTGCACGGAAATCCGCAGCGTCGCGCCCGCCTGCTGGATCGAGCCCTCCAGCACGTAGCGCACGCCAAGCTCGCGGCCCACATCGGAAAGCTGCACCGCGCGGCCCTTGTAGGCGAAGCTCGATGTGGCCGCGATGGTGAAGAGCCCCGATACCTTGGACAGCGCGACGATCAACTCGGTCGCGATGCCATCGACAAGGTACTCCTGTTCCGGGCGACCCGTGAGGTTGGCGAAGGGCAGCACTGCGATGGATGGAACATCAGGAAGGCTCGGGCCTGTGGGTCCGGGCACCGGAGCCGCATGTGCAAGCTTGTAGCCCACGCCCGGCACGGTCGCGATGGCCTTTGGCCCGAGCGCCTTCCGGAGCGCGCTGATCTGGACGGTGAGATTGCCTTCCTCCACAGCGAGCCCGCCCCAGACGGTTTCCAGAAGTTCGGCCTTCGACACAACTCGGTCGCGGTGGGCATCGAGATGGGCGAGCACGTCGAAGGCGCGAGCGCCGAGGGCCACAGGCGCGCCGTCAACGAGCACCTCTCGTTTCTCAGAGCTTATGTCGATCTCAGCCATCTCTACTCTTCCGGCAGGCCCAAGGCGCGTAACGCCTCGAACACATCATCGAGGTAACGGCCCGGAAGATAGGGGATGTTTTTTCGATAGCCGGCGATGGTTGTCGGCGCGGCCAGGGCGTTCAACTGCCTGGCCATCTCGCGCGCGTCGGCCTCCCGGCCCGTGTGCCAATAATTGACCATGAGGTTCTGGATCGCCGTCCCAAAGCCTGGCAACTCGACCACCGCTTGTTCCGCCCAGGGGATGGCCTCTTGATGCCGACCCATGATGGAATGGGCGGTCCCGATGCCAGCCTTTGTGAAATGGGAAAAGGGATCAAGCGGGTTCAGCCGCACGGACCGTTCGAAGAACCCAAGGGCGCTGTCGCCGTCGTTCACGTAGATCTGCATCCACCCCGCAGAGGTCAGCAGGAGGCTGGAGTTCGGCAGGCGCTGCACCATGCGCTGCGACACGCTTGCACCGCGCCGTTGTTGGCCGTCCAAAAAGGCCAGGGCGTGCACGGCGATCGTGGCCGAAAGCGGATCGACCTCGGGGGTGTCCAGGACATCTTCGCATATCGATACACACACCCGCGCCTCGTCGAAACTGATGAAACGTCCCGCGCAGGCCCATGAATAGAGCCGACACAAAAGCGCCTTGGCTTGCGTGTAGTCCGGGTCCAGCGCAATGGCCTGTTCCACCAGCCCGCGCGCCTTTTCGAAGTCTTCGATCTTGGTCATGCGGTAGGCCAGCGGCGCCGCCCTCAGACAGAGGTCGTAGGCGCCAAGATTGCTGGTCTTGCGTTCCGCTCGGGCGGACTCCGCTAATAGCACATTTGGTTCGATGGCGAAGGCCACGGCCTCGGTCAGTCGATCCTGGAGATCAAAGACTTCCTGTGTGGCACCTGAGAAACGGTTGGTCCAAATCGTGCGCCCCGTCTCAGCTTCGATCAAATGGACCGTGATCCGCAACTGATCCCCTGCTTGCTGGATCGCCCCGTCGAGCAGATACCGCACACCCAATTGGCGCCCGACGTCGGAAAGATCGACCGACTTGCCACGCAGCGCAAAGGTTGAGCCGCCCGCTATAACAAACAGCGCCGGGATACGAGATAAGGCCGCGATCAGTTCGCTCACCAAGCCTTCGACAAAATAGTCTTGTTCCGCGCGTCCGGTCAGATTGGCGAAGGGTAGCACGGCCAGCGAGGGTTTGTCGGGTAGGGCGGGGCCTTTGGGTGGCTCTTCGGTGGTCGTACCTACGGCAAGCTTATAACCCACCCCGGGCACCGTCGCGATGGCCTTGGTCCCAATAGCCTTTCGCAGCGCGCTGATTTGAACGGTGAGGTTGCCTTCCTCGACAGCGAGCCCACCCCAAACCTTTTCCAAGAGCTCCGCCTTGGAAACCACACGGTCACTATGTGCATCCAAATGGGCCAGAACGTCGAACGCGCGCGCTCCAATCGCCACCAACTCTCCATTGATCCTTAGATCACGGGCCTCGGGGTCGATTTCGAGCGAAGGGATTAACGGCAACTTTGACTCCTGTGCGCGCCTGAAGAGCTGCCGTAGTTGGAGGCCTGCCTCTGCGCGATCATCACTTTACCCCGTACCGTTGTTCACGAACCAGTGTGTGCCTTTTTCGTTTTACATGGAAGGCAACAAAGCCATCGCGCTCCGCCTTTGATGCCTTTGGTTGAATATGCCTTCCCTTTGCCGGTGGCTAAGGTCTACTGCATTCACAAGCCGGATTTCGTGGATTGAGATGTTGCTGCACCTGTCACGAATGTCCGCTGTTTCTTCGGCATTGCAGCGGTAAGGACCGGCGGCGCTTACGCTGCACGTGCGAGGGGCCTCGGCCGGTTCACTTCCGGAAAGGGCTCAAACCGGACCTTCGCTGCGTGGAGCTTCAAAGTCCGCTTAGGGCCGGAAGCTATGCTCGTCACGATGGGCGGAAAGCGGAAGTTCGCTGCAAGAGCGACATCCAAACGGGGTCGACAATGAGAGCCGACATTCAAACGACAAATGATATTGCGTGCGCCAGGCCGTGCGAGAGACGAGTCAAGACATGGGGAGGCCTGCAGCCGTTTTCCTCATACTAAATGACCGTTGGGGGGCGGGAGAAAAGCTTGTGCTTCACTGGCGCTCCCCAGACGAGCGGGGGTGGAAGACGATGCTCATTGCAGACAAAGAGCTGAATCAACTCCCAGAGACGCATCTGCTATGTGGACTATGTCAAGGCATACGCTAATGAAATACCGATCAGTAATTGGTTCTCATGTCCAATCTGGGGCTTTGGCTGGCTTGGAGCATCTGAGGTTGTGACGGGTGCACTGCGCTCCCGCAGGTTCAGCGACATGAAGCGGCCCTATCAACGAGTGATCCCAGCGCCTTACTCCAGAACACCCTTCATGTATGTATCAACTGCAATCTCGGTGAAGCGAGTCTGATCGGCGAGAACACGCGTCTTCAAAACGTGTTTGCGAATGAGGAAGTAGATGAACGTTGAATGGAGGGACCAGACCTGCTCGTGCGCTTCGTCGCGGGTCAGGACAGCAGAACTGCCCGCCTGCACCGCGTCGTGGTGAGTCTCGACCGCTATGATGTCCAGCAGGCGTTCAACCTGCGTCTCGACGTAGCGCTTCGTCAGGCGGTTCCCTTCAAGGCCTGAAAACATCACAATGCGGATCCATTCGTATTGATCAATATTCTCGAGATACCCTATATAAAACTGGACTAATCGGTCCCGAAGCGACCGGTCGCGGTCGCATAAAATGACGCTCCATTCGTCCTTCCAACGTGACATGAAACTGCGCTCATAGACCCGTTCAACCAGCTTGGTCTTGGATCCAAAGTATCGAAAAATCAGCGCTTGTGAGACGTTGAGTTCGCGCGACAACTCGCGCGTTTGGGCCCGGAAACCATGCTTTGAGAAGAAATGAATGGCGCCCTGAAGGATCATTTCTTCCCGATCCTCGGGGGCCATGCGCTTCGGTCTCGCGGAGGGCGAGGTCACTTTGACCGTATCTGCACCGCTGGCGACAGCGTCATCATGCTTCCCAAATGTCATGGATACTACAGCCCTTCTTTGGTCTCCACTTGTCGCGCGGGGCGTCACCCAAATCAAGCGCATTGACAGAATCTGATTCCTTGTTGAGTGTATGATCATTAAGGGTCGAAGTAGGTGGCGCTGCGGTTTTTCCGTTCGCCTCGAAATGGGAGGGTAGGCCTTGGCTAAATCTCGCAAAGTCATCATCACTTGTGCGATCACGGGGGCTATCCATACGCCTACGATGTCTCCACACCTGCCGATTACACCTGATGAAATCGTGGCTGAGGCCTTGGCCGCCGCCGAAGCTGGTGCCGCGATTTTACACCTTCACGCCCGCAACCCAGAAGACGGCCGCCCGGATCAGACACCCGAAGGATTTGCGCGGTTCCTGCCACGGATCAAACAGGGCACTGACGCCGTGTTAAACCTGACCTCTGGCGGTAGCCCTTTCATGAAGGTTGAAGAACGCGTCATGCCTGCGGCGCAGTTCAAGCCTGAAGTCGCCTCGCTGAATATGGGCTCCTTCAACTTCGGGCTGTTTCACCTTCTCGACAAATACAAAGACTTCAAATTCGAGTGGGAGCGAGAGCATCTTGCAAACTCGCGGGATCTTGTGTTCCGTAATTCCTTCAAGGACATCGAATACATCCTGACGACTTGCGCCGAGAACAAAACCCGGTTTGAGTTCGAGTGCTACGACATCTCGCACCTCTATAACCTCAAACATTTCTTTGATCGCAGCGTGGTCAAAGCGCCTTTGTTCATCCAATCGGTCTTCGGTCTTCTGGGCGGGATCGGAACGCACCCAGAAGACGTACAGCACATGCGGCGCACCGCCGACCGGCTGTTTGGGGACAACTATCAATGGTCCGTTCTGGGTGCTGGCGCGAGCCAGATGCGCATCGCGGCACAGTCCATCGCGCTGGGTGGCAATGTACGCGTGGGTCTTGAGGATTCCCTTTGGGCCGGGCCGGGCCGATTGGCAAAATCCAACGCGGAACAGGTCCGCATGGCGCGCGATATGATCGAGAATATGGGAATGCAGGTCGCCTCACCTGATGAGGCGCGCGAAATCCTATCACTCAAAGGTGGTGATAAGGTTGCTTTCTAAGCGCAGCGGTAGGGCACCAGGTCATGTCCCGCCAAACGACACGACGCAGACGGAAGTGACGACGTCAAAGACACGTGCGCGCCCATGCACCCAGTCTTGGCGCGATGCGTAGCAGCAAATGAGATGGGACAACGACATGGACATCAACGTATCTAATAAGGCAATCGAAGAGGCGACCGAAAAGCTGTCAAACTGGGGCCGCTGGGGTGCGGAAGATCAGATCGGAACGCTCAATACCATCGAGCCATCCGATATCGTAAATGCAGGAAGCCTAATCCGAAAAGGTCGTAGTTTCGGCCTTGGCATACCACTCGACACAAAAATCCAGACCGGATTGTTCGGGGGGCGATGGAACCCAATCCACACCTTCCTCGCCACGGGCACGGATGCCTATGCGGGAAATCAGGCGGACAACGGCCTTCAGTATGCAGACGACGCGATCAATATGCCGATCCAAGGATCGACCCATTGGGACTCGTTGAACCACGTCTATTACAAAGACAAGATGTACAACGGGTATGACTGCCGATTGGTCGACTCCAAGGGCGGTGCGAAAAACGGCATCGAACACACCCGCGAAAAGATGGTTGGGCGGGGCGTTTTGCTGGATGTGGCGCGCTTCAAGGGCGTTAAACATTTGGAGGACGGCTACGGCATCTCAAACGATGATCTGGATGCTTGCGCCGCTGCCCAAGGGGTCGAAATTCGCAAAGGCGACTTTGTGATCATTCGCACGGGCCAGCAAGAAAAGTGCCTGAAGTCAGGCGATTGGACGGGTTATGCCGGGGGCGATGCGCCGGGTGTAAAGTTCGAGAATTGCTACTGGCTCAAGGGAAAGGACATCGCCGCGATCTGCGCGGATACGTGGGGGTGCGAGGTGCGCCCGAACGAAACCACGGAAGTGAACCAGCCGTGGCACTGGGTCGTGATCCCTGCCATCGGCATCACCATGGGCGAGATGTTTTACCTCAAAGAGCTTGCCGCTGACTGTGCGGAGGACGGGGTGTACGAGTTCTTCTTCTGTGCGCCCCCATTGAATCTGCCGGGAGGAACAGGTTCTCCGATCAACCCGCAGGCGATCAAATAACGGGCCCCAGCAAGGGCCGCCACGCACACGAAATCTGGGAGGATTCGCTTTGAAACCAAGTCCGTTTGAATATGTCCGGGCGACATCAGTTGCAGACGCTGTCTCGACGCTCGCGTCCTACGGCGATCGCGCAAAATTGCTCGCTGGGGGGCAGAGCCTTATTCCAATGATGAATTTTCGGATGATTGCGCCAGAGGTCCTGATCGATATCGCGAACATTTCCGATTTGGCCGTCATTGAAACCGGCGACAGGGAAATGCGCATCGGTGCAGGCGCAAAGCATTGCTCGGTTATGGCGTCGGACTCCGTTCGGCAGCACTGCCCACTTTTGGCCGATGCTTACAGTCATGTGGCGTATTCAACGGTCCGCAACCGCGGCACGATCGGGGGCAACCTTTGTCACCACGATCCGGCCTCAGAAGTGCCTCTGGTCTTGGCATTGATGGGGGCGTCGCTGGTGCTGACTGGTCCGTCCGGCACACGGACCTTGCCCGCTGACACCTTCTTTCTTGGTATGATGGAGACGGCGATTGCCGAGGACGAGATCCTCGTGCGGGTCGATGTGCCGTTCCAGGCCAAGGGCGAAGGATGGTCGTTTCATGAGATGTCCACCCGAAAAGGCGACTACGCCATCGTCTGCGCCGGGGTCAGGCTGCAATTGAAGGATGGCAATTTCAGCCATGTTCGTATCGGCTTTAACGGGGCAGGTACCGCCACCAAGCGCATGGCCCAAGTTGAACAAGCGCTGGAGGGTCAGCCTGCCACGGACGACACCATCGCCGCCGCCGTCAAGCTGGCCGCCGAACTGGCCGAGCCGTCTGATGATGTACAGGCTGACGTGGCCTACAAACGCGATCTGGTACGCGCGCTTGGCCGCAGAGCACTAGTACAAGCGCGCGACCGCGCTAGCAACTGAATCAGAACAGGGAGGACACATCATGAAGACTTCAGTTGAACTGACGATCAACGGCAAGACATATCAGGGCGACGTCGAACCGCGCACCCTGTTGAGCGATTTCCTTCGGCACCATGCCGGATTGAAAGGCACTCACGTCGGCTGCGAACACGGCGTCTGTGGCGCATGCACAGTGATCATCGACGGTAAGACTGCGCGCTCCTGCCTCGCGTTTGCGATTCAGTGCGAGGGCCATCCGATTGAAACTGTTGAAAGCCTTGGAACGCAGGACGACTTGAGCCCGCTGCAACAGGGCTTCTGGGAAAAGCATGGCCTTCAGTGTGGCTACTGTACGTCCGGGATGCTGATGCTTGCCACAGAGTTGCTGCGAGAGAATCCAACACCCACACGCGATGAAATCAGGGAGGCCATTTCCGGCAATCTATGCCGATGCACCGGCTACCAAACCATCATCGACTCCATTGAACATGCGGTCACGATCCAAGCCGGTACAGCCAGGGAGGCTGCAGAATGAATATCAAGTCCAAAGCAAAGAAGTCCATTCCTACAAGTCGCCAGCGGGAGCTTCCGGGCCAAGATCTGAAATGGATAGGCAAGAACATGAAGCGCGTGGAAGATCCGCGCCTTTTGGTGGGCGAAGGCGAATATGCCGATGATATCGCCTTGGCCAACATGCTGCATGCCGCCGTCTTGGGCAGCCCCTACGCCCATGCCAAGATCATCTCGATCGACGTGTCTAAGGCGCTGGCGCTACCGGGTGTCCACGCGGTGATGACGGGGGAAGATGTCGCCAAGGTAACGGGTGTGCTGCCCTGCTTTGGTAGCCCACCGGTGGAGCAACGCTGTGTCGCGTTGGGCAAGGTCCGCCATGTGGGTGAACCGGTGGCTATCGTTGCCGCCGACAGTCGCTATATTGCGGAGGATGCGGTTGGCCTGATCGAGGTGGAGTACGAGCCGCTTCCTGTGGTGGCAGACCTGCGCGAGGCGGTGCACGCCAAGGGCGACGCCGTTTTGCACCCCGAGCGTGGAGACAACAACATCGCGCTCCAGCGCAATTTCAAATTCGGGGAAGTCGATGAAGACTTCGCCAACGCCCGCAAGGTGATCAAACGCACCTTGCGCTGGCCGCGCTCAGGCGCGCAGCCGTTGGAGACCTGCGGCGCGGTGGCGGATTACAACCGCGGATCGGGCAAATTCACCGTCCACGCCAATACCTCGATGTACAATTACGTCGGCTGGCTTTGGGCGGTGTCGTTGAACGTACCTGCGCACAAGCTGAACATCGTGCCCACGATGGCGGGGGGAAGTTTTGGCTCCAAGCTGTTCCTGCACAAGGTTCCGATCATCGCGGCCACTCTGGCGCGGGCCACGGGGCGGCCAGTGAAGTATCTTGAAGATCGGCTGGAAAACCTGTCGTCGTGTGACCATCACGGGTCAGATCGGTACTACGAATGCGAATTGGCGCTGGATGCCGACAACAACATGACGGCGCTGAAGTGTGACGTGATCGACGATTACGGCGCGTACTTCCAGTTCGGCATCGGCCACCACGGCAATGCGCTTTCCCAGATCACCGGCCCGTACAAGATCCGCAGTGTCGAAGCGAATATCACCGCCGTGCTGACCAACAAGTGCCAGCAGGGTGCCTATCGTGGGTTCGGGTCCGAGGTGTCGAACTTTGTGCTGGAACGCATGGTCGATGCCGCCTGTGATGAGTTGGATCTGGACCGGGTGGAATTCCGGCGACAGAACTTCATCAAGAAATCCGAGTTTCCCTACTTCATCCCAACCGGGAACCTCTACGATAGCGGTGATTACGAGGCCGTCATCGACAAGGCATCCCAGATGCTGGATCTGCCGGGGTGGCGCAAGAAGCAGGCCGAAGCCCGCAAGGAAGGCCGTTATATCGGGATCGGTCTGGCCACATGTCAGGAACGCAGCGTGTTCTCGTCGACCGAATTCTGGTCGCTCAACAACGTGCCGGGCTTCACACTTACCAGCTCTGCCGAGGGTGTCGCCGTCAAGATCGATGCCTTGGGAAAGGCGGTCGTGAAGCTGCAAGCGCCGTTCTGGGGCAATAGCCCCGAGACGATGGCCGCACAGATCCTAGCCGAGCAATTGCAGCTGGAGCCATCCGATATCTCGGTCGTGTATTCCGACACCGACTCCGGCCTTTCTGGCACCGGGCCGGGCGGCAGCCGCTACACGGTGATGATCGCAGGTGCCCTTGTGGGCGCATCCAAGATCATTCGCGACAAGATGTTCCTGCTTGCCGCACATCTCCTGCAATCCACTCCAGACAAGATGGAGCTGCGGGACGGGCAGGTCATGATCAAGGACACCGATCAGGGCATGGCCATCGCCGACATCGCCATGCAGGCCCACTTCTTCCGCCTGTCGTTCCCCGATGAACCGGAATACGATACCGGGCTGGACGCGAGCTACACCTACGACCACCCGCTAACGACACTGCCAAACGATGACCGCACCGACCTTGGCATCTTCTATCCGATCATGGGGCACATGTGCCACATGCCGGTGATCGAGGTTGATATCGAGACCGGTCGGGTAACCTTTCTCGACTATGTCGCGGTGCATGATTGCGGCACAGTCGTGAACCCGATGACGCTTGCGGGTCACGTTCGCGGGGGGACAGCGCAAGGGATCGGTACGACTTTGTATGAGCAGTACGATTATGACGAAGAGGGCCAACTTCGTACTGGAAGCTACTCTGAGTACCTCATGCCAAAGGCGATGGAGGTACCGCATGATGTCCGGGTCGGCCATGTAGAGACGCCGTCTCCGTTCACTGAGTATGGCATCAAGGGCGGTGGTGAAGGCGGTCGGATGGGTACACCACCAGCTTTGGCTGGTGCAATTGAGGATGCCTTACGCCCGCTTGGCGTGAAGATTGATGCACTTCCTGTGACACCATCCCGCCTACGCGGCTTGATCCGAGAAGCCCAAGGAGTGATCACAAGATCAGTTCCTGGTAGCAGGGTCCCCTGACTGGCGTCACTCCTCCGCATCAACGATCATGCAGCAACCTGAGTTGCTGTGTGACTATTGAAGTTTGAATTGCCTTCTCGTGGATACGAGCGGCCCAAGAACCTCTCCTCGAGAAGACGGTGACGAGTCCAGTTGGGAGTCGATTACTTACGACGCTTCTTCAAGCTGTTTGTTTGAAACACTGCCAGCCGGAGTCCTTGCGACCGGTGATGTTCGATGACGCAAGATTCGATGCTGACCTTGAAGGTCTGCTTTGGGGAGACTGCACGACGCTACAAACAGTAGCGACGAATGTCGGCTATGGGCCGTTCGTGTCGGGGTCAGGCATCCCGTCCGAGGAACATGCTGCGATCGATCTAATGGCAGCAGAGAGCCCGAAACTG